>Ga0335396_10007568_pt1 | contig 10355 bp, 17 predicted proteins | sample FRY02_FD_205743 | JGI IMG/M metagenome (GOLD analysis project Ga0335396, IMG submission 205743) | Freshwater microbial communities from Lake Fryxell liftoff mats and glacier meltwater in Antarctica - FRY-02 (spades assembly) (version 2) | ecosystem: Environmental > Aquatic > Freshwater > Ice >... | reverse complement strand
GTGCCCGTCTTCGGCGATTAGATCGAGAGCCCCACTATTCTGAACAGAGTGCGCACGTATTGCTGAATTCGGACAGGATTCCGTGTGCCAGAGGCAACGATTAAATGGAGCGTTTTGATGCCGAAAACAAAACTCTTTGAATTTCGGGTTCGATAGAGGATCCATCATCGTCCTAAAACTCTGGCATAGCAAATTGCGATCTCTGCGGCGGGCGATTCGCCGGACGTACAGACCGTGCGTTGAACTTTTCGCTTCGTGAGGCCGCGAGTGAGTTTCGTTTAGTGCGGAGTCAATGCGACTCGTGAAGCGACATGTCGGAGATGATACACCCGAAGTGAAGGCGTGTCACGATCAGTGGGATGGTGCCCGGAATTTTCGGTCGCAGTGAAGGCAGCAAATCGTTGCGGATTGGCAGAAGCGGTATAGGCACTCAAAAGCAGTGCGAAGCACTGTCGCCCGAATACGAGTGTATTCACAATCTGGCAGAAGCTCACTGCAAGGAGATGAACCGCCCGGTGCGGACCCGCACGCCGGGTGGTGTGGGAGGGGCCTCGGAGCAATCCGGGTCCCTATCCCGATCATTGTTCGTTTTCTGCGATTCATTCAGCCGGTTTGGTTTGTACTCGGAATGGGGCTGGGACAACTTGTGTTTTGTTTGTTTGCGTGCTTATTGGCTGGCTCTGTACTTGGTGTTTGTCTGGGGGTAGCAGATTGGCTTTTGTGTAATGGCGGACAACCTCCCCAATAAGATTGGTAGATGCAACAGAGACACCGAACACAATTACGAGCCAACTTTTGGCTACAAGCATTTTGATGAATGGCCACGCTTTCAATGACCAGAAGCCCTTCTTTTTAATTAGTGTCTGCCAGTCAACATCTTTTGTTGTATTGATCTCGAATGCGGGTATAGCGTCTTTGCCGGGGAAAGGCACAATTTTATGCGTCATCAAGCGACGGCGATTTAGTTCAGAAAATACGGCGTAAGCCTCATCAATATTTACATGTGGATTCGGATTCGGGTTGTGTTCAGTAAGAACATAAGGCGTCCACCAATCAACACCATTTTTGTGTTCGTAGATCCAACGGGCACATTCAACGAAGAGAGATTCATTCATGAGAGAAGAAACTTTGAAAACGAACGCCTGCCGTAACCGGGCGACGGCCAATAAAGTTTGCTAGCCAAAAAACCGTAGCCCGTCGCTCCGGTTCACGGCTTTGTTCGTCGCTCTTTTAATGTGGTATCAGCGATTCGAGGTAGTCTCGAAATCGCGCCATTCGGTCCCACGCCGATTTTGGAAAATCCAAGGTAATCGCCACCACCTCCGTATCGGTTCTAAGTTTGATTGCGTCAGCCGTGCTTAGGCCAAATGAATGGGCAGCCGTATTCCTTAGCTTCTTCAACGCAGCTAAAAACTGCAAATGTATCTGATAGTTTTTAGGTTCTTGGTCAAACTCTGGTAATAGTTGTTTTAGTGCGTCTATCTTTGAGTGAAATGTCATCTGATTACCAACAAGCTCTTCAAATGCGCTTTGTCTTTGTGGATTTGCAAGAGCATTGACAATGAATTTGGTAATCTCGTCTTCGGCAAGGGCGGCAATCGAGATGAGTTCGCCTTTCTTGTCAGGTTCAACCACCACGGAAACGATTGCCAAATTGACTTCGCCATCTTTTAACGTGAGGAACGATTTTAGATCGTCTGGAATTTCGAGTTCGTTTGCCATAGAACGTTTTGGGTTGGGACCTTCAAAGAGGAATAAGGTTTTCGCATTGTAACATCACCATCAAATATTTCGCCGAACGGCTTGGGACAAGCCATGGCGCAGGAATAGTTTTTATTTGAACGAAACCTTTACCTTGTATGCGTCGGTCAAAATTCGCTCAAAGCCGATCATTTCTTTCAGCATTTCATCTTTAGTCGGCATCGCGCCGGGGGTTGAAACAAATTGCTCAATCGACTTTTTAATCTCTTTCTGCAACTTGTCCTTCAGCGTTTCGTCGCGAAACACATTCCCAACCCGTGTAATCACTCCAGTTTTCAATGGCATGAATTTGAGTGAATCAAGGTCCACTGCGAAATCCAAGACTTCTGGATCGGGAAGCACAATTGATACTTCATCCCCTGCACTTTGTGTCGAGTCAGCAGTCAGTTTCTTCATGTCGAATCCGTAATAGACTCGCACATTGGCAGTTAATACGCCATCCTCTTTCATTGCTTCGCGGACATCTGCAACGTAAGGAACCCAGTCCCAAAGCGAGCTATCTGCCGTACGAATGAGCACGACCTGTGTTACCTGACGACGCCTTACGAGAAAATCGAGGTTTTCGGATTTAAGAATTGTAAGAACACGTTCGGGCGGTACTGAAACGCCGCTTGTTGCGGACGTGATAGCGGAAATAATGTAGAAGCACCCCAATACGCAAAGGATCGTTACGGCGACCGCTGTGGCAATTTTGAGTTTTGTCATGCTGATCCTTCGACGAACGTTCAAGCTAACCCGGTTGCCGCGAGCGAGCTTCCATTTCAAAAACCCGTCATCGGCAACTCGGGTTCAGGGTCTTGTTCGCCCTGTTATTTGTCGAGCTGCGGAATCAGGACAGCAAAGTCGTCTTCCCGCATTAGACGCAAGTTGCGGAACACCACGGAGAATGATCCAGATTCAGTTTCTACCGACAGCACTCGCGAGTTATTCTCTGTACCGATCACGTCATACAGCCATGTCGTGGGCAACTCTACAAGCTTTGGATCGTAGCGAGTTACGCCAATAAACACGAGAATGTAACCACCCACCAAGATAATTACTCGTCCAGAAAGGCGTTTGATGGCCATGATCTCCATGTCATGGAACGGAGTGCGCCGACAAAACCTGTCCAGCAAAGCAAGGTTGGACGCAACATCATCGCAAATGTGTGGCTGGACTGGTTTACTCATAACTATGTACTTCGGTGAGCAATCGGCCTTAACTGCTGGGCGAACTCTGAATTACACGCGCCGTGTGATATTGGCCAAGAGTGGCAAAAAACTCGGGCGAAATGATGGTTTGTTCCAATATCACACGGCGCGTTCAATATCGAATACTGAACGCGCCGCGGATATTACGGTATCAACATGCCTGAGGGGTGTCAATTTGAACAAACTCGCAATGGACTGCGAGGTACAGGATGTCTCTTAGTGAAATGGCAAGATTGGCGAAAAGCAGTGGTTTGGCAAAGGAAGACGCTCAATAGTGGCCGAAGTGGATGGAAGCTTATGCTCGTTCCGTTCATCAAGTGGATGCGCCGCGATTGCAGCTTTTATGGATTCTATCGCTACGGGTCAGCCGACGAATTCAACCAAGCCTGCCGCCAGAACTTTCGAAGCGTTGGCAGTCCCCGCCACAAGCACAGTTGGATAATCTGACTGCTCATCCGCCAATTGCAAACAGAGTTCCACCCCCGTCATACCTGCAAGATAGTAATCTGCCACGACAACGCCGCTGGAGAGATTCCCTTTGTCAATCAGGAACTCTCTGGCAGACATATAGCTGTGGACTACATACCCTGCGGCCTGCAACTCCGCTTCCAGTTTCTGCCGCTCGTCGTTTCAAGCAAAGATCAGGAACACGTTCGTTGTTTTTGTGTTTTTTGCCATGCAGGCATGATACCACTTACAGCCATGGGTGCAAAAGGGACGGGGCTGGTCGCACTTTGCTCCCGAAGCCTGCAAAACACAGAAGCTTAGAAACGGCCAGCACCCTCCCATTCGCACACGGTGACAGGGATGAACTGGGCAAGGAACACCGACGTTTGAAGCAGGTGTCGCGGAAATTCTGGACTTCTTTGAAGCAATGTAAACAAAGGGAGGCCAGTCAATACTCCCTACGATTTCTGCAACAAGGAGATTGGCTCATTCCGGCACTCGATGTCGCTCCACCACCGGGCTTCTTGAGCAAGTGCCTTGAGCTTCGGCTCGACGGGCACTCATCGCCACAAGCCCACTCCGCTCAACATCGGTCGAGACTCCGCGATCTCCGTCCGCACTCGCGAAGTCAAATCATTATTTGTTGCCAGCTAGCTTTGGCAGGAAAAGCTTTGTGTCGTTGACTTGCCCTGCATGTAGTCCCAGATTCGGGCGTCAAGTTCCGTGGGCGAAATGCCTAAGGCTTCCGCAGCAGCCTTAACGCCATCGATCATGTCTGCTTCTGCAGGTGTGCGACCAAGGGAATCGCTGATAAACTGAACCACGTGTCGATCCAACTTGATAGCCTGCGTGCCCTCGATATACCACAGTAACTGTTCGTGAGCACGTGGGCCAAGATGTTTTATTCGACCAACGAAATCTTCTTTGGAAACCTGAGCGGCCCATTGGTTTAGCGCATCGCGATCAGAAGCAGCAGGGCACTTGACGGCGAACCAAGCGAGAAAGTATTGCGTCAATTGCGACAACGCCTTTGCCTTGCGCGCTTCACTCGTGGCCCACATTGCATTAGCTGCCGCAACCCAATCTGTCCCCGAGTGGCTTACGCGAGCCAAAAGAACGGAGAAGTTGGCAAGGGAAGGCGGGGACAGTTGTGAGTAAAGATCAGACTCAAAGCGTCGGCGTGCAGGCAGCGCGTGACTGTACCAGCGGCGATTCAGGCTGAGCACAGTAGACATGAGAATCAATACGGAACTTTCGCTCACGTACTTCTCTTCGTCTTGGACGGTAGAGGTAGGCAGTCGCTGGCAGGCTGAGACAAGCGAGTCATGCTCGGATTGAGAAATCGGCATCGAGTCTCCTCATACGAGCTAAATTCCACCAATTTCATTTGGCTTTGACGTAACACGCACTTTGGGATTTTGAGATTCAATGCTCCAGAATTTATCAATACCCGAAATTCGTTTCAACTGGTCGCTTTCGTAGTAGCCGTCCTTTTCCTCGCAAAACTCCGCTCCGGCTTTGTTCTCAAGCAGTTTTCCGGAGGGAAGTGGAATAGGCGTGTCGAGCCGGGATTCAGTGAATGTATTTGGAGGCTCGCAAGAGAGGCTTCAGTCGGGGCATAGGGAGAACAGGAAGTTGGCAAGAGCTGATTGAAAGGATACAGTCTCTGGAGCCGCGTGAAAAAGATGAAGGAGCGTCCTAATGTCTAACCAACCTTCAACACATTTCGAGCTTCTTCTCAACTTTCACACCACTATATGAGAAGTGGAAGCATCGTATTGGTCGGCCAAATTTGGATGGAGCACTGGGCTGTATGGAACGAAAATTGACCACCATTCGAGACGAACTTTGCCGCTTCATTCGTTTGAATGAACAAGAGCGATGGGAAGAAACTCTCGGTGCTTTTGAGCAGCTTGAGCACTTCGGTGACGAACTGATTCCCGGCTTGATTGAATGCCTAAGCGATGGCAATCCTGATGTTCGACATCAAGCTGTAAGGCTGTTGGGCAATGTCCGACCTCAATCAGATGTGGCTGTTCCGGATCTGATCGAAAGATTGAATGATGAAGACTGGCTCATTGTGACTTCTGTGATTTTCCGCCTTGCGACATTTGGACCGTTAGCAGCGGCTGCGATCCCGCAAATTGAACTGTGGCGTCAGTCTCCAAATGAGTATATTCGACTGTTGGCAGCGACGACGATTATGAAGCTCGACCCTGAACGCACAGATCTTCTTCCTTTGATTTGGCAGGCAACAGAAAGTGATAATCCTGCTGTGGAGTCATTTGCTCGGGATTTTTTCTGTGGGGAAAGGGATGAATATGGCTGTCAATGGGACAACTGACATGACCGGTTTTCACAAAACAAATAACACAACGTGTCGCTGCTGCGAAGCATCACTTCCTTGATGGGCGAGTCGGAAGCGACGACTTCGATTAAGGATGCAGGGCTGAAGTATTTGGTTGGTTTGCAGTCACTAATATCGTTTTCTCTTCAATCCACTCCGATCACAAATGTAGGCTTGATTGAATTGAGCGGTTTTACGAAGCTGTCTACGCTATATCTGAACGGCACTCAGATCCCGAGGAACGCAATCCGACTCATGCCATAAGTGCCGGAAGTTGGCGACTACTTGAGCGGCAATCACTGGACTATCTTCCCCGTCTTCTCACTCAGCATCCACCGCCGATCCTCGAAGTCAAAATTGCCTTCGTTTCGAAAGAGCATCACGCCCACGTTCGCTGGAATGTTTTTCAACATTTCTGGCTGGTCGTCAAAGTAGAAACTGATTCCACGCTCGGCGATCACTTCGGCTTTGGCGTCGAAGCTGTTGACCAAGACAACATCTGTGTAACGAATTCCATGCTTCTCCAAATCGGCAATCGCTTTCTCTCTGTCTCTGCGAAACGTGACCACGATCACATCACCGGGCCAAACGTGGCTCAGGATCTGGAAAAATGATGACTCATTCACGCAGCCGTCCAGATCTATGCCCAGTGTTGGTTGTGGTTGGCTCACCAGTTCACTGAGAACGGCGGCTGCGTGTCGGATTTGATCTTTGAGATTCATGGTTGGTCTCTGTGGAGTAAAGGATGTTGGTTACGGGTGTAGCAAACTGAAAGGTTTCTCCAACCGGAATGGAGTGCGGTAACAATTTGGCAGGACAAGCGACTTGATTGAAAACCCCTATTCTCCAGCGAAATTTTCCGCCGCCGCATTTTTGAAGTCCGTTTTTCAGTAAGACTTTCAGCCCTCCAGCGTAGATTGAAAAAGTTGTTCAACAACAAAAAAGGTGGTCACGTAATCGGTGCTGGAGGGTCTATGGGCATCGACCACCGGACCAGTTGGTGAAAAGTTGTTTGATTACAATTTTTGCAATGCAACTGTTCGTTCGGCAAGAAAGTTGATGATGGCTGCTGATTGAAATGAAACGAGGGCAGTCGCAACAAAGCCACGACTGCCCTCAACCACACCACCATCCAATGTACTCACCACTGGCTGTTTCCTACATCGTTCAAGCGGGTGTCTTGAACCTGAGTTCCTTGTAACGAGCTTTCACTTCCTTCTGTGTCATCGTCAAAGGATAGCTGTCGAGGTTATCGAACCCGTGGTAGTCGCCGACTGCCCGATAGGCAACCGCTCGCTTCAATGCGTCCTCAGAACAGAAGTGGTCTGCCAGTTCTTCCACTTCCATCCCAATGAAGTCAGAGATGTTCTTCAAGTAGGTGGTGTCTTGTGGTCGTGCCTTGCGTTCCGTTTCAGTTTTCGCCCACCATGCTGCATGTTCTGGGTGAAACTGGTTGTCACTCAGAATGCCGTTGATGAATGTGCAGCGATCCAATTTGAACCGATAGATCGTATAGTCGGCATCGGCATCATCGGGCACTATCAGCAGTTCAGCTTCTTCAGAATAGATTCCTGTCGTGTCACGCAGAACCCAGTAGCCGCCGTGGTCAATCGGGTTCGTGTCTCCAAGTTGTGCGATACATTCCCAAACTGGCTGGCTCATTGTCTTGTCTCCTGAAAGGTTGTGTTGTTGTTACAACCTTCAAGCGGGTGTCTCAGGAAAACAAAAAGGCTGCCGCAGCAATTGCCACGACAGCCCTAAACGCACCAGCGACTAATGCAATTTGAAGTTGAAGTAGAATCGGGGTCGGTGCTGGAAGTACAAGCTCCCTTTGATGCCATCTGACTTTCGGCGAACGGCGATGATTGGGGCACCGAAACCCAGCACTTCAAAGTCATTGCTCAGTTCATCAGTGTTCCACACTTGCCCATGCAAAGCTTCAAGTGCCTCTCTGCTGCCGGGTGCGGCATTGATTTCAGCAACAAGTTCTCGGCGAATAGTTTCTGTGGGATCGTTCATTCGTTTCTCCTGTTCAAGTGGTTGATTCGTCTCACATTCATCAAGCGGGTGTCTTAATTCAGACATCAACCACTGATTGCCGCCTTCTTCGCAAGCCTTTTTTCTGTACTCCGAGCGTGGTATTGTTTGACCAAACTTCGCCATTGAGCATTTCCGCCGAAGCGGTCGAGCGGAACAAGATTCAGATACCCGATCGGACACGAATAGAAGTAAGGCTGCATGGATTCTTCCATGTCTTTGTAGCCCCATTCGCCCCCGTCGCAACGTAGCAGATCACAAACGATGCAACGCTGCGGTTGCTCAACTGGTTGATCGTCTTTCATGAAGGTCCGTTCCCAAACGGACCACAAGACGCCACTGAAAATCCCGCCTCGATAGCAATGAGCAAGACACGTCGATTTGATGATCGTCCCGTCTTCTCTTGTTCGCTCCCAGTTTCGTGTGTTGTCTGCGATCAGTTCTTGCCGAGAAATTCCGGCGATGTAAAGCCAGCCCATGATTTGACTCCGCTTGTTGAGTGTTGTTTAGTAACACTCAACAAGCGGGTGTCTCATCTGCTGCAATCAGAAGTCATCATCGCCGCAGTAGCCGAAATACTCATCAGCTTGCTCGAAGTCTTCGAGTTCCTGTTGAGCAAGAATATGGTCCCACGGCTCATCCAGTGGGTCTTCAGTATCATCCTCTTCGTCGTCAGAGAATTCTGGCTGGTTTTCCCAATGGTCCACTCGATTCGAGAACTCGATGAGTTGATCGGGACCAAGAGCGTCAAAGATTTCGGCGTTGGTGTAGCTCAAAGCTCCGGGGGAATTATCATTGCTCCAAGATCCGAAGTAGATCACCCGGTCACCATTGGGAAGCGGTTCATCCGGCACGAAGAACCAGTCGCCGAATCCGCTGAATGAATCTTCGCCAGTGTTGCATTCAGTGATCTGATCGGCGAACTCGCTGAAATCAGCGAGTCCGTGGCGTTTCCATTCGTCGTGGTTGAAAGCGCTGATTGTAAAAGGCATCGTCATTCTCCAGTTACTTGAGGATTGTTTTTGGAACATCCCTCAAGCGGGTGTCTACGGAGAACGATGTTCAGTGATCAGTATTCGCTTGGCAAAAGTATTGTTGTTGCCTCACGATTGCCGTCATCATCTGCGGCTTCAGTGATGATCCAGAGCTTGACGCCCTTGGTTGTGTTGTACGCTGACAGAATCCTGCTGCCGTCGATCAGTGAGTCGTCGTTGGCTGCTTTGTCTTCTTCATCCACGATTCCCCAATCCCCTACAATATGGCGGTCGAGGAAGTCCGCTGGCGATTGTCCGCTGTCTTCAATGGCTGCGATTGCTTCCGGCGTAGCAACAACCTGCCCCAATGCAAATTTTGGAATTCCATCATTTTGGTTGTTCGGAAAGCTGATCATATTTGTGTCTCCAGTGTGAATGCTGTTGATCGGACGATGGTCAAGCGGGTGTCTGACAATGTGATCTAGTAGGCGGTGCGACTTCGGGGATTTGTTCCCGATGTTCGCACATCAGTCGGTCATCAAGCGGGTGTCGTGGAGAAAGTCCAAAAGTTGCCCGGTGCAACTTTTGGATTCGAGACTTACTCTTCTGAGTTGAAGGCTTCTTCGTCTTCAGCGTCGAGTTGGGCAAAACAGTCCGAGACCATCAGGGCGTGGCGGCGTGCTTCGTCTTCATCGCAGTCTGTGAGTAATTCCCCACGGAACAACATGCCGTTGTCGGTAAGTGCGTATCCTACGATGAAGCGGCGACGGGGCAGCCGGAACATCAGAGCCAGCGAGCCGGACCAGAATCGTTCAATGACTTCTGAGCGAGAACCTAGCATGGTCTTCCCGCACCACGAAGAGAGTTGAATTTCACCATCGACCAACCGGGTATAGCCGGTCATAGAGTGACCTTGGACGGTCGCCCCAAATACCGAGAATTCCCGCCCCTCATGTTCGATGATTCCGATTTCGATTTGTCCCTGACGAATGCAAACTGTCTGCATGATTCACTCCGGCTTGATGACTCTCGAAGCCGTGCAGAACGATGTGTGCTGCTGGTCGTCTTCGATGTTGTTCAAGCGGGTGTCTTACGACTAGCTGACTCGCCGACATCGAAGTGGAAATCCGGCCATGAAGTGGCGGAAAACAATACGGTGGATCATCAATAACTCATTCGATCCGCCGCCGCCCCAAGCTGATCCTGAGTTCGCTTTGTGTATCTGGCTGTCGTATTCAGATTCTCGTGACCAAGTATCTGGGCCAAGCTCACAAGATCGTTCTGGTTGTCAGCCAAAAACTGATGTGCCATTGTGTGACGCAGCAAATGCGGATGCAGCTTGATGCCACAGATTGCACTGTATTTGTCACACAGATTCCGGACGCCTCTGGAAGTCAGCGGACCACGTTCCCCAATGAAGACGTTGGACGATTTAACAGGTGGTCGAATATCAAGCCATGATTGAAGAGCACGACGAGCAGCTACCGGCAGCGGTGCTGTTCGCTGCTTGTTGCCTTTGCCGAAGTTGAACACGACGGAACCACTTCTCTCACTCAACATCAAGTGATTATGTTGGAGTTCCACCAGATCACTGACTCG
>Ga0335396_10007567_pt1 | contig 10355 bp, 22 predicted proteins | sample FRY02_FD_205743 | JGI IMG/M metagenome (GOLD analysis project Ga0335396, IMG submission 205743) | Freshwater microbial communities from Lake Fryxell liftoff mats and glacier meltwater in Antarctica - FRY-02 (spades assembly) (version 2) | ecosystem: Environmental > Aquatic > Freshwater > Ice >... | reverse complement strand
CAATCAGAAGATTTAGAACAGACATATAAGGATATGAAATGAACATACTACCCTGTCCAATGTGTGGAAGTCCCGCAGAGTTGGATTCAACAGGTACTGCTGAGTGCTATGGTCTCGCGTGGCAAACGCTGTGGATCGAATGTACTAAAACACTTGATCCACACTGTGGGATGGATATGACCATCTCAGCAGATTTCTTCCATATTCGCAATAGCAATGAAGTTATAATTAAAGCATGGAACAAATTAGATCGGAAAACAAAATGAATGAACTACTTAAACAACTTGCTCGAGAATCTGGGTTGTTACATTACAATCCTGATAAACAACCGAATAAATTAGAGGATTTTGCCAAGATGATTGTGAAAGAATGTGCTGACATTGCACTACGAGAAGACCACGATCCACACGAGTGTATCTTGCGTCATTTTGGAATGTCAAGTGCTGACATTGCTTTAGATGCCATGGCAGAAAACGCTAGACAAATTGGATTAGATTATGATTAGATTGGGATTTACCATCACGAATCCCTGGAACGACAATTTTGATTCGGGTCGATGCTGGAGCGGCAACATATCTAAAAATAAATGGTGGGAACTGCAACTATGTCGACAACCTGTAATTGCAGAAGTGCAACTGCAATATTCTTTTAGGCGAGACCATGCTGGTCTCAAAATTGACTTGGGGTTGTTTGGTCACAGCATACTATTCAACATATACGACAGCAGACACTGGAATACCAAACAAAATCGTTGGAACACAGACGCCGAAAGTCGTGGCGATAAATAATAATAACTAGAATTCATCCAAGATCAAAATTCTACAACTCTGCAACGTTGCATTTTAACAACACTAGTGATTGACAAATAACTTGATATATGGTATAATGTTGAGTATAATTAAGCATAACAGGTATAATTACAATGAAAACATATGTGACTTCGGACCTTCATTTTGGACATAAAAACATTTTTAAATTTTGTGCAGAGGCTCGTGCAAAGTATCTGAATGACGGCATTGAAGATGCTGATTACATGAACGAAGCAATGATACAAGACTGGAACAGCATTGTCGAACCCGGTGATGTTGTTTACATTCTTGGTGATGTTGCATTTTTGCCAACACTCAAAGCAATTGAAATTGTAAAGAGACTCAATGGTAAAAAGATTCTCATTGCAGGCAACCACGATAAAAAGACGCTGAAGGATCCGGTATTTCAAAGATGTTTTGAATCAGTGCAGGATTACCTTGAAATAAATTACAACGGTAACAAGATCTGCATGTTTCATTATCCCATTGCAGAATGGAACCAGATGCACCGTGGGTCTTTGCACTTGCATGGCCATTTGCATGGTACAGTTTCAGGTATGGAAGAATACCGTTGCCGTGACATGGGAATGGACGCAACTGGTTCAATTGTCATCACCATGGAACAGGCAATTGACTCTGCTTTGAAAGGTAAAGTTAAAGTACATCATCAGAAGGCAGAAATGTGATGATTGACGAATCGCATTTACCATATGAACAACAAAGTCTGTTATATCGACTCAAGACTCGTGCTCATATTCGGCGTCAAATCACTTCACGTAGAAGTGTACAGGAAGGTAAACCAGACAGACTGTCGGACTTGTTAGACGAGGCAGCTAAAGAGATTGAAGCGACAACTCTAACTTGCCTTGAGTTTTATATGTTGGTTGGACTGCCTGGAACTGGTAAATCTACATGGATCAAAAATCACAAGTACCTGTTTGGTGACAAGTATGAAATTCTTTCTACCGATAATTATATTGAAAGAATTGCAGAACTGCAAAACACCACATATGATCGTGCCTTTGCACACAACATAAAAGATGCCACAGATCAAATGGAAGAGGACGCAGTTTCTGCTTTTTCCAATAAGACGCCAATTGTGATATGGGATCAGACTAATTTATCTGTTAAATCGCGAGCACAAAAGTTGAAAATGGTTCCTTCGTGTTATCGCAAAATTGCCGTAATGTTTGCGGCACCAAGTGACGAAGAGTTGCAGATTCGATTATCATCACGTGTGGGTAAAACAATACCAGATCATGTCATGAATTCAATGATGACACGTTTTGAGTTCCCAGCAACAAGAGAAGGTTTAGACGAAGTACATGCTAGAGTTAACTGAAAAGAGAACATGACATGATTGATGGCAACAGCCTGATGGAATATGTTGTAAATAACCCCAAATTGGTCAAGATGCGCGAATGTGCTAACTATCCTGGACTATTTGTTTTGAAGTATTCTAAAAAAGTTTTCTATGACATGGCAAAAGAAACAATGGCTACACACATGCCGCTTGACGAATGGTCACAGGTGTTGAGCAACGAAAGCAATACTGGCATGACTTTTATGTTTGAGTGTGTACATAAAAATGATCCACATATTATTCCTGAAAAAGAAGGAATGCATTTCCTAGGGTGGCGTGCTAAAGCGTGGGAAGGTTCTAGTGATCGCATTTCTGACTTACTTGAAGAAGCAGCAGACATAATCGAACAATTACAACACAAAGGAAATAACAATGTCATATAATGTAAAAGTAGAAGTTGAATGGTCAGAGGTCTCTAAGATTATTACAACGGCCATGAAAGATGACTATGAATTTTTAGAAGAATCTTATGAGGATCGTAAAAAGCATGACGGAATATTTCATATGATTTTTGAAGAAGATAAAGAACGTGACCTTAAAAAAATCAAAAAAGTGCTTAAAGCTCTAAAACACGTATCTGAATACTATCAAAAGCCTATTTGAACAATTGGAGTTAAATATAAGACTTCTACGGGATTTTGACGGGCCTGGCCATATAGACAATCAGCCATGACTGATAAAACCTGCTAGAAGGCTTTAAATACTTGTTGTATTTATGCAACAATATGAAAAAAGTTGTTGACAGATCTTCAAATACCGTTTATAATTGTTTATTGAATTGAAAAACACAGTATTTGAAGTAGTTGTAGAAATACAACAGTCATGAAAAAAGTTGTTGACAGATCTTCAAATACCGTTTATAATTGTTTATTGAATTGAAAAACACAGTATTTGAAGTAGTTGTAGAAATACAACAGTCATGAAAAAAGTTGTTGACAGATCTTCAAATACCGTTTATAATTGTTTATTGAATAAGGAAATACATTAGATATCACATTGAAGTACACTGCATGACGCCTCAGCGAAGGGATTCTAGAAGCCCAGTAGCGATTAATAATTAAATATGCAGATGGGTTCGCATAGTGTAGTGTACTTCAATGTGGTAGAATCTCTCTAGTGTCAACGGCAGCGCAACGGTCTCCAAAGCCGTTGACCAATACGTGAAAATACGTTATAATTAATTATTGAATAGATAAACAAAGGACCCCGTAAATGAAACACACTCACTTCTAGTACTGATGACTCGGGTCAAACGATGGAAATGAATTAGAGTGTGTTTCAATATGGTATCAACAAAGACGACATGGAAAGTTAGAGACAAAGTATATCAAAGGACTGGTTCGAAACAGAGTAAACTTTTGGTATGCTGAGCTGATCTCCACCGGCAACGCACCGGTAGTTAGTGGGTTCGATTCCCACTGTTGAAGCCATATTGAAACACATTCCAGTGCCTGGCCGGCTGGCAGGGCATCTGGTAGATAAAAGTGTTACGCTAAAAAGAGGTTCAAATCCTCCGTGGAGTGTGTTTCACGTTGGCACAGAGTATGTGCGGGTGTAACTCAGTGGTAGAGTGTCAGCCTTCCAAGCTGTTCGTCGCAGGTTCAATCCCTGTCACCCGCTCCATTAAGTTTGTTGTTTTGGAAAATTCGATGTATACGATACGCGCACTCTCACTGTCGTCACTGTCTGCAGGCACACGATACGAGTTGGACTATGACGAGATTGGACTGATCCTCCTATACATTAAGCATAGAACGATAAAAGCCAAAGAATAGGGTTGAGCCTATTCCATAACAAAACAACAAACTTAATGGAAACATTATTATAGAGAGTCCTGTAACGAGGTGTCTAATCAACAACCTGACTGCCGAGGGTGACTTATCCCTTTCTTTTAAAGGAATCATAATGCCCTCAGTTTGGCTCGTCTCAGATACACATTTTGGACACGTAGGAGTATGCAAGTTTATGCAGAATGATGGCGTGACTAAGCTGCGCCCATGGACCGACCCTAATGAAATGGACGAGTTCATGGTCAAGGCGTGGAATGACCGTGTCAAGCCAAATGACAAGGTGTATCACTTAGGCGATGTGGTAATTAACCGCAAGGCATTATCTACTCTCGCTCGCCTTAATGGCGACAAGGTTCTTATTCGTGGTAACCACGACATCTTTCGTGACAGAGAGTACTCACAATACTTTCGCGAGCTTCGTGCTTACCATGTTATGAACGGGATGATCTTGTCTCATATTCCTATACATTCAGACAGCCTTGGTCGCTTTGGTGTTAACATTCATAGTCATCTTCATTCTAACCGTGTGATGGTGAATGATCCGTTTGGTCATAGGGAACCATTCATCGATGTGCGCTACCATTGTGTATGTGTTGAACAAACAGACTTTGCTCCAATCCTCTTTGAAGATGTAGTAAAAAGGATTGAAGCTGAAGGTGGACAAGTGGGGTTTAAGAATCTATGACGGAGAGCAACATGGCATCAAGCCTAATGGAAGTAAACAGCACGTTCAAGTACACGCCCGGCGGTAACGTTCAGGCCGTATGGAGGAAGTACGGATGGGTTCCCCCAACCGAGTACCGAGATGATTATCAATTCAAACAAAACCGTGACGCCCAAGGAGAAGAAAATGCGTAAGCTAATTGCAGGTCTGCTGTACCAGGCTTACGGATCATGGCGAAGGGCCTAATTGCTACCGGGTAAACCAAGCCGATGGTTCGAGTCCATCCAGATACACCTAGTATAAGTAATCATCGTTCGCAAGGCTATGATCGATTATCCCTATTCGATTATCCTCAAACTGTGGGTATGTCAAAAGGCGTACCATAAAATTTATTTGCCTAGCCTAGCAAATAAAAACATATCTGGCTTGCGGGCTCTCGCCCAATAACCAAAAAGAGAATATCATTCCTGTTTAGGGACAGGAGTTATATTTAAGGTCTATTGTGTCTATTGTGTCTATAGGTCTTAAATATAACTAGTGTTCGTATAATGGAAAATACATGGGGTTTCTATCCACTTAATATGGGTTAGATTCCTACCTCATCCACCAGTATGCCCCTCTAGCTCATGCTTGGTTAGAGCAGCGGACTCATAATCCGTTGGTGCCGTGTTCGACTCACGGGGGGGGCACCAAGTTTTTTGGCCAGTAGCTCAGTTGGTAGAGCAACAGACTGTTAATCTGTAGGTCGCTGGATCGTACCCAGCCTGGCCAGCCAATCAATACAGCATTCGTCTAGAGGCCCAAGGGAACTGATTGAAAAAAGTCGTTAGTTCAAATCTCACTCCGTGCTCCACTACAAGGACTTAATTGTATAAATAATAATAATAATGATAACAAGGAGCAATGATGATTCTAGGAATAACACTCACTAACTTGTTTGAAGTATTATTATTGATAGGTATATGTTTTGTAATGTTCAAGGCTGGTCAACAATATATCTTATGGCGAATTGAACAAGATATTATTGCATATGAAAATGGCGAGCTTGAACTAGAAGATGATGATGATGAGGAATCTACTATTTTAAATTTTGCAATTGAAAGCATGAAAATAAAAAAAGTTGATAATGCCTTTTATGCCTATGGTTCTGATGATAGATTTTTGACACAGTCTGCAGATCTTCATGGACTCTTTACTAATATACGAAATGATTTTCCTAATACGACATGGCTGATTGATGATGAAAAACATGAGTCGCTATCAGTTGTAGAACATAACTCAATTATGCCAACATTATCTAGCATATTTTCTAAGGATAAAGATTTAATTGAAAAATAATTTTGAAACTATAGAAGACTTTGGTTTTACTGCCGTAAGCGAAGATGATCTTGAATCAATACAAGCAGCAGAATCAAATGCACAAGATTCAGAAAGCCGCTTGAAACAACTATATGATGCAATTATGCCTTTACTAAAAAATTTAAAACAGAATGCAGACAAAGACTACATCTTCTGGCCTAATCGAGTCGAAAAGGTAGAACTATTTGAAAATAAAATTAAAGAGATCATGCGCCTCTAATAGAAGATATATAAATGCATTCACCTACTACTAGACTAAACTCATTTGTTTTTGCTACTTCTGCACCTAATTTCTCAATAAATTTATCCTTATAGGCTTTACACTCTGTTGCAGTATCAAAGTAGATAATAGGATCTGGTTGCATTTGAATACATTGATAGTCAATAGATGAAAAGCATAATACTAGGCCGATAATGTACATAATGGTTGACACCTTAAAGTTATTGTGGTATAATTATATATAACATGGAGAAATATATGAGAACTGATGAAGAACTACAATTTGAAGCACGTATAATTGAAATGAAAATAAAGTGTGCTCAGATACTGTTAGATGGTAATGTATCAATTGATGAAGCATTAGACGAAATTAATGTTAACTTATCAGAAGAAGATACTGCGGCCCTACGTGCATTAGCTATTGCTGTATTATTGAAAGAATGTTTAGACGAAATTAAAAATACTCATATTGACAACTAACAGGAAGAGACTATATCATGGCAGCAAATATTGCATTCATTCGTAAGTTAATTGCAGATGACCTTTATGATACTATGTTCTTTGTATCTGGCACTGTACCACAGAAAACTCGTTCGGCTCATTCGACAATTTTAGAAGTACCACACATTAAGGTAGAGATCATCAATGGCCGTAAAGTATATTTGAATGGCCGTTCATATCGATATGCCGGTGAAATTAAGAAAGATATTCAACGCGAGTATGCAGTATAAATAGTAATATGATTGTATGAAGTAATGTAAAAGCAAGGCAAGACGTGGGTGCAAATCCCACCATTTCCACCAGTAAGTATATTGTGACGAAGGAACTCGACTTTGGGAACCGGAAGTAAGGGCATTAGGCACACAGTATACTTTCTAATGGGGATGAATAGGATCGATTGCTAAGTAAGTAACTGAATGGACAATCCGGTAATGCGAAAACCGTAGGACTGGGAGATTCCTGGTCGTAGAAGCAAAAAACGTAAACGCAAACGACGAACAGTTCGCATTAGCAGCCTAAACACTGCTTAGGGTTTTTCGATAGTTTATCCTCGTAACAGAATTAAACTATCATATTAACTGGATATGATATGAAAACTACTAGTTCACAACTTAGATGGTGGGTAATCGTCTGTATGCAGATGCTAATTTTTCTATTGGGATTTCCCTTTGGAATATGGGAGCATATTTGGATAGTAGACATTACGAAGATCAGTTTTATTATTATGGTCGTCTGGGTATCAGGAACTGTTAGTTGTGGTTATTACCACTTCCGAGGCAACCTTGATAAATTCTTACCTATCGGCTGGTTCTTAGCTGAGGTGTGTCTGGCTCTGGGAATGATCGGAACAGTCACAGGGTTCTTAATTATGTTAGTCTCTGCGTTTGAAGGAATAGATGTGTCTAATATATCCACCGTTCAAAACTCACTAGCTCAAATGGCCAGCGGAATGGGGACAGCTCTTTACACAACTCTTGTTGGATTGGTTTCAAGCCTGTTTATTAAATTTCAACTTGTCAACTTAGAAAATTCAAAAGTTACACATGGAAAGTCCTGAGCGATACAAAAGCACGATAGCCTTTGTTGATTTACTTTTCAACATTTTGCTGGGCTTTGTGTTCTTGTTTATTGTTGCTTTCATTTTGATTAACCCGATAGCCAAACAGGCAGATGTAAAAGTGCCTGCAGAGTTCATGATTGTGATGACATGGCCCGATGACGATCATAATGATATAGACCTTTGGGTTGCTGACCCTCTAGGTAACTACGTATACTTTGCTAGGAGAGAGAGTGGACTTTTAAATCTTGATAGGGATGATCTAGGTAGTACCACTGATACTGTTACAGTCGATGGCAAAGAGGTACGAGTGGGGATCAACAGAGAAGTTGTGGCCATAAGAGGGATTATCTCAGGTAGATATCTAGTGTCTGCTCTCTACTATAATGATAGGGGTGTTGCTGCTATAGGTCCCATACCTGTTACTGTAGAAGTTATCAAGTTAAATCCATACAAGATTGTGTATAGGCAAGATCTTATACTACAAGATGTGGGCCAAGTAAAGAACTTTTACCAATTTTCATTATCACATAGTGGATCAGTTACAAACATATCTGCTTCAACTGAGAGTGCTGTCAGATGATATACATGCTGTCTGTTAGTATGGTCTTATTGTTTCTCATGACATTAACCTTCTTATGGAGAGTTGGCGTCAAGCATTGGACCTACTGGATCATTGTTCCTTTCTTAAGTTTTAATTTGGGATTAAGCTGGTACATTCTTACAGAAGAACTCAAGGGGTGGCCACTCTATAGCACCCCAGGTAAGGATCAACAGTTATTGTTTGCCACAATCAGTAAACCAACGATCTTCGTGCTAGTCATAAAGGAAGGGAGTGTAGAGCCAAGATTGTATGGTGTACCTTATACAGATAATATGGCCGCCAAAGTTCAAGAGGCACTGAAAAGTATAAAGAAGGGGCAGCGTGTAATGACTTCACGCGGTGTTGAAAGTACAGGCCCTTTGGAGTTTTACAATTTTCAATATCAAGATAAATATCTGAAGAATTACTGAACATGAGTAATTATTGTGCTCTCTCTCTGTTAGAATATACGGTGTATAAGAAGTTAGATGAAGATGCTAAGGATGCCCTTGCCTATGCTGCTATCAAGCCTAAACACTCCTTAGGGTTTCGGCAGGTTTCCTCGTAACAGAATAACCTGCTATTTTTTTAATTCATTATAGTTTATTATGACAGCAAATACAACTCTTCACATAGTAGGTAATGGACCATCTGTTGATTACTTCAATAGAATCGATTGGCCCTCTGACGACTTAGTAATCGGTTGTAATTTTTCTGATATAAAATATAACCCTAACTTTACTGTAATGATGGACATTAAACCGTTCATGAAGTTTTATCAGGGTTATACTACAAAGATACCATTAGTTATATCAAAACGTTGTGAAAGCTTTGTTGTCAATGAAAAGAAAGGCTGGGACAAACTAACTCCAGATGTATTCTTGTTAGCAGATGTCATAGAAATGACTCATGACTCTGATAAACCATACCCTATGAATTCTGGTCAACATGCAACATTATACGGTATTGCACAACGTGCAACAACAACAGTAGTTCATTTATGGGGTCTTGATTCTTTTTGGTCTAGTAGCCTTTCATCAAGGACAGATGCATTTGTCGAACGGTCGACTGAACCACGAACACGCCCTAAGGTTGCTAAATGCTGGAAACTGTATTGGGAACAAATATTTGCAAAACATAGCAACATATCGTTTATAGTTCATGCACCAGTTGATGTAGAGATAAATTTCACGATGATTCATATGAACAACTTTGGAGTACAGTACCATGAAAACACTAGGTGACTACATTCTGGTTATTGATAGCGCAATACCAGATCATTTATGTGAAAGCCTTATTGAACTATATGATAACTGTAAAAACAAAATTGCTCGTGATAGTTCGACATATAAGTTCAGCGAAGTCAATTTAGCTGAAAATGCAGAATTTTATGATCCTGTGTTTCAGTTACAATCAATTACTCAACGAGTGCATGATGCATATGCAACTGAAACTAAAGCAAACTTTTTACCAACAGAACACGGCTATGAACAGTTCCGTATGAAAAAGTATGAGGCTAACGGTTCAGACCATTTTGATTGGCATACTGATGTCGGTGACTATGCATCGGCTAAACGTTACATAGTCATGTTTTATTACTTGAACAATGTCGACAAAGGTGGTGAAACACTTTTTGCATTAGGAGAAGAGGAATACAGAGTAAGTCCTAAAGCTGGTCGTGTAGTTTGCTTCCCTCCAAACTTTATGTTTCCACATAAAGGTACCATGCCAGTTTCAGGACCAAAATACATCATTTCGACATATGGGCATTACCTCTGATAATTGATTGACAACATATCAGAACAGCAACACATCAAAGGCTCTTTATGGGTCTTTTTTGTTTTTTGCAGCAAATTGTACTAGTAAACTGATAAAAAGCCTCTATGGGCCTTAAACATGTGTTGTATTTATGCAACAATATGAAAAAAGTTGTTGACAGATCTTTAAATACCCGTTATAATTACTATATTGAATAAGGAAATATATTATGTATGTAACAGAAGTTAGCT
>Ga0335396_10007558_pt1 | contig 10367 bp, 13 predicted proteins | sample FRY02_FD_205743 | JGI IMG/M metagenome (GOLD analysis project Ga0335396, IMG submission 205743) | Freshwater microbial communities from Lake Fryxell liftoff mats and glacier meltwater in Antarctica - FRY-02 (spades assembly) (version 2) | ecosystem: Environmental > Aquatic > Freshwater > Ice >... | reverse complement strand
CATCCGTGATTGCTTGGAGTGCTTCGGGGGTATTGCGTTTTTCGTCGGTGTCTTCCACCCGGAGAATCAATTTTCCGCCGTGTTGGCGGGCGAAGAGAAGATTGAAAAGCGCGGTACGGGCCCCTCCGACATGAAGGTAGCCAGTGGGTGATGGAGCGAAGCGGGTACGAACGGACATTTCTTAATCCTGTAAATCCTGAGCAGACTGTCTATTCCTTTCGGCATGACACTTCAATTTCATGTCGATCAGGATATCAAAGATGCCATGCGCGCCAGGGACACCCTTCGCCTCAATACGCTGAGAATGTTGAAATCCGCCCTCAAAAATACCGCGATTGAAAAGGCGAGCGCAGACGCCGAACTCGATGATACCGAGGTCATTGTCGTGATCCGGAAACAAATCAAACAACGTCAGGATTCCATTGCCGGATTTGAAAAAGGAGGACGACTGGAATTGGCCGAGGGAGAAAAAGCAGAAATTGCGATTTTGGCTGCTTACCTTCCGCAGGGTTTGAGCCCGGCCGAAATCGCGGCTTTGGTCACGGCGGCGATCGCCGAGTCCGGAGCCACGAGCAAAAAGGAGATGGGTGCGGTGATGAAAATTGTCTCGGCCAAGGCCGCGGGACGGGCCGACGGGCGGGAGCTCAGCACGGAAGTGCAAAAACAACTGGCTTGAAGCGCTCGACCGTGCCACCCACCACTGAACCATTTGTCGCGCTGATTGTTGCCGCGGGATCCAGCCGTCGGATGGGTTTTGACAAACTGGTGGCTCCGCTAGCGGGCCGTCCGCTCTTGTGGCATTCCTTGGCCGCCTTCCAGGCCTGTCCGGAAGTGGCTGAAGTGGTTTTGGTTTGCGGGAAAGAACGGGTGGGGGAGGTTGAGGCTCTGGCCTCCGAATTTCCTAAAATTCGGCAGGTGGTTTTTGGAGGCAAAGAACGGCGGGATTCCGTCCGTTGTGGCATGGACGCGCTGGCAGCCTCCGCACCCGCCTTGGTCGCCATTCATGATGGGGCCCGTCCGCTCATCACCGCCGCCGCGATTACGGAATGTTACCAATTGGCCTGCCTCCATGGGGCGGCCACCTGCGCCGAACCGGAAACGGATACGATTCACCGCGTCAATGCCGATCTCTGTCCGGTGGAATTGATTCCCCGGCAAAATGTCTGGCGGATGCAAACCCCGCAGATTTTTGGGTTTTCCGCCCTGGATGATTTACTTCGTGCGGAGGGTCCGGACGGGGCGGTCCAAACCGATGAAGTTTCCGCCTGGATGCGGACCGGCGCCGCCCTGCGAATCTTTGAAACTCCGGACTGGAATTTCAAGGTGACCCATCCCCGCGATCTGGCTTTAGCGGAAGCCGTCCTCCGCTCCCGTTCTCTATGAAAACCCAACTCACCACTCTTTCCTCCGGTCTCCGCATCGCCACTTGCGAGATCTCCCATGTTGAAACTGCCGCGGTCGGCATTTGGGCCGGGGTGGGCGGACGCCATGAACCCAAACGCCTTAATGGCATTTCCCATTTCATCGAACACATGCTCTTCAAGGGGACGACCAAGCGTTCTGCTCGCAAGATCATGGAGGAGGTCGAAGGCGTCGGGGGCGACATGAATGCCTTCACTTCCGAGGAACGCACTTGTTATTATGCCTCTGCCGCGGCGGAGTATTTTCCCCGTGTCTGCAATGTTCTCACCGACTTGTATCTCAATCCTCGTTTTACCCCGCGCGATATCGAGCGGGAGCGGGGAGTGATCGCAGAGGAGATTCTCATGTATCGGGATGAGCCATCCGCCCATGTTCAGGAGATGCTGACCGAACTCCACTGGGCCGGACATCCGCTGGGACGACCGCTCGCGGGAACTCAACAAAGTATCGAAGGATTCCGGCGGGACGATTTTCTCAGCTATCGCGTCTCCCACTATCATGCCGCCAGCACGGTGGTTTCTGCTGCAGGAAAAGTCCATCATGAGGATGTGGTCGAGCGGATGGAGAAACTCCTGGAAAAAATTCCCCGGGGCCGCCAGCCACGCCTCGGGCGTCCTCCCGTCCCGGCGACCGATGGTCCCCGGATCGTGACCGAGAAACGCGAGACCCAGCAGACCCAACTGGCGATGGCGCTGCCCGGCATGAGTCATCATGACCCCCGCCGCTATGCTCTCCAGATTCTCAATGTGATCCTGGGTGGCAATGCCAGTTCCCGGTTGTTTCAGGAATTGCGGGAGAAACGCGGCCTGTGCTACTCCGTCAGCACCCACCCGGCCGGGCATGACGACGTCGGAATGTTTAATGTCTCCCTGGGGCTCGAACAGCGCAATGTCAGCACCTCGCTGCGTTTGATTTGTGACGCCTTCGAGTTACTGAAAACCAAGGGCATTCGTCCCTCGGAATTGAAGCGGGCCAAGGAATACACGGTCGGCACGAGCCGGATGGCCTTGGAACGCACCTCAAGTCAAAATATGCGCATGGGCGGATCGGTCTTGGTGCACGGTAAAATCATTGATCCCGAAGTGGCCCATCGCCGCCTTCGGGGGGTGACAGAAGCCGAAGTGCTCGCTGTGGCTGGCGAGGTTCTCAGACCCGAACTCGCCAGCGTGGCCGTGATTGGTCCCACCCCGGATGCCGACGCCATCGTCCGCATCCTGAAGAGCTGACGGGATTTCAGGCTCCATGCGGTTATCTTGAGTTACCCCCCAAGCGACATGAGAGAGCCAGATAAACACCCATCGATAAAGGGTGTCGCCAAGGCGAGGAACGAAAAGAGCGGGCGTCATACAGTCTCTTTAACTTAAGATGACATCGAGCGACCCGTAGAGGTAGTCCCATTCCTATTTGATTTTCCGGGTTACCACAGGACGCTGGCCCTTGCGGGCCCAGAGTCGCCTCAACTCGGTGTGTCGACCAAAGCGAGCTTCATTCATCAACCAGAGCTTGGCCCGACTACCCTCAGGCAGTTCCAGCGTTTCAAGTTTTTCCGCCAGTCCTTCGCGGAACTGATCGGCCGCCGCGGAATCTTTTTTGGAGTGACGGGGTCGCGGCACCAACAAATTTCGAGTTTTCCTTGGGCGTTGATCCAACCGAACTCCTGACAAACGCGACGGGCCAGCTGTTGGCGACCGAGGGTTTTCTCCGAGATTCAGGCGCAGACGATCGATCCACGCCCTTCCTAGCATTGGCATCCTTAGGGCCGAAAATCTCCCAGGGTTTGTTGCAATGGGCGCAGTCAATTTGCTCAGCGGGCGGGTCGCTTCCCGGGTCCAATTTTCTCCATCGCTGGCCACTTCGAAAAATCATCGATAAAATTGACCACCTCATTGGTGACCGCTTCGAGGAGCGAGTTTCCTTTTTCCGCCGTCGCCACGGCGGGGTCGCCCATGTGGCCCGAGGAGGTCCAGCGGTGAAAACGATGAAAGCCTTCGACTTTTCCTGCCCACGGTCCGGACGCAGAAGGTCGTGGAATTTCGATATGGTCCGGATCGATTTCGGCCAATTTGACGAGATCTTCACGCAGCGCGAGCATGAGGGAGGTTTCGTATTCGCAGGCGTGGGAAAGTTTGGGCGTTTTCATTCCGTGACGTTCGGGTGCGGTGCCTGCGGCGGCCACTTGCCACCAGCAAGAGAGGGCGATGGAGGCGGCATCGGCCCGGTCGTCGGTGGCGATGAGGTCGGTCAAGGCTTGGGAGGCCGGAGTGAGGTTGCCGCCGTGTCCATTGAGGAAAAAGAGGCGGCGGAAGCCGTGGTGGAGCAGGCAGCGCGTGAGATGTTGAATCGTGCTGGCGTAGGCTTTCGGAGGCAGGCTGAGCGTGCCGGCAAAATCCATGTGGTGGTGGGAAGCCCCCAGCCAAAGCGTGGGGAGAGCGACCAGGCGATCGGAGCGCAATTTTTCTACCCTGGCGGTGATAGCCTCCATTTGGATGGTGTCGACAAAGACGGGCAAATGCCGTCCGTGCTGTTCGCAGGAACCGAGGGGGACCACGACGGTGATGTCGCGGTCGAGGCGATCAATTTCGGGAGAGGTGAGTTCTTGCCAAAGCATAAGTTTTTCAGGTGAGAGTGGGAGTAAAAGGGGTGGGGATAAAAATTTCAATCAGGTTCTTCACGCATCACCGAAAGAGTGGAGTCCATCCGCTTGCGGGCCCGGTTTTTGCAAAAGTAGGCCCATTCCCCCCGTTCGCTGCCTTCCGTTTTCGGAAGGACCGTGAGAGCGTCCATGCCTTTGATCGGGCGATGGGAGATGCGGGACAATGTCTTCCCATGGCGATCAACCTCTTCCTGATCGTAGAGGTGGCTTAATTCCATATGATCGACAACTTCATGGGCGGAATAGCCGAGAATTTTTTCCGCGCCCTTGCTGAAAAATGTGATCAGGCCTGAGGGATCGCAAGCGATGACTGAAACTCCGGTGGCCGCATCAAGTACGATCCGCATTCGTTGCTCGCTTTCGCGGAGCCTGTCTTCAATCAGTTGGCGATTCTTCACTTCGCCCAAAAAAACCAGATTGGAGCGAGCCGTCACTTGGGCCAACCTGTGGCTTTTCTGGAAGGCTCGAATGGGCAACATAAACCCGATGGCCAAGAGGAGTCCTAAAACGCAGATGAGATGAGGAAGTCGGTCGGCATGGAGTCCGGAAAATCCTCCTGGGCGGACCACGATAAAATTCCACTCGTGACCGAAAAATTCCATCTGAGCATGAACCTGATCTTCCAAGGGTCCGGGCGGAACCTCGGGACCGAAAATTCGTTCATTTTCTTCGAAGATCGTGACCGAACAATCCGCCAGAAATGGTTCGGTGAGCAAGGCGGCCATAAGATTTTCGTAGCGGAAAGCCGCTACGATCCAACCGTCAAATCAGGGATCTAAAAAGAGGGGAAAGCAGGCAATCAGGCCTCGGGTATCGTCAGCGAATGTCAGGGAGGGGGAAAGACCGGTTTTTGGGTGGTTCGAGCTTGGTCCAAGGCCTTGGTCACGAATTCTGTTGCCTCTGGCGAACCCAGCCAATCGGGAGGGACAAAATTGTTCCAGGAGAGCATCCATTGCGGCTGGCCGTCGGCGTCCACCCACTCGACGGATTGACGGTGGTGGCATTAAAAATCCAGGCTGAGATCACCCCCAAGCCGAGACTGGTTTGGGTAACGGATAATTCACAAGACGAAAGAAGACCGAGATCCGATCTTTGCGCCGATCAAGGTGGAAAGCAATGCCACTTAGTCCTCTCGACCTCTGGCGACACGAGCCAGAAGGAGGCCCAATTGTCCGGGATGGAGCGAGTGCGTGATATCGTCGTCCATCCTGAAGTCAAGACAGGCCTGACAGCTTTCGGTGCGCGTGCCCTCCGTGACCGCAATGATGGGGACGCGGCGACCGCTTCGAGATTTCTCCTGTGCCCTGATTTGCGCGGTGCGGACTGAATGCTGATCGAACCCTAAAAAAAGCGACCTTGCGGTCGCTTTTTCTTCGGTTGTGGACCGCCCGGGAGGGCGCTCCGGCCGGATTTAATTGTAGGAGGCTTGCGTTCCTTTGGTGCTGCGCTTTTTGATCCAAGGCATCAATCCGCGAAGACGGGCGCCGGTCTTCTCGATCGGGTGTTTTTCCCCGGCTTTGAGCAAGGCATTGTATTTTTTGTACCCGCCCTCGTATTCCTTGATCCATTCTTTGGCGAACTTGCCATTCTGAATGTCTTTCAAGGCTGCTTTCATACGTTTTTTCACGCCGCCATCGATGATCTTCGGTCCGACATGGACATCGCCCCACTTGGCGGTTTCGCTGATGGAGAAACGCATTCCGGCGATCCCGGCTTCATTCATGAGATCAACGATCAACTTTAATTCGTGGAGGCATTCGAAGTAGGCCATTTCCGGAGAATAACCGGCTTCGACGAGGGTCTCAAATCCGGCTTGCACCAGGGCGGAGGCTCCACCGCAAAGCACGGTCTGCTCGCCAAAAAGGTCGGTTTCCGTCTCTTCTTTGAAGGTGGTTTCAATCACCCCTCCGCGAGTACCGCCGACGCCCTTGGCCCAGGCGAGGGCGACTTTTTTGGCGTTTTTGCCGGGATTTTGATAGACGGCAATGATGGCGGGGACGCCTTTGCCTTCGGTGAACTGCCGCCGGACGATGTGTCCAGGTCCCTTGGGAGCGACCATGATGACGTTGATATCCTTCGGTGGGACAATGGTTTTGTAGTGAATGGAGAAGCCGTGACTAAAGAGAAGGGTTTTGCCCTTGGTCAGGTTGGGCTCGATGTCTTTTTTGAATGCGGCGGGTTGCTTGGTGTCAGGAATGGCCACCATGATGATGTCGGCGCGTTTGACGGCTTCGGCGGTATCATAAACTTTGAAACCGTAATCTTCGGCGACCTTGCGGGATTTACTCCCGGGGTAGAGGCCGATGATGACCTTGGCACCGCTTTCCTTCAAGTTGAGGGCGTGGGCATGGCCTTGTGAGCCAAAGCCCAGCACGGCGAGGGTTTTTCCTTTGAGGACCTTTAGGTCCGCGTCTTTGTCTGTGTATATTTTAGCAGGCATTTTTGATTGTAGATTTGGGATTTTGAATTTCGGATTTTTGGAGGACGGCTAGTCGGTGGAGCGGGGGAGGGCCACTTTGCCGGTGCGAGTGAGTTCCTTGATCCCGAAGCGGTCCATCAAGCCGAGGAATTTGGTGATTTTTGTTTCGGTGCCGGTGACCTCAATGGCCAGGGTGCTCGGCTGCACGTCGATGATCTTGGCGCGAAAGATATCGCAAATCTGCATGACCTCGGGGCGAGTTTTGGTCGTGGCGGTGACGCGGAGAAGAACGAGTTCGCGATCGAGGTAATCGTCGTCGCGGAAATGCTGAACATCGATAACATCGACGAGTTTCTCGAGTTGCTTGGTCACTTGCTCGAGCACTTTGTCATCACCGCGCAAGACGATGGTCATGCGTGAAGCGGTCGCATCGAGGGTGGGGGCGACGTTGAGGGTGTCAATATTGAAGCCGCGTCCGCTGAACATACCTGCGATGCGGGTGAGTGCGCCGAAACGATTTTCGACGAGAATGGAAATGGTGTGGCGCATGGATCGAAAGAGCGGAACAGTCTGGAGAGGAATGCGTGGCGAGTCAAGAGCGCGGCTTTGAACAATCTCAAGGCTTGGGAAGCCCAGACTGGAGCAGCTTTTCGACAAAACCGGTGTTGTATTGGCCCCGGCGAAATTCCGGGGTTTGCATAATTTGCTGTTGGAAGGCAATGGTCGTCTCGACGCCGGTGATCATGTACTCGCCGAGCGCGCGCGACATCCGATTAATGCAGGCTTTGCGACTGGAGGCGGTGGCAATGACCTTGGCGATCATTGAGTCGTAATTCGGCGGAATCGGATACCCGGCATAGGCGTGGGAGTCGATCCGAATGCCTCGGCCTCCGGGGGCATAGTAGAGTTCGATTTGGCCGGGGCAGGGCTGAAAATTGCGGGTGGGGTCCTCCGCATTAATCCGGCATTCGATCGCGTGATGGCGCGGACGGGCCTTGACCACGTATTCGGAGAGGTGCTCGCCGGCGGCGACTTGGATTTGTTGTTTGACCAGATCGCACCCATAGACTTCCTCGGTGATGGGATGTTCCACCTGAATGCGGGTGTTCATTTCCATGAAGTAGTACTTCCCCTCATCATCAACGAGGTATTCCATAGTTCCGACATTCGAATAGCCAACCGTCTCCGCCAGGGCGACCGAGGCCTGGCCCATCTTCTCGCGGAGCTCCGGAGACATCAGGGGCGAGGGGCATTCTTCGACGATCTTTTGATTGCGGCGTTGAAGGGAGCAATCGCGTTCGCCGAGGTGAACGATTTGTCCGTGCTCGTCTCCGACAATTTGAAATTCAATATGGTGAGGATTGACGATGAATTTTTCGATGTAAACCTCGCCATTCCCGAAGGCTTTTTCGGCTTCGAGGCGGGCGCCGTGAAATCCTTGGATGAGAGTGGTTTCATCGTGGGCGATCCGCATTCCGCGTCCGCCGCCTCCGGCCACCGCCTTGACCATGACGGGATAGCCGATGGTGCGAGCGACCTTAAGCGCCTCTTTTTCCGTGCCCACCGTGCCATCGCTTCCGGGAGAGACGGGGACTCCCGCTTTGCGGGCACACTCGCGAGCAGAGTTTTTGTCGCCCATGAGGCGAATGGCACTGGCGGGCGGCCCGATGAACTTGATGTTGCAGCTTTCGCAAACTTCGGCGAAGTGGGCATTTTCCGCCAGGAACCCGTAGCCCGGATGAATCGCTTCTGCGTCGGAAATTTCCGCCGCACTGATGATGCGGTCCATCTTGAGGTAACTGTCCGAACTGGGGGCCGTGCCGATGCAGACCGCTTCGTCCGCGAGTTGGACGTGGAGGCTGTGAATGTCCGCTTCGGAATAAACGGCCACCGTTTGGATACCCAGTTCCTTGCAGGCCCGGATGATCCGCAGGGCAATTTCGCCACGATTGGCGATGAGGATTTTTTTAAACATCGTGTCTTGGGTGGCTCTCGGGGCCACCGCTTTGGACTATTTGAGGCGGAAGAGAGTCTGTCCGAATTGGACGGGACGGCCATTCTCGGCGCAAACCTCGGTAACGACGCCAGAGGTTTCCGCTTTGATTTCATTCATCACCTTCATGGCTTCCACAATGCAGATCACGGTGTCTTCGGTGACTTCTTGGCCCACGGAGACAAAATCCGGTGTCTCGGGAGATGGCGCGCCATAATACGTGCCGACCATGGGCGATTTGATCTCGCGGAGATCCGAGGCTTTGGCATCGGGGGCTGGGGCGTCGGCCAGGGCGGCGGGAGCCACCGGAGCAGCCTGAGCCGGAGCGGCGTTGGTAATGACCTGGGTCACCGAAGCGGCGTCTGCGGTCTTGAGGGTGATCTTGAAATTTTCGCGCTCCATTTTAAAAACGGCCAGACCGTTTTTTTTCATGAGCTCGATTAATGTGCGTATCTCTTTGAGTTCCACTATGTGAATAAGTTAGGGAGACAAGAAATCTCATGATGAGGTCGGTCGGTCAAGAGTTTCGCGGCGGTCCCGATCTGCGTGTAAGCAAAAAAACCAGAAACTCTGGAGAGTCACCCTCTCCAGTCAGATGATTTTGGCAATCAGGAGGAAGCCTTTCCCGGAGGGGCCGAGAAAAGGGGAGGCAAGGTTTGGTCCGCCCGTGTGGGCCTTCATTATCGTGTTCTTGGCGAGGATCATCCCGACGGGATCCTCTGGTATTGGATCGGATCCCACGGGAAATATGATCAAATGTCTTGAATGCGAAGAGCCAGTACATGCGGCGTTTAAAATCTGATCTCTCCCACCGAGGACGAAAGCCTTGGGGAAGACCCTTTACAAATCTTTCCGGATGGCGCACCCTTCGCGGTTCCAAATTATGTGGTTGCTCATCCCTGTCTTACTGACTCTTCATGTCGCTGTTTGTTTATTGCTCGTTCTTGCCATTTTGATGCAATTACCGCGCAGTGAGGGATTGGGGGCCGCTTTTGGTGGCGGCGTGACCGATAATATATTTGGGGCCCAGACGACTAATGTGCTTTCCAAATTCACGGTCTGGCTCGGGATCGGATTTTTCGTCCTGACGCTGATTCTTTCGGTATCTTATGCGAAAATGCCCGGCGCCAAGGCCTCGCCGGTGAATCAGGAACTGATGTCCGCTCCGGTGCCGGTGGCGACTCCCGCGGCGAGCGCCGCACCCGTGGGCACCCCAGCGATGATGCCAACGATGGAAAAAACTTCTGAAACCGACGTGGCTCCGACCTCGGCTCCGATCGAAGCGGTGGACGAAACGGTGGAGACCGTCGAAACCATCGTTCCCGAGTCGGTGAAAACGACCCCTTCGCCGGATCCGGTTGCCAGCCCGGTGGCTCCCTAATCCTGATTTCGGTCAGGCGGTTTTGTGAAAATTGCCAAATCGATTATCGCGACCCGCCGGGCCGTCAAGGCCTTGCGAGCGACGGGACGCCCCGTCGTTTTGGTCCCTACCATGGGAGCCTTGCACCATGGGCATTTGAGTTTGATCCGGCGGGCCCGGCAATTGGCCGGGGGCGATGGGGTCGTCGTGGTCTCGATTTTTGTCAATCCGACCCAGTTTGGGCCCCAAGAAGATTTCTCCCAGTATCCTTGTCCCATCCAGGAGGACCTTGCCGCCTGCCGAGCCGAAGGGGTGGACCTGGTGTTTTTGCCGGAAGCCCAAGCGATGTACGCTGAGGATGCCTCCATTCAGATCAACGAGACCCGACTTTCCCGGAGACTTTGCGGGGCCTCCCGTCCGGGCCATTTCGCCGGGGTCTGCACGGTGGTGACGAAACTTTTTGCCATCATCCAGCCGGACGGGGCCATTTTTGGCGAAAAAGACTGGCAACAACTGGCCA
>Ga0335396_10007549_pt1 | contig 10371 bp, 4 predicted proteins | sample FRY02_FD_205743 | JGI IMG/M metagenome (GOLD analysis project Ga0335396, IMG submission 205743) | Freshwater microbial communities from Lake Fryxell liftoff mats and glacier meltwater in Antarctica - FRY-02 (spades assembly) (version 2) | ecosystem: Environmental > Aquatic > Freshwater > Ice >... | reverse complement strand
ACTGCTCGGCTGGTCGTTGTTGAAGTAGGCCACGGTGGTGTCACCGGTGCGGAGGTCATTCGCCCTGATGACCCGATTGTGGGCATCATAACCATCGGTCGCGGGGACGCCGGTGTTTGGATAGCTCACGTTGCTGAGGATTTCCGTCCCGTTGGCTCCCTTCGTGACCGAACTCCGCAAGAGACCCGCAGTGTAGGTGGAAACCGAGGTGAGACCGGTTGGAGATACACTCGTCGTGGTCCAGTTGCCATCGACACTGGATACTTTGAGTACGGTGGTGGAAGTCGCTACCCGGGCGGTGATCTCGAAGGGGATGCTCCAGGATTTCAGGCCATCGACTGAACGTTGACTCTTGCCGGTGGAGAGACTCCCGCCGGATGTGCCATAGACTTCGCTCACCGTTTCCCATGCGCGGGTGGTGCTGTCGTGGGCTGTGTTGGCATTGGTTTCGGTGAAAGTGACGCGGTCGGAAGCGGTTTGGAGGGTCCCATTTCCATTCAGGTCGGCCCCTTGATAGATGCGTTGACCTTCGTCGTTGTAGCCGAAGAGCGCGGTGGCTCCGTCTGGATCAATACTGCGGACAAGCTGGTTGAGGCTGTTATAGAAGGACTCGGACTTCGCGCCGTCCGCAAAGTGGGTTTGAACTCCCCGCCCAAGTTGATCGACCACTGAAATCGTCCATTGGGTGCCGTTGGCTTGAATCACTTTCGTCCCTAAGACGCCGCCGTTGGCAAAGGTCACTCCAGCCAGGCCGGTCAATCCATAGCCGTAGCTGACATCGTTGACGGCGTCGCCAGTGACGCTTTTGGCACGACCATCCAAGTAGGTGGTCGATACGCTTTCCCCACCATCGGCGTAGTCCACAGTTACGGTGGTGCCCGCTGTGTAGTCGTAGTCGTAGGTGGTGGTTTGCAGGGTGGTGCCATCGCTGTGTTGAGGAGAGGGGCTGCGGCTGGCGACGTGCTCCCCGGCAACGCTGTATTGGCTCTCACCCTGCACGATGGTGCTGGTAGGCAGCGTATCCCGCACCGTGATGTGGCCGTGGCTGTTGGTCGGGGCATCAGCTTCGGGAATCCGCACTGTCTTGCGCCGCAGGCCATTGAACTGCGTGCCGGTGGTCACACCAAGAGAAGTGCTGGTTTCTTGGCGCCGGAGGTGGTCGTAAAGGTATTCCGTGAGCACTCCTCGAACGTCTTTGGTATTCGCGATCCCGCAGCAGCTATAAAGTATCGTGCTGACTTGGGATGGAGAACTGTCCGCGTAGGCAGTAGTTGAGGTCAGAGGACGGCTGAGGACATCCAAATTTGAAAGGCTGACTGTCATGAGTTCGAGGCTGGTGCCAGCCACTCCTCCGGCATCGAGAGCGGTGGTGACGGTGGTCGTGGGATTACCCACAAGGTCACGGGTAACCACGGTCTTCATTCCAGCATCGATCACGCCGCTGTGCACGGCTCCTGTAAGGGTGGTTTCGATTCGGTTGTCGTTGCCATCGTAGCTGAAAGTGGATTGCGTCTCGGTCCCATCGGGGTAAGCCGTGCGGGTGACCTCTCCTGAATCGGCCGGGGGTTGAGTGGTGCCGCTCACGCAAGTGGGCTTGACCTGCTCGACGGTTTCCGTGGTGTCCGGAGCAGAGCCACCCTCCGAATCTCGGGTGCGCACTGTGTCAGTGGCGGTATCGTCATCGCTGATGGTAACGTCTGCAACGGCCGTGCCGAGGATAGTTTGAGTCTTGTGAACCAGGTAGCTCGTTCCGGCACCGAATTCCCAAGTGGTCACATCGCAGAGGTTGTCTGCGGAGCCGATGGCGCTGTCGAGGAAGGGACGACGTCGTTTGCTCAGACGGCCCCCCGTATCATATTCATACTCCTCCCAATACCCGTCATAACGCTGCATCCCGCGCAGCCGGCCCACGGCGTTGCCGTGGCTCTGGTCGACATAGTAGCTCCAACTCGTCGTGAGATCTTCGGTCCCGTAGCCCGCGGTCCGCCGCACGAGCGTCAGGCCCCAGGGATAATGAGCCCAAACCTCACGGGTCTTGGAAATCACTTCCCACGCGTCGGTATCCGCCCGGCGCTCACTGATGGTCACAATATCCACCCGGGGCGGAAATACTCGAGGACTGGGACTCATGGCCGTGGAGGGTTGCACGAAAAGCGTCACCCCATCCTCCTCGGTCCGCTCGCGCACGGTCTTGCGAAGGAAATCGCTTGTTCTGTTGGTCGCATCCAGGTCATCGACTTCCGCACCTTCGTAAAGCGTCCAAGTCTGCTGCTTGTCGTTGATGATGTTCTGGGTGAAGAGCTGTTCCACGTAGGTTGCGGAGCCGGAGGTTGTGTTTTTAAAGCGTTGCTCGACAACCCGGAGGGTCTTGGGAGCAGGCAGGCTCACCTTGACCTGGGTCGCGGCGGTAGTCGAAAGGCTCCCTCCGGCCGGAAGATGATAGAACTTGAGGGTGTAGCTTGGCACGTTCGATCCGGTGGGGACAACTACGTCCTCCACTTTGATCGTGCCGGATTTGGTCGCGAGACTCTGCAGGACCCCTGATCCATCATAGGTCGCTGTGGCCCCCGCACTGGCATTGACCGAGAGGCTCTCCGGTGAGGCCAAAAATTCATCAATGTCGTCGGCACTCACTTCGGTGTTGGCACCGCCCCGGCCGTTTTCGGTATCTCCCGCATCCATCGTCACTATCACGCCGTTCTGGGCATCCTCGCCAACCAGACCATTTCCCGCAGCACAGGTCCGGCAGGTTTCGCAATCCGTGGCGTTGAGGTAAACTTGGCAAACTGGCTTGAACTCACTGCCTTCGACCTTGTCGATGAGCGCGATGAGTTCGGCGGTTTCCTTGCTTTCAATGAAGGACTCGGGAAGGGAAAAGACGAAGGTGGATTCTGCACAGGCCGTGAAGGTCCGCTCGCCACCGAAGATTGGGTCTCCATTCACGTCCGTAGCTCCCTCCGGAATCCCGGTCACTTTGACGGTGTAATCGCTACATCTGCCGTGTGGGACGACTTCCGGGATGAGCTTGAACTTGAAACAACCAGCGGCATCCTGCGTGAGCTTGAGGGTCTCCCCATCGGTCTTGCACTCCCCCACCGCTTCTGCCCCGTTGGCATCAGTGACTAGGTCACAGACCGTCAGGCAGGCCTTGACGGAATAGAAGTAGCCGCGCCAGCAGACGCCATGCGGTGGAATAATCAGCTCGACACAAATGTATTCGCAATCCGGGCCAAACGGCGCGTTGTAGCCCGCATTACCCGACGAATCCACGGTCGCGGGCGCTGTGGCAATCAGGGTTTTGTTTCCATTCTCATCAATACAGTAGGTATTCCAGTACGCCCCGTCTGCCCCCGGACCAACGATGTGCACGCTGACCACGATGCTGTCCACTTCCATGGTCCCACCATTTCCATCATCCATAAACCCGCCTCCACTTCGGAGGTAGCCATCCACGGCACTTCCCGAGGGATTACCAGCATCCACATTGTCCACACTTTCGCCAAACCAATTATAGACCTCCACATAGAGACCGATGGCAGGATTGTTCGCGTGGGCATTGTTATTGAGTTGGACCAAGGGCCAACCGAGGACCACGGCGGAGAGGACGGCCAGGCACAGGATAAGCTGTCTGTGGGATTTCTGAATGTGTTTGAGAAGGGAAGACATCTGCGTGCGGGTATTGGTTGAGGGTTCGGTCAGTTTGAACTGGTGAGTTTGCGCATGGCGGACTCCACCGCCTGCTGGAGGCGTTTGTTGTCGGCGGGGAGGGATTGGAGGAGCGGGAGATCCGCCGGGGTGCCGACTTCCCCGAGGGCGGCAACCGCAGCGAAGCGCAGCAGCAGGGGGGCGTCGCCGCCCAGCGCGGCCACTGCGGCACTGCGGGTCCCGGCGGCTTTGTGTCGGGCCGCCACCTGGAACGCGGTGACCTTCGAGGCCACCGAGGCCTGCTCATTTCCGAGAAGGCCCAGCGCCAGCAATCCAGGATCCCTGGTCTGTGCCGGAGCCCCTGTGTCATTCGGACCGTTCGGGGCGGCGGCAGCGGTTCGGTCCCCTTCGACCGCAGAGCCCCCCGGGTCGTTGTGCAGGACCAGAAGGGCCGTTCCGGCAATCGGGGTTGCGGTTTCCTCCAAACCGGTTGCCGCTGCGGCACGGATCGTCTCCAGATCGCCTCCCTCTCCTCCAAGATGTCCCAAGTGCTGCAGGGCGTAGTCCCGCACCACCAGATCAAGAGCGGTGTCGGCAAAGAGTTCCGCCAGCTGCCCGGTAAGTTTTTGCGGGGAACCGGTCCCCGCTCGAAGTGCTGTAAAAAGCTCGTCCACCAGCCAGTACCATTCCCCCTCGCTCAGACCAGCGGGGACCCTTCCGCTGTGAAGGAAGGCCAGAATGGTCTCCACTTCGTTCTCTTCCAGATCCGCGCCATGCTTGCCCACCCAGGCAATCCTCATTTTGCCGGCCATATTACTGTCGTCTCCCAAAAGTTGCTGCAGATGGATGGATAGGGACGGAACCGGGGTGGTGGCTCCCCGCTCCCCTTCCCGCCGGATCGCTCCGGTTTCGCGGGCCGCTGATTTCCCGCCGTCCGCCTCCTTCTGCGAGGATGGAGCGTCCGACACCCGGAACAGGACGATCCCCAATAATCCCACAATCAAGAGGGTGAAAAGGGCCGCAGCGAGAGGGTGTTTGTGCAACATGAGAGGGCAGAGTTGGGATGAAAACGGGGCCGAATCTAGTCGAAGTAGGCGATGCGCTCCTGCCCCTGCCAAATGCTGGCCCGGTGACAGACCGAATTGTTGACCGTCGCGAGCTTGAGAAATTCCACCACTCCCTCGCCAAGATCGCTGAAGTCAGTCGAGGTGAGATCCAGATCGGGACCCGAACCGTCTCCATAGGTCACCCCACCCACAAAGATCGAGTAACGCACGGTGACATCCGCGAAGACGGCGGAGAGCACCACCGGCATGCGCACCAGATAGACTCCTTCGGATTCTTCCGCAATGTTCACCCCGGTCTCAGAGCCGCTGCGCAGGGTGAGGCGCCGCATGGGGATGGCCCCAAGCACCGGCCCACCCTCCCCAAGACGAAAGAGGATTTGAAGATCGAAAGGGGCCGAGGCCTGGAAGCGGTAACGGGTGATGTCAGCCGCTTCATCGGGCTGCGCAAGGCCATACTGCACGACCCGGGAATCCCACTCGATCTGCACATCCCCACCCATCCCGGTGAGCTCCCAATCCCGCACCTGTCCGGGAACAAAGACCGGACTGGTGCCCTGAGGGGCGGCAACCACTTGAACCACCGCCCGCTCGATGCGGACAGCCCCCTCGGAGCGGTGGGTCACCACCAATACGATTTCGCCGGGCGTGTTGAACTGGTAAGGCTGGGGATCGGAGGCGGGAAACTCCAAGGTCTGGCCCTCCAACCCGATCCTCACCTCTTCGCCCGGCAGTCCCACCCCATCTTGCGCAACGGTCGCGGTAAGCAGCAGGGAATCTCCCTGCCTGAGGGTATGGATGTTCTCCTGCAAGAGATTGGTCGGCACCCAGGTCACCGAGGTGTCTTCCTGCTGTCCGCCATTCTCAAAAAGCAGCGAGATTGCAGTGGCTTGCCCGTCCGCGCGGAGCGCGACATTGGCAAACCATCCCCCGTTGGGGGCTGCCACAAAGTCAGCTCCGCTGGCATAGGAAGTCCACTCCGTGTGTCCTTCCAGGCAGACCGGCGACACTTTGCTCGTTGTGACGCCATGATGCAGGGTGTTGCGGGCCGCAACGACTTGCTGCACCCAGTCGGGCACCTCGTTGCCGTCCCCGTCAGGTCCTGCTGAGGAGAGAATTTCCACTTGGTCAAGGCAGATGCGTCTTTGAGTGGCGGCATTGTCCAGGAAGACCCGGAGCGTGTGCCCGCCCGACCTCAGCCAAGGGCTCAGCACCTGCAGATGGGATGCCCCCGGCGCGTCCAAATCCAAGGGCTTCCTCGCGATGGGGGTTCCATCCACCTCGAAGATGATTTCGCACCCCAGAGGAGTCGGAGACCGGTTCAGGGGCGTCACCTGCAGCTCGATCAGGTAAACGCCGTCCGAGGGGGTCTCCAAAGCATAGTCCGCCCATCCCCGCACTCCCCGGTTGACCAGTCCCGATCCCTGCTCCCTCCAGCCTCCGTGGCTTGCGGCGGCCTCTCTCCCCGCCATGATCTGCACACGGACAAATGGTGCCACGTCCACAATCAGGGGGTTGCTCCCCAAGACCCTGGCCTCGGTCCGGTCATTGATCCCGTCGCCGTCGCTATCGGCCAGATCAAGCCGGGTGCCTAGTTGATATTCTTCCCGGTTGGTCAGTCCGTCCCCGTCAGGATCCTGATCCCCGTTGGGTGTGCCGACCGGGGAACCGCTGGCCAGCTCGAAGTCATCGGGTAAATCATCGTCGTCCACATCGTTGGGGTCTCCGGCAAAGCCCGCCAGCGCAGTGCCCGGGATCACTTCGAACCCGGCACTCCCCGGAACCACCCACCCCACCGAGAGGTGGTCACCTCCGGTGCCCTGTGTGTGAAGGACCTCGATGAAGTAGCGCTGGCCCGCCTCCAAATACATGGGCTGCGAGACTTGGCCAAGTTCCTTGTCCCACTCATGATACGCCGTCCAGTGTTCGACTGAAGCGATGAGCTTTCGGTCGAATTTCTCCTCAGAATCACTGAGCCAAAGTTCGCAGTCGTTGTCCCCGGAAACCGCGAAGGTGTAGTTTCCAGTGGCAGCTGGAACCAAAAACGCCCTCATTCGCGAACCGTACTTGTGGGCCAGCCCGGTCGGCCCCTCCAGACTGGTCTTCCAGTCCCGCCGCGTCGGATTCAGCGGAAAGAAGGGACTGGCCCTCAGGTCCGGAATCTTGCCATGGATGTTCTCCCAATATTCCCAGAGGGCGAATCCAGGCGCACCATGCACGTCGGCGACCAGAGGATCGAGTCCCGCCTGAAATTCGCGAAAGTTTCCGAGCCAGTCGCCGTCCGGATCACCCCACGCCCCGTTGGCACCCGCCGGGTCCTCCGGGTCGAGCCTATTGGCCCGCTCCCAGTCATCCGGTAGGTCATCTCCATCGCGGTCCCGGGTGTCGGTTCGGTAGGGACTGAAAAACTCGGCCCCGATCACCCCCGGCAGGTGGTTAGGTCTTTTCCAAGCCACACTGGCGTGATCGAGCCCCGGCTCCGATCCTTCCTCGGCAGCCCCCCGCTTGAATAGGATTTCAATGTAATACTTCTGCCCCTTGACCAGCTCCACCGGCGCGCTCTTCTGGGAGGTGTTACCGGCAAAGGAGCGCCAACTGCTGCCCCTGGTGGTTTGCGCCATCAACCGCTTCGTAAATTTATCCTCTGACTCGGCCAAGAACAACATGCAGGTGCTGTTGCCCGAGACGAAAAACACGTGGGGGCCGTCCTCTGCCGCCGTCAGGTAGCCACGCAGGCGACTCCCATAGCTCTGGCCCTCGCCGCTGAAGTCGAGGTTGTCCACAAGGGTTGTGAAGTCTGGACTGGCCGGAAAGCGCGGGTCGAGCACGAGGTCCTCGATCCGCTCACCCGGAGCACCATCCCAAGTCTCGGAGCTAAGCAGGTGATCGCTGAGCACCGCCTCCACCTCAAGCGGATTGCTGCCGACCTTCCATTCCGCCCAGTTCGTAAAGCCGTCTTGGTCGGGGTCGGCCCAGGCATGGCGGGCCGCCGGGTCCACCCCTTCCGCCATCAGTCCGGCAGATTCCTGCCACGCGTCGGGCAATCCGTCATCTTTTAAATCCGCCCTTTCCCCGGCCCAGGAAACAAGAAATTCGGCACCAATGACCTCAGGTTCGGTCTCTCCCGGTGGAATCCAAGCCACCGCGCAGTGGTCTTCGGCTATGGCCTGCTTGTGGAGGAGTTCCACGTAATAGCTCTTGCCCTTCTTAAGCACGACCTTGGCCGTTTGCTCCGCGAGCAGCGGATGTTCCTCTCCTCCCGAACGTTTGGTCCATTTCAACTGTGGGCCTTGCTGCGGGGCCTTCGCTACCAGCCTCTTGCTCTGCCAGGATTCCGTCTCGCCCAGCCACAACTCGGCGGTGTCGTTGGCAATGACATGGAAGGTGTACTCCCCGCTTTCCGGGGCCTTGATGAGACCGCGCACCCGCGACCCATAGTTGTTGCCGCTGCCCACCGGAATTTCCAGCCGGTTGAGGTAACGGAGCTCCGGTGGGGACTGCGGAAATTCTGACGACCTTGTCAGGTCAAAGACGTACTGCCCCGGAACATCACGCCAGAGCTCCCAACGCACCAGACCGGGAGCGCCCTCCCCATCGGCCTCGTCCGGATTGGTTCCGGCCATCTGCTCCTGCCAATTCAATAGTCCATCTCCGTCCGGGTCGCCCCATGGTCCGGCGGGGCCTTCCCCGGATTGCTGCCCGAGGGCGAGGGGCAGCTCGGGGTTCCGCTTCTCGCGCCCTTTGTCATCTGAATTCCGCTTGCCACGCGCTTTCTCCTTTGGTTTGCGCTCGGTACGCACCTCGTCAGTTGCGTCGCTTCCCACCGCCTGCGCGGTAAGCGGGCTCATGCAGGAGACCGGAATCACCTCCTTCGCCACCGTCACGATTTGTACATTGTTGGCGTCCCGCTCCACCGATTACCACAACACCGAGATTTCCCTCTCACCCATCGTCCAGAATTCAAAACGCCTCGCCTCGCCCATTTCCATGGTGGTCCGGCCGGACCTGGGATTCGGATTGCCCTTCCGTTGCACCAGCTTCCACTCGCCCGTCTTGTTGTCGGCAAGCCACATCTCCGCTTCATCAAGGCCAATGATCCTAAAATCGTACTTGCCGCTCTGCGGGGCGACAAGATTGCCAACCACCCGAACCATCGATGAGGTTGCCCGCGCCGGGATGGTGAGACTCTCCAAGGGCAATACGGTGAATTCAGCAGGCGGGACCTGGCTTCTCCATTGCTCAAACACCGGCTTCGAGGGCTCCCCAACCGGAACCTCGAAGGGCCACAGTTCTGCCACAACGGAATCCTGGTTTTCGTTGTCCGCTTGAGCGAGAGGACTGGTCAACAGCGCTCCTGCGCCAATGAGCAAGGCAAGTATCCGGGCGAAAACAGAAACGTGAGTGGCGGTCATTTTGAGAGTGTCTCTTGCGAAAGGTTCAGGGCGTTAGATAGAGCGAGGCATGCCAATGGGCGGGAACATCTTCAAGGCGATAACTTTTTTGGTGTTATCAAACTAGCACTTTCAGATATTTGATCTCTTTCTGTCAAACTAAACATTTGACCGGAGGGAAAATAGTTCACCCGCTCTCCAAAGAGCGAGCAAACGTTCAAGGCGGTATTGTCACCACAGCAGAAAACATGCTCGCTCATTCAAATTCACCGTCCTCTTTAAGCGCTTCTAACAGTCAATCACTCAGGACAAGAGGACACCCCTGTTTTCAGTTAAACGAGACGATCTCGACTGGCAACTCATGTCCCAGCTGTGGCTCCAACGGTCAGGTTACCGAGCGACCCATCGCGGCCGGATGTCCTCGCTCTGCGGCGTGTGCTTCGCCACGTTTGCGCCCATGTCAGGACAACCCGGACTCCGAAACCTCAGAGGCATGCGCGGCAGACGAAAGGGTGGCCGTAGTGCCCCCGCCGCCGCCAGCCTGCTCCCCGCCAGCCTCGCGGCCCGTGCCGCCGGCTTCCTCGCACACCTCGCCGCCCGCGCCTATTCACAGGCCTCCCTCGACGCCCTCCATTGGGCGCTCAAGGGCTTTGTCGAATGGGCCGACAGTCAAGGGCTGGCCAATCCCATCGACTTCACCCGCGCCACCCTTGAGGAGTACCAACTCCATCTCCACCGTTACCGCTCGCCGCGCACCGGGGAGCCGCTGGCCACCAACACCCAGCTCGCCCGACTGGGCTGCATTCGCCGCTTCTTCGCCTGGCTCTGCCGCTCCGGCGTCCTCCCCGCCAATCCCGCTGCCGACCTCGACCTGCCCCGCAAGCAGGCCCGCCGCCTGCCCAAGTCCCTCAACGAACAGGAGATTCAGCGCCTCCTCGCCATCCCCAACCCCGCCGACCCCTTCGGCCTGCGCAACCGGACCATCCTCGAGGTCTTCTACGCCACCGGCATCCGGCGCAGCGAACTGACCAAGCTCGACCACGGCGACTACGATCCCCAAGCCGGCACCTGCTCGTCCGCCAAGGCAAGGGCGGAAAAAGCCGGCTGCTGCCCGTCGGCGAACGCGCCGCCGCCTGGCTCGACCGCTTCCTCGGCGAATCCCGCCCACTCTTCGAGCACCTGCCACAGGAAACCGCCCTCATCCTCAGCCGATACGGCACCCGCCTCTCTCCCGCCTACCTCACCAACTGGACCAAAAAACTCCTAATACG
>Ga0335396_10007535_pt1 | contig 10389 bp, 8 predicted proteins | sample FRY02_FD_205743 | JGI IMG/M metagenome (GOLD analysis project Ga0335396, IMG submission 205743) | Freshwater microbial communities from Lake Fryxell liftoff mats and glacier meltwater in Antarctica - FRY-02 (spades assembly) (version 2) | ecosystem: Environmental > Aquatic > Freshwater > Ice >... | reverse complement strand
TGGAACCGCCGACGCCTCGCAGAGGCGCCGCTACGCGGGCGGGGGGAACAGCCAGTGTCGAACACTCAATGTCCAATTTTTAAGTGGGAGAATGGGGGAGGCATGCGACCGGGACGGTCACGCCACGGGTGGGAGGGCGGGGTGCGTGGAGGAGGGGAGGGGCCGTGGAGGGGCGGGGGTGGAACCGCCGACGCCTCGCAGAGGCGCCGCTACGCGGGCGGGGGGGGGGGGGGGGGGGGGGGGGGGGGGGGGGGGGGGGGGGGGGGGGGGGGGGGGGGGGGGGGGGGGGGGGGGGGGGGGGGGGCGCCCCGCGCGCGCGCGGGGGGGGGCGGGGGGGGGGGGGGGGGGGGGGGGGGGGGGAGCGCGGCGGGACGCCACGGGTGAGGGCTCCGGTTGGAGGCTCAGGCGTCGATGCCGAGTTCGGTGCGGAGGGCCTCGACTTCGTCGGAGAGGGCGGACCATTCGCCGAAGGCCTTTTCGAGTTTGTCGGCGACGGCCTTGTAGGCGGCGGTGGCTTTACGGAGTTCGTCCTCGTCGCCGCTGACTTCCGGTTTGGAGAGGTGGGTGGTGAGGGTTTCGCGGGCTTTTTCGAACTCGGCGATCTGGTGTTCGAGGACGGCGAGCTGGTCTTCGCGTGGTTTGAGGACCTTGGCGCGTTTTTGGCGGATGTCGGCGTCGCGTTTGCGGCGTTCCTTGGAGGAAAGTCTGGGACCGGTGTCGGCGGTGTTGGCGGCCTGTGATTTGCTTGGGGGCGTGGCGGAGGAGCTCATGCTCCCTTTCTGATTTTCCTCCTCGTCCCTTTTTTCGAGGTAGTAGGTGAGGTTGCCGAAGTAGAGTTTGGGGTCCTGGCCCTGGCGGAACTCGAGGGTTTTCTCGACGATGGGGTCGAGGAAGGCGCGGTTGTGGGAGACGATGATGACGGTGCCTTCGTAGTTTTTGAGGGCGTGCTGGAGGACGGCCTGGGACTGCACGTCGAGGTGGTTGGTCGGTTCGTCGAGGATGAGGAAGTTGGCGGGGCGGACGAGCATGCGGACGAGGGCGACGCGGGAGCGTTCGCCGCCGGAGAGGACGCCGACCTTCTTGAAGACATCGTCGCCGCGGAAGAGGAAGCAGCCGAGGAGGTTGCGGGCCCGACCGGCGTTTTCGCGGCTGACCACTTCCTCGACGGTTTGGAGGACGGTGAGATCGGGATTGAGTTCGTCGGCGTGGTTCTGGGAGAAGAAGGAGGGGAGGACGCGGTTGCCGAGTTCGCAGAGGCCGCTGGCGGGGGCTTCCTGACCGGTGACGAGGCGGCAGAAGGTGGATTTGCCGGCGCCGTTGGGTCCGACCACGGCGAGTTTGTGGCCGCGGCTGATTTCGATGTCGAGGTCCTTGAAGACGACGAGGTCGCCGTAGCGTTGGGCGGCGTGTTCGAGTTTGGCGACGCAGAGGGCGCTGTTGGGCGGCGGCGGGAACTTGAAGTTCATCTCGGCGTCGTCCTGCTCGATGGTGATGCGCTCGAGTTTTTCGAGTTGCTTCACGCGGCTCTGGACCTGGGAGGCTTTGGAGGCCTTGGAGCGGAAGCGATCGATCCACTGCTGGGTCTTCTGGATTTCGCGTTGCTGGGCGTTGTATTGTTTGAGGAGGATCTCCTTCCGGTGGGCGTGCTCGGTGAGGTAGTAGGAATAGTTGCCGGCGTATTCCTCGGCGCGGCCGTGGTGGAAGGCGATGGTGCGGGTGGTGAGGCTGTCGAGGAGGGCGAGGTCGTGGGAGATGAGGATGATGGCGCCGCGATAGGACTGGAGGAAGTTCTCCATCCAGCGCTGGGCATCGACGTCGAGGTGGTTGGTGGGCTCGTCGAGGAGCATGAGGCCGGGCTCGCGGAGGAAGAGCTTGGTCATGGCGATGCGCATCTGCCATCCCCCGGAGAACTCGCCGCAGTCGCGGTCGAAGTCCTCCCGTCGGAAGCCGAGGCCGCCGAGGATGGATTCGATGCGGGGGCGGATGCGGGCGGGGTCGAAGTGTTCGAGTCTGAGTTCGAGGTCGCCGAGGGTGTTGAGGTGGTCGGCGTAGGGGGCGGAGCGGGGGTCGAGGTGGTCGAGGTCCTTGGAGAGGGCGTCGATTTTCTTCTGGATGGATTTGGCCTCGGCAAAGGCGGATTCGCATTCCTCCATGAGGCTGTGGCCCTTGACGTGGATGCCCTCCTGGGGGAGGTAGCCGACCTCGAAGCCCTTGGGCTTGGTGACCAGGCCGGCATTGGGCTGGATGATGCCGCCGAGGCACTTCATGAGGGTGGATTTGCCCGCGCCGTTGGGTCCGGCGAAGGAAATGCGTTCCTTTTCGCCCACGGCAAAGGACAGCCCGTCGAAGAGGACGCGGGCACCAAATTCTACGCGGAGACCATTGACGGCTAGCAAGGGGCGGAGGCTGGAGAAATCGGCGGGGGGGGCAAGGGAAAGGTCCCTTGAAAGGGAGGTTTTGGGGGTTGGAACGGGGGGATCTGGGCCTGATGGGACGGTCGGTGGGTTTTTTCCATCGGCGAAAGTCCCAAAAATCGAGTTGGGGGTGCGGAGGCGGTTCCTTGGGCGGGACACTCCGTGTGCTGTCCGCCGTTGCTTGGGAGGGGTGAGGGGAGGGAGCGGGCCAGTGGGGAGTCCTTACTTGTTATAGCGCCCTCCGTTAGATTTCCCCATTCCCCGCCATTAACCTCGCGTAGGCTTTCTCGTGCCCGAGGCAAGAGTGAGTCTGACAGGAATGGCACGTGGTAAAGAGCTCCCTTCGTCCCGGAGGGACATCGAACGGTAGCCGGTGGTAGCACCACCGGACCGAGTGCCCGTCCTGGCCAGCACCCCGGAGGGGCGCCGGAGAACGCCGCCCGTGGAGTTGGCGGCGGTGGTCTCCCCCCTGTCTCCCGCGCCCCTCCGGGGTGCCTTTCGCGGGATCACGATCTTCCGGTGGTGCTACCACCGGCTACCGTCCCAAATCCCTCCGGGATGCTCCGAACCCGTTCCGCCGCCCGGTCCCGGTTGCCGCAGGATTGACGAAATTGGGCTAACCACGTGCCATTCGGATCTGACAGCGTGTCGATGGGTATTCACAAGGGGCGACTGACCACGGGGGGAGCGTGCGTGCGCTCAGGCGTTTGATAGTGCTTCCACTCCCCCGCCGTTTCATTAGGTTGACGAAATCCCATGACAGCCGTCCAGAAAATCTTCGTCGGCTTCCTCTCAAGCCGGATCGTGGAAATCGTGCACGACTCGGTCCAGGGCGCGCTGGGAACATCGGTCGGACAAAGCGAGCTCGCCTTGTGGCGGAATTTCTCAAAAACTGCGGCGGAGGGAAAATCATGAGCAAAGACAAACCCACTCCCGGCGGTCGTAGCAAAAAGAAGACCGCAGTCTCGCTGGTCCGCTCTTCGGCGGCGGAATACCTGACTTTTTTGGCGGCCAGCGGAGAGGGCGGCGTGGAAGCCGTTTACGCCGATGAAAACGTCTGGCTCTCCCAGAAAATGATGGGAACGCTCTACGATGAAAATGTCCGCACGGTAAACGAGCACCTGAAAAAAATCTTCGCCGATAGCGAGTTGCACGAGGATTCAGTTATCCGGAAATTCCGGATAACTGCCGCCGACGGCAAAAATTACAACACCCTGCACTACAAGCTCTCGGCCATCATCGCCGTCGGCTACAAGGTGAACTCGGAGCGCGCTGTCCAATTCCGCAAATGGGCCATCGGCATCATCGAGTCCTTTACGATCAAGGGCTTTGCGATGGACGACGAGCGGTTGAAAAACGACGGCGCTATCCTCGGCAAGAAATATTTCGAGGAACAGCTCCAGCGCATCCGGGAAATCCGCCTGAGCGAGCGGAAGTTCTACCAGAAAATCACCGACATCTACGCCACCGCTCTCGATTACGATGTCACCGCTCAGGTGACCAAACGCTTTTTCGCCACGGTGCAGAACAAACTCCACTGGGCGATTCATGGCCAGACCGCAGCCGAAGTGATCGTGGATCGCGCCGATGCCGAGAAGATGAATATGGGGCTCACCACCTGGAAAGATGCCCCTCGTGGCAAGATCCAGAAATTCGATGTCAGCATCGCGAAAAACTACCTCTCTGACAGCGAGCTCGCCTCCTGGCGGAATTCCCTTCGCCACATGGACGCGGTCCTGGACGACGCGGAGATCCCCCACGACACCGGCGTCGCCATCGAATTCAACATCCCGCAGACCAGCAAACGCATCTTGAGAGAACTCACCGGCACCCTGAAAAAATCCCGCATCTCCAATCTCTTTGTCGGCTCCGGGGCCTTCACCGCGACTCCTTCCAACACCTTCGGCGGGCTCATCGTCGACGAGGCCCACCGTCTGAACGAGAAATCCGGACTCTTCAGCAACCTCGGCGAGAACCAGATCAAGGAACTCATCGATGCCTCCACCTTCACCGTCTTCTTCCTCGATGAAGACCAGCGCATCCATTGGAAAGACATCGGGGAAAAATACCAGATCCGCGACTGGGCGGAATCCCTCGGGGCCACCGTCACGGAAATGGATCTCGTCTCCCAGTTCCGCTGCAATGGCTCGGATGGATACCTCGCCTGGGTGGATCGGGTCCTGCAGGTCCGGGAAACCTCCTTACCTATCCTAGGCTCCGATTACTCACAAAAGATTTCGGATTCGGGACGCCCAAAGATGACAACTAGAACTTTCCTAATCCCTACTTTTCACCACAAGCTATGGGCAACCGCAGCATGACCAAGCAGGAAAAACAGCAGCTCAGCGAAATCGACATCTGCGATCTCTTCATCACCCCCCCGATCAAAAGCGCAGGCTGGGACCAGCTCACCCAAATCCGACGGGAGGTCACCCTTACTCCAGGCCCCGTCATCGTGAGGGGCAACATGTCTTCCCGGAACAAGAAGAAGAAAAAATTCGCTGACTACGTTCTGCTTCGGGAGGCAGGGGTTCCCATCTCAATCGTGGAAGCTAAGGACAACAACCACACTGTCAGCCACGGCATGCAGCAAGCCCTTGGCTACGCCAGCATTCTCGATGTTCCCAGCGCATTCAGTTCCAATGGCGACGCCTTTGCCTCACACAACAAAGTCCCAGCTCCCGGTGATGACATCGAGTGCGAGTTGCCGCTCGATCAATTCCCTTCACCGGACGAGATCTGGAAGCGCTACAAGAAGCATCGGAATATCGAGGACGATGAGGAGGAACTCGTCCTCGAGCCTTACCCATTAGACGCCTACGGCAAAGAGCCCCGCTACTATCAGAGCGAGGCGATCAACCGCGTCATGGAGGCTGTAGCCAAGGGCGATGATCGCCTCCTCCTCGTCATTGCCACAGGCACCGGCAAGACCTACACCGTCTTCCAGATCATCTGGCGTCTCTGGAAGGCAAAGAAAGCCAAGCGCACGCTCTTCCTCGTGGATCGGAACGTCCTTGCCGACCAGACGCTCACCAATGACTTCAAGCCCTTCGGCTCGGTGATGACCAAGATCAAGAACCGCAAGATCGATCCCTCTTACGAGATATACCTCGGCCTCTACCAAGCTCTCACCGGCCCCGCCGAAGAGGACAAGATCTTCAAAAGCGTGTCCCGCGACTTCTTCGACCTTATCGTGATCGACGAGTGCCATCGCGGCAGCGCTTCCGAGGATTCCGCATGGCGAGAAATCCTCGACTACTTCTCCGGAGCCATCCAGATCGGCCTCACCGCCACTCCCAAGGAAACGAAATACGCTTCCAACATCACCTATTTCGGGGAGCCCGTTTACACCTACAAGCTCAAGCAGGGGATCGAGGACGGTTTCCTTGCTCCCTACAAAGTGGTCCGCTACCATCTCGACAAGGATCTCATCGGCTGGACACCCGAGCCCGGCATGACCGATGACCTCGGCAAGGAAATCGAGCACCGCACTTACAATCAGGCAGACATGGATCGGATTCTGGTGCTCAACAAACGCACCAAGCTCGTCGCCAAGTGCGTCATGCAGCTTCTCAACGCCACCGACCCATTCTCGAAAACCATCATCTTCTGCGAGGATATCGACCACGCCGAGCGCATGCGCGTGGCGATCGTCAATGAGGCGGGCAAGCTCGCGATCGACAATCCCAAATACGTCATGCGTATCACCGGCGACAGCGTCGAGGGCAAGGCCGAGCTGGACAACTTCATCGACCCCGAGTCCAAGTTCCCGGTCATCGCCACCACCTCCGAACTCCTCACCACCGGAGTCGATGCCAAGACCTGCAAGCTCATCGTCCTGGACAAGACCATCAAGTCCATGACCACCTTCAAGCAGATCGTGGGGCGCGGCACCCGCATCGAGGAAGACTACGGGAAATTCTTCTTCACTGTCATGGATTTCAAGAACGCCACCGAGCTCTTCAAGGATCCGGACTTCGACGGCGATCCGGTGGTCATCTATGAGCCGGGCGACGACGACGATCCGGTGCCCCCCGATCCAGAGCCTGAGCCAGACGATGGGGTCATAAACGAAGACTCGCCTTTGTACGGGAAGAAAATCCACGTCAGCGGAGTCGAAGTTTGCATCCTCGCTAAGACGGTTGAATACCGTGGCGACGACGGTCAGATGGTCACCGAGTCCTACAGCGATTACAGCCGCAAACACATCCGTAACGAATACGCTTCGCTCGACGACTTCATCAACAAGTGGAACAGCAGCACGAAGAAGGCGGCCATCGTCAAGGAGTTGGAGGAATACGGCATCGAGTTCCCCAAGCTCGCCGAGGAAGTCGGCAAGGACTACGGCGACTTCGATCTCATCTGCCACATCGCCTACGACGCGCCGCCCCTCACGAGACGCGAGCGTGCCGAGACCGTCAAGAAACGCGACTACTTCACCAAATACGGCGACAAGGCTCGTGCCGTCCTCGAAGCGTTTTTGGACAAATACGCCGACGAAGGCGTGCTCACCCTAGAGAGCCCCAAGGTTCTCAAGCTCACCCCCTTCGACCGGATGGGCACTCCCGTCGAAATCATCAACGGCACCTTCGGTGGCAAGGCCGCATACGAAGCCGCCGTAGCCGAGCTCGAACACGCTCTCTTCAGCCAAACCGCCTAAGTTCCCCCATGCTCATCCTCTACACCACTGAAGACGGAAAAAGCCAGATCCAGCTCCGTGCCGAAGAGGACACGGTCTGGCTCACCCAGTTGGAGATCGCCGAGCTCTTTAGCGCCACCAAGCAAAACATCTCGCTCCATTTCAAGAATCTCTTCGAAGACGGGGAATTGGCGGAGGATTCAGTTGTCAAGGAATCCTTGACAACTGCCGCCGACGGCAAGAACTACCAAACGAAACTCTACAATCTCGACGCCATCCTCGCGGTCGGCTACCGCGTCCGATCCACCCGTGGGGTCCAGTTCCGCCGTTGGGCCTCCACGACCCTCAAGGAATACCTCCTCAAAGGCTTCGTGATGGACGACGAACGCCTGAAAAACCCCGACGGCCGCCCGGACCATTTCGATGAGATGCTCGGGCGCATCCGTGACATACGTGCTTCTGAGAAACGTTTTTATCAGAAAGTCCGCGACCTCTTCGCCCTCAGCACCGACTACGATAAGACCGACGTAGCTACCCACAAATTCTTCACCACCGTCCAGAACCTGCTCATTTTCGCCGTCGCCCGGAGAACCGCCGCCGAGCTGATCACCGAGCGTGCCAATGCCAACGACGAACACTTCGGGCTCCTTACTTGGAAGGGCAGCAAAGTCCGCAGGCAGGACATCCTCGTTGCCAAAAATTACCTCACCGAGGACGAGGTCGATACCCTCAACCGGCTCGTCACCATCTTCCTCGAAACTGCCGAACTCCGTGCCAAATCCCGCACCGAGACCCGTATGGCATTCTGGAAAGAAAACGTCGATCGCATCATCAGCTCCAACGGCTTCCCGCTCCTTGCCCACGCTGGCTCCATCAGCCACAATGAGATGGAACAACAGACCTCCGGGCTCTATCTCGACTTCGACAAGAATCGCAAACAGCAGGATGCCCTCGCCGCCGACCAACAGGACGAGGCCGAACTCAATGCTCTGGAGCAAAAACTCAAACACCGACCGAATTCCTAAATTTTCATGAGCAACGTCAGCGGAACCATCAAATCCATTCAGGACATCATGCGCAAGGATGTCGGCGTCGACGGCGACGCCCAGCGCATCAGCCAGCTCGTCTGGATGTTCTTCCTCAAAATCTACGACGACCGCGAGGCCTAGATCGAACTCCTCGAAGACGGCTACACCTCGCCGCTTCCCGAGAATCTCCGCTGGCGCAACTGGGCCGCCGATTCCGAGGGCATGACCGGCGGCGCCCTCGGCGATTTCGTCAACAACGAGCTGTTCCCCACGCTCAAGGAAAAACTCCTGTTCGAAGGCCCGCACGGCAAGCGCGCCCAGGTCATCCGCAACGTCTTCGAGGATGCCTACAACTACATGAAGTCTGGCACCCTGATCCGCCAGGTCATCAACAAGATCAGCGAGATCAACTTCAACAACACCGCCGACCGCCACACCTTCGGCAGCATCTACGAGCAGATCCTCAAGGACCTGCAAAGCGCCGGGAACGCGGGCGAGTTCTACACCCCCCGCGCTGTCACCCAGTTCATCGTCAACCGCGTCGATCCCCAGCGCGGCGAGACCGTGCTCGACCCCGCCTGCGGCACCGGCGGCTTCCTCGCCTGCACCATCGATCACAAGCGTACGAACTACGTCAAATCCGCCAAGCACGAGGAAACCCTCATCGCCAGCATCCACGGGGTGGAGAAAAAGGCCCTGCCGCACATGCTCTGCACGACCAACATGATCCTGCACGGCATCGATACGCCGACAAATATCCGCCACGACAACACGCTCAGCCGCCCCTACAAGGACTACGGCGAAAAGGATCGCGTCCAGGTCATCGTCACCAACCCACCCTTCGGCGGCACCGAGGAGGATGGCATCGAAAACAACTTCCCCGCCACCTACCGCACGCGCGAGACCGCCGACCTGTTCATGGCGCTCATCGTCAAGCTGCTGAAAAACCACGGCCGCGCCGCCGTCGTCCTGCCCGATGGCTTCCTCTTTGGTGAAGGCATGAAAACCCGGCTCAAGCAGGAGCTTTTGGAGAAATGCCACCTCCACACCATCGTCCGCCTACCCAACGGCGTCTTCGCTCCCTATGCCGGCATCAAGACCAACATCCTCTTCTTCACCAAGAAGCCCGAGAGCGAGCAACCCGCCACCAAGCATGTCTGGTTCTACGAGCACCCCTACCCAGAGGGCGTCTCCAGCTACAACAAAACGAAGCCGATGCGCTTCGAGGAGTTCCAGACCGAGATCGATTGGTGGGGCACCGAGGACAACGGATTCAAGAGCCGGAAAGAAACCGAGCAGGCGTGGAAAGTCAGCGGCGAGGACATCGCCGCGCGCAACTACAACCTCGACATCAGCAACCCCCACGTCGGTGAGCAGGTCAGCCACGACCCAGAGGAACTGCTGGCGGAATACAGCCAGCAACAAGCGGAGATCCAGGGACTACGCGACCAGTTGAAATCCATCCTCAGCGACGCGCTCAGCCGATGAACACATCAACAAAACCAACGAGCGTCTTGAGCCTGTTTCCTTCAGCACTCAGTCCAATTCGGGAGTCAGTGACTCCCGAATCTCCAATTGTGGAGACAGCGACTCCACAATTGTCACACCGCCTCTCCCTCACCCGATGAAAAAGGAAGAACTCACCCTTTACCGCAATCTCCTCGGTGAGATCAAATCCCGCGTCCGCGTAGGCCAGCACCGCGTCGCCCTCGCCGCCAATGCCGAACTGATCGCTCTCTATTGGTAACTATTCAGGTCCCCGGAGCTTTAAAGTTTATAGAAAATTAGACTTGTACTATAAATTTTATAGTATTTGTTAGTGCGCGTGAAGAGCGAGCGGCCCACGTGAGAACAACTCATTGAGTTGGCCAGGACTGATCCGGAAGCGATTGCGGATCTTGTGTTGGCACTGTTAGACCGGATCGAAGCACTGGAAGCAAAAGTGGCCGGACTGGAGCGCAACAGCCGGACCAGCAGCAAGCCGCCGTCTTCGGACAAAGGGAACTTCGGCAATCCGCCCAAGCCAAAGAGTCGTCGTTCCAAAACCGGCAGGAAATGCGGTGGCCAGAAAGGACACCGGGGCGAGACCCTGCGTCAGAGCGAATCTCCCGACCACATTGTGGAGCATCGTCTCGCTGAGGACGCGCTCTGTCCCAATTGTGGAGCCAGCCTCGCGGACATCGCCTGCGAGGGGTTGGAATCCGGGTCCTGTGAATGCCGACAGGTTTTTGAGTTGCCCGCCATCAGAATCGAAATCACCGAACACCGGGCTGAAAAGAAACTCTGTCCGTGGTGCGGCACACTGGTG
>Ga0335396_10007531_pt1 | contig 10393 bp, 11 predicted proteins | sample FRY02_FD_205743 | JGI IMG/M metagenome (GOLD analysis project Ga0335396, IMG submission 205743) | Freshwater microbial communities from Lake Fryxell liftoff mats and glacier meltwater in Antarctica - FRY-02 (spades assembly) (version 2) | ecosystem: Environmental > Aquatic > Freshwater > Ice >... | reverse complement strand
ATCAAAAAGGTGAACATAAGAAGAACTTTTTGGCTCTCTCGTTGCGTTCGTAGTCAGGGCTTGATGATTTTCGATCCCGATGCGACCCTACAAAGCCAAAAGCGATTCCCCTGGCCAGATACAACCGATGCTGCGGCGAAACCCGCACCTGTGCATGGTCGCCAAACATGCCCGCCGGGATGGTCACCGCCGCCATCCTGCCCTGCGACCGCACCCGCTGCGCACCGCACCAAAGCACCGGCCGATAACCGTCGTCCAGCGTTTTCACGAGGTCGCCCACCCGGATCTGTTCCACCGCGACCGGCCCGCGCGCCGTGTCGATCCGGGTTCCGGCAACAAAACACGGGATCAGCGTGCCCTGCACCAGACCCACATCGGTGATGCCTGCTGCGTTGGTCACCTCATAGGTAAACGTCTCGGTTCCCGGAGTGTCGGACGCGTCGCTGACCACTGTGATCGTGCCATCGGCGTTGACGGTGATCTGCATCCCCGAATTCAGGGTCACGACGCTGCCCGCAACCACCGGCTGCCCGTTGATCTCGGTGATGGTCAGCGCACCGCCCGACGTGTTGGTGTCATTGCCGGTCAGATCGACGACCTGCGAGTCCGACAGGCCGATCTCGAATGCGTCGGCCGATGCCACAACCGCCGTCTGGATCGAGTTGCCCGCGATCATCAGGTTGCTGTCATAGCTCGCATCCCCTGCATCGGCGATGCCGATCTTGATGGTGTTGATCTGCCCCGGAATGACCGGGGCTTTCAGCGTAAGAGTAACGGTAAATCCGTCCATCTCGGTGTTGTAGCGGCCATCGGCGTTGTCGATATAGAGGTTGGAATTGCTTGTCGGGTTGATGTTGTCGATCGAGATATCGCCGTTGCCCACCGTCAGCGTGGCGGGCTGCCCATTGACCCAGACGCCGACCGCATCGTTGAACCCGGACCCCACATATTCGAGGTATTCCTCGGATGAAAAGGTGATCTGCATCGTCAATTCCGACCCCGTCGGAATGAACTCCGCCTTGAAAATCGCGGCGTCGAACGTCTTGGCCCCGGCAACCGCGTTCAGGTCGGTGTCGTTGTCAGTGCCTTTGGTATCGGTGGTGCGGCTGGCGGTCTGGTTGGATTGGCCCTTGGCGTTGGTGATGTCCGACGCCCGACCGGTGGACAGGATCAGCCCGCTGTCAGACGGGGCAAAGCCGGGGGTTGTCGTATCGGCCCCGGAATACAGACCCGCACTGATGGGATCGCCCGAATAACTGGCCGATACGATCTTGATGCCGTCGCCAAAGATGGTATCGGCCATCTTCATCGCGTCGGCGTTCGTTGTGACGGCAAGTTTGGTTGCGGTGACCATGGGGGCCTGTCTGTTCTTCGATCCGCCGCAAGGGTGACACACAGAGCTTGCGAATACGCTAAGATCAGGCTTTACAAACTGGCCCTGCCGACCCAAGTGCGATCAGATGACGGGGCCAGGGAACGGAAAAGCCATGGATGAACAGCCACGCGCCGAAAAGGTGAAACGCCCGCAGCAGGTCTATACATTGCTGGTCGAGGTTGGCCGCAAGGCGGGGGACGGATTGCCACCGAAATCCACAGGGGCCGGGCTGGTGGTCTATGCCAGCGGCGTGGATGAGGCTGAAGCTGTGCGCGAGACGGTGGCGATCCTGAAAGAGGCCGATCTGGCGCCCCTTGACGTGTCCGGCTACGGCACGCTGGAAGAACGGCTCGCCGACGGCGACGAGATTGCCCCGGACGAACGGAAATTGATGCAGCGGGCGTTGGACGAAAACTCGGTCATCGTGGCGCAGATGAACCCGTTTTTCGACTGACCTTGCTCACGCCCACGCCCCCCTTGGTTCACCGAACCTATCCCGCAGGTTCGGTTTGACCCCGACTTTCCGCCGTCACCCGAACCCGCGCACCAGCATCCGGCCCGAATGCCCGATCAACGGCTTGGCCTCATACGGCTGCAAGATCCGGCGCGGCGGCGGCGTCAGCCGGTCTGCCCCGTCCGACATCAGCACGCAGCCATCGGCGGTGAACAGCGCGGGGCACCCCAGATCCAGCGCAACCGAAGACGTCACTGCGCGGCGATGTTCGGCCATCGCCTTGCGCCCGTCGATCAGCGCGCCCGCCGGCAGCAAAACCTCGTCCTCGCCAAAATGATATTCCACCAGCGTCCCCGACATCATCACCGGCTGATCCGCCGACACCAGCAGGTCGCGCTGCGCCCCGTAGAACGGCGCGCGCAACAAAACGGGCGCAAAGAACCCCGCACTGGGCAGATCGCGGTGGGTTACGCGCAGAAGCGGCAACGGTCCGTCGTCCAGCGTCAGGATGCGGTCGCCGGGGCGCAACCGTCCTGCGGGCACCGGCGCTTGCAGAGTATCGACCTGCGTGTTCAGCCCGATCCACGGTGCCCGGTCGGGCAGGCGTTCGCCCAGCGTGGCACCAAACCACAGCACCGCCGGATGCCGCTGGTTCTTCCCGCCTCCCGCGCACAACCCCCGCAGATCGTCCAGCGCCAGCGGCAGCGGATCGCGTCCGGTGGTCCAAACCGGGTCATCGCCCGCCGATACATCCAACTGCATCCGCCAATGATCCGCGCCTGTATCGAACGCCAAACTTAGTCGTGCCACCCCGGCAGACAGCGGCAGCGGACCGGGCAGCACATGGCGGCGCACCGCAGACCCCTGCCGGTGCAGGATCATCAACCCCGCATCCGGTTCCAGAAACACCGACAAGGTTCGCTGTTGCGCCCCTTCGGTCTGGTGGTTCAGCAAGACCACGCTGCCCTCCAGTGGCAGCGCGAATTCCATCACGAACACCCCCCGCCCGATCAGCGCGCCGGTAGTGGCAAAGCGCGGATCGCGGCGGTCCGACAGGGCGATCCACTCGCTCATGCCAACATTCTACGGAATGGCGATGTCCACATGCCTGCCTCGTCTTAACGGTGCAGCCCAAACATCGGAGCCACATCTGGGGGTTTCCGGGCGCATTGGCCCAATGTCTGTCCTGCCTCGGGACGTTTCTTGTGGATAAGATACGGAAAAAGCCGCCGTCTGTCATGCAGTTTTCCGTGTAACCCGTCGTTGTGACGCCCCCGCCAACCCGCTATCCCTGTCACACACCGCCAAAGGAGTTCCCGATGCCGCACGCTCCCACCGATCACGCCCCCGTCGATCCCGCCGACCTGACCGCCCGCCTGATTCGCTGTCCTTCGGTCACACCTGTCGAAGGCGGCGCTTTGGGGCTGCTGCAAGACCTGCTGGAACCCGCAGGGTTTGTCTGCACTCGCGTTGACCGGGGCGGGGTGGCCAATCTTTATGCCCGCTGGGGGCGCGCGGGGGCCAACAAAAGCTTCGGCTTCAACGGTCATACCGATGTGGTCCCGGTGGGCGATGCGGCGGCGTGGAGCCAGGACCCCTTCGGTGCTGCGGTGGTCGATGGCTGGATGTATGGGCGCGGGGCGACAGATATGAAATCCGCCGTGGCGGCCTTTGCGGCGGCGGCGGTGGATTTCGTGCAGGGCACTCCGCCGGGTGGCGCGGTGATCCTTGCCATCACCGGGGACGAGGAAGGCGACGCGCAGGACGGCACCGTGGCCTTGCTGGACTGGATGGCAGGGCAGGGCGAGCGGATGACGCATTGTCTGGTGGGCGAGCCGACCTGCCCCGACGCCTTGGGCGACATGATGAAGATCGGCCGTCGCGGGTCGATGACAGCGTTTTTCGTGGCACAAGGTGTGCAGGGCCATTCGGCCTATCCGCACCGCGCGAAAAACCCGATGACGGCACTGGTGCGCCTGCTTGCGCGGCTGGAGGCCGACCCGCTGGACACAGGCACCGCGCATTTCGACGCCTCGACACTCGCGATCACCACCATCGACTGCGGCAATCCGGCCACCAACGTGATTCCGGCGCAGGGGCGCGCGACGGTCAACATCCGGTTCAACGACGCACATTCCGGGGCGAGCCTGTCGGACTGGCTGCTGGGTCACGCGGCTGTGATGGAGCAGGAAACCGGGGTGCAGATCGCCACACGCATCACGATTTCCGGCGAAAGTTTCCTGACCCCTCCCGGAGATTTTTCGGCGCTGGTGGCCCGTGCGGTGCAAACCGAAACCGGGGTTGTGCCGGAAATGTCCACGTCAGGTGGCACATCGGATGCCCGGTTCATCAAGGATCACTGTCCGGTGGTGGAATTCGGGCTGGTCGGCCGGACGATGCACCAGGTCGACGAACGGGTTCCGGTGGCGCAGATCCATGCGCTGAAGGCGATCTATATCCGGATCCTGCAAGACTATTTCGCATGACGCTGACCATCGCGCCGACCCGTGACATCGCGGTTTGCCTGGCCCTGCGCCGGGTGGTGTTCATCGACGAACAGGGCGTGTCCGAGGCGGACGAAGCGGACGATCTCGACGACGAGGCGCTGCATCTGCTGGCGGTGCAAAACGGTCGTGCGGTGGGGTCGGCGCGGCTGCTGGTGCGGGGCGATACGGTCAAGGTCGGTCGGGTTTGCGTGCTGAAGGCTCAGCGTGGGCAGGGCCTGGGAGCCGCGCTGATGCGTGCGGCGGTCGAGGCGGCGCGGGGACTGCCGGGGGTGGCGCGGGTGAAACTCGGCGCGCAGACCCATGCGCTGGGGTTCTACGCGCGGCTGGGGTTCGTGGCGTTCGGGGCGGAGTTCCTTGATGCAGGTATCCCGCACCGCGACATGGTGCTGGTGCTTTGATCTTCTTCTTCGGACCGATCTGGAAACGCTTTGGTGGAACCTTTCCCGGTTCAATGGCCAAAGCCGCAAGGCGTAGGCTATGGGGCTTTCCGCGATCCCAAACAGCAATAATCAGGCCGCGCCTGCTTAACGGCGAACAACAGACTGTCCCCCCTCACGCAAACACCCCCTGACAGAACCACCCCCCCGACACCTCGCCGCCATGCGCGTAAAACAACCACAACCGCTGTCCCTCTGCGGTTTCCACCCGCCAGTAATCCCGCGCGCCCGACCGCCAGTCGGGGTTGTCCAGCCACCATTCCGGCAAGATGCGTTCCGGCCCCACCGCCACCCGCACCGCCAGATCCCGCCTGCGCCAGCGAAACCGGTCCGGCAGCACCGGCACATCCGGGGCCGTCACCAGTTCGGGCCGAAACAGCATCAGCGGGCGCGGCGTGGCGGGCTTGGGCCACGGCCCGGCCTGCGCCGCAGAAAACGCCGCAGAAAACGCTACCGAAAACGCCGCCGCCTGCGCCACTACCGCCTTTTCGGGAATGTGGCTTTCGGCCGGATAAAGCCGCGTCACCGCGTCGATCCCCAACCGCGCGCCCAGCTTGCCGATCAGATCGTCGAACCGGCCTTGCGAGGTCTGCCGCGACAGTGCCGCCGCCGACGCCTCCAGATGGCCGCGGTGCTGCACCGCATGCACGGGTTCGGTCTGCACAGCCTCCAGCCGCAGCCGGTCGATGCCAAAGCCCGCGTCGATCTGGTCCAGCTTCAGCAGCAGCAACGGCCTGATCCGGTCGGCCTGATCGGTGGGCCGCGCAAGGCCGATCTCGATCCCCACCACATGCCCGTCGCCGCGAAACGCCTGCAACCGCACCCGCCGCGCGCCGCGCCCCTTGGACGCCAGCCGCGCGCAGAGCACCGGCAACAGCCGGTCCAACCCCGCCTCGATGTCCGACAGCAACCCGATCGGGTCGGGAAAGCTGATCCGCACCGCGAAATGCAGCGGCGCGCCCGCCGGGGCCACAGGCTCGGGGTCCAGCCCCAGCGCCTGATCCACCCGCCGCAACGCCTGCGCCCCGAACCGCCGCGCCAAACCGGCGCGCGGCATCGCCAGCAAATCCTCGATCCGCCGCACCCCCAGCCGGTTCAACCCTTCAACCACATCCGGGGCCAGCCGCAGTGCCGCCAGCGGCAACGCGGCAATCGCCTGCCGCGCGCCCCCCGCAGGTGCGATCACGCCTTGCGGCAGTGCAGGCCCCGGTGGCACGGCGGGCGCGTTGCCCCCCCGCTCCCACCCGCGCCGCTTGACCGCGCGCGACCGGGTCGCCCGCGCCTCCTGATCGATCGCATCGCCGTTGCGCGTCGGTGCCGCGACCTGCCCGGCATAGCGCGCCAACGCCCAGGCTGCCCCCCGCGTATCGGCCACCCCCGCCCGCAGGCTGATCCCCAGGCCTGCGCAATCCGCCTCGACCTCGGCCAGCAGCGCCGCCTCGCCGCCGAACAGATGCGCGCACCCCGACAAATCGATCACCAGACTGTCGGGCGGCTCTTCGGCGACCCAAGGTGAAAACTTGCCCGCCCAGCGACGCAACGCCGACAAAAACCCCGCGTCCCCCACCAAATCGGCGGGCATTGTCACCAGACCGGGGCACATCGCAGTCGCATCGCGCAACGGTTGGTCTGCCCGCAAGCCTGCCGCACTTGCCGCCTCGTTCAGCGAGGTCAGCACCTGCGCGCCCCCCACATCCCCCACCACGGCAAACGGGATCGGCAACACCTCGCGCCGCGCGCGCAGCCGGCGTTCGGCGGCCAGACGGGGAAACCACAGCGACAGGATTCGGCGGTTAGACATATTTCAAGTGTTCATGAATTGTTCCGTAAACTCCAGTGCGAAATTTTGGGCAACACCGGGTTTTGTGCAATGACATTCGCGTGATTGGCATTGATGTGCGACAAAGTAACTAGGCGAGCAACCCCGCTGCCCCCTATGATTTTCCAAACATGTCCAACCAGGAGCGACCACGTGATCCATATGACCAAACTCTTGATGGCGGGCCTCGTGCTCGCCGCCGGTGTGGCCTACGCCGAAGTCGAAGCGACCGATCCGAACGTCATCGCGCGCCAGGACCTGATGAAAACCATCGGCGGCGCGACCAAGACACTGGGCGAGATGGCCAGCGGCAAGGTGGCCCATGACGCCACCGCCGCAAATGCCGCCAAAGCGACGCTTCTTGAAGCCTCGCTCGACATCGAGGCGAAATTCACCCCCACCAGCACCGATCCAGGCAGCGAGGCCAAGCCCGAAGTCTGGACCAACTGGGCCGACTTCCTTGTGAAGGCCAAGGGCTTGACCGACGCCGCCACCGCAATCGACGCCAGCAGCGCCGAGGCCATCGGTGCCGGAATGGGCGCGATTGGCGGATCGTGCAAGGCCTGCCACACCGACTACCGTATGTAAGCTTTCCCACCTGTCGCATCCCAAGGCCCCCAGAGCGATCCGGGGGGCCTTTTGCATATGTAACAGACCGAAGAAAGTGTGCGCTTTCGTCAAATCGCCGTTCAAAGCCCGTTACCCGCCTTAAGCATTCCCGCCTGCGCAGTTGCCGCAAAGGGCGTAGAAGGCTTTGTAAATCTTGCAAAGCAGCTTCTGGCGCAGAAGGATCGTAATCATCCCAACCATCAAACCCAGAGCCTTGCGCAATCCGGACACCATCACCGACCGACGCTCCAAGTTGAACTTGCGCCATATCGTGCCGCTGCGCGACTTTGCGTTGTCATTAAGAAGCGAAGGCCGTGGTGCAGTCCCCGACTTCGATCCGCTTGACGGCGGGGTTGATGCGAAGATCCTGTTTGTGATGGAAAAGCCCGGTCGGATGACTGATCGGACTGCATATGGTGGAAAAGTCGGGTCGGGATTTGTTTCGCGCGACAATGATGACCCGACTGCCGAAGCAATCTGGCGCTTCATGGCGCAGGCTGGTGTCGAACGCAGCTTGACCGTCTTGTGGAACATCGTCCCATGGTGGAACGGAAAGCTCAAAGTTACAGCCGAAGAAGAAAGACAGGGCCTTGTGCGGCTTGGCCAACTCGTCGCTCTGTTGCCGAACTTGGCTGTGGTCGTCGCTGTGGGGCGAAGGGCCGAAGAGGCGCAAGCCTTGGTTACAAGTCGCGGACTGCCCTTTTACGCCTCAGCGCATCCGTCGCCAATCGTTCGTGCCACGCGTTTCGAAAGGTGGGCTGCGATCCCCCACGACTGGGCAAGGGCATTGCCGCACATGTAACGGCTCAGGCGCCAAGCCATTGCGGCCTAAACCCGACTGCCACCGCGTCAGAAGCAACCCCACCACTACCCGCACTTCACCCTTACAATCACCTCTGCCCCGTCGATCTCGATGTTCAACCGACTTTCCGAATAATCCATCGTCACCACCATTCCCGGCCGGATGATCCGCACGGGTTGCCCGAACCTCATCCCCTCCAGCACCCCCGCAGATTGCCCGACCAGCCCCTGCAACGCCGCCGCCCCGCAATCCCCCACCGGCGTCGAAACCGGCATTACTGGCAAACAACCCGCCATCATCCCGACAATCAGCACCCACCTGAACATCCCGCCCTCCATACGCGCCGTAGGGCGGGGTTCACCCCGCCACACCCCCGGATCATCCGCAAAACACTCCCACGATTCGCCCCGCCCCGTCCACCGCCGCGTTCAACCGATCCCCCTGCACGCCGGCCAACACCATCTGCCTCGGATACAGCACCCGCAGCGTCCCCGGCAACGCCACCTCGGCCAGCGCCACGAACGGCTCCCCCGCCAGCCCCTCGGCCAACGCCATCCCGCACGCGTCCCCCGGCACCGCGATCGCCGTCAGCGCCGCAGCCTCGCTCTGGTAGTCATCGCGATGTTCCATAACCGGCCGAACCGCGCACTCGCTGAATTCCAGTGAATACGGCTTCAATGTCTTTTTCTTTTGTGTCTGTTCCATAACGGGCAACTCTTTGAGAGTTTTGCATTTCGGCAAAGCAGGAATGGTTCACCCGTTGGTTCCGACGACTGCAAACAGGTTGAAAGTCTTGCGCGCACCGACGGCGGCACGCAGACCGAACCTTGCCACCGGGCGGCGGTCCAACCCGACAACGAAGGCCGACCACGCGGCGTCTGTACCGATGCCGAAGCCAGCAAAGAACCGCCCGCCAGTTTCTTCGGTCACGCCAAGCCGCTGGTGAATTGCGCGGCTGATATACTCGCCGCCCAGCATCGACCCTTCGATCACGTAAAGACAGCCAAGCCCTTCGGCCTCATCCTCCAATGACAGGGGCGGTGGGGGCGCAAGATCGGCAACATCGAACATGTAATACGAAAGATCGGCGCGCAGCCAATCCAGCCGCTGCCGGGATGGCGCAAGATCCACCTGCACCCCGCGCCAATCGAGATTGTGGAGCGCGTGACCAGAAGCGGCATGCAGCCGGTACAACTTGATCAAGCCATCGCGGTAGCCATCCAATGTCGCAATGCGGCGCTTGAGGTCAAACGCCTTTTCGGTGCGCGCATGCAGCGGCCGCGTCGCCTCTTTGAGGTAACGCTGGAGGGTCAGATCGACCGCCTCTCCCAAGGGTTGTTTCGAAATTGCATCTTCGAACATGGACTTATTGATACAGTAAACTATACTCGATACCAGTGTTAATAAGTTCGAGGTTCGATTTGACTGCTTACCTCAATGTAGAGCCCATTCAAGACGAGCCACCGAAAGGTTCATGGACGTTGGACACCGGCCAAGGTGTTACACTCGGTCATGGCTGGGTCAGAAACTGCCAAGAATCGGGCAACGCGGTTTACAGCACGCCATACCATGTTTCGTCAGACTACATTTTTCACGATGACCACGAAACCACCGTTGAGAGCGGAGTCCCCGATTTAACGCGTGATTTACGGGCTGCGATCATTCATGCTTTGCAGAGCTTTGACGAGGGCAGTTGGTGCGCTGCGACAAGGCGCGGAAAAGTTGCGTGTCGATCTATTCTGATCAGGCGGAAATCTGCGTCGAGATGGCGGGTCGGCACACCAGGCTCTTCAAGGGAGACAGCTGCGTTGCCCTTTCCTTTCCATGCAACTCTCCGCCGCAAGACTTCAAATTGAACGTTTTGCCAGGTCAGTCTCGGGCTGACGTTTAAAAGGGTTTACGTTCCGGGCTTACCAGCGATCGCATTCAGAGGGTTGACGTGGAAACAGAAAATATAGTGACCCAAGGATACGGACAGGTCGACCTTACCAGTTGCGATCTGGAGCCGATCCACCACATTGGCGCAATTCAGCCGGTTGGATTTCTCGTTGCGACCTCGCTCGACTGGATGATTTCACACGTCTCTGAAAACGCAACCGATTTTCTTGGCGGCTCGGTTCAGACCCTGCTGGGCGCGCCGCTGTCTGATGTGTTTGGCAAGGAGGCGGTTCACGACCTGCGCAACGTCCTCATTATGCTCCGCGACTCGGAAGCAGTTGAGCGGATCTTTGCAATTCCGCTTCGGAAGGGCGGAGCGTTGTTTGATCCCGGGATATTCACCGAACCGCGTTTTTGGCTCCGAGCAGGGCGTTTCTGTTGTCTGAGCCCGCTCGCTCTGCGGGTTGGGGGCAACGTTGACGGGCATGACCATAGCAGGCCTCACTTGGTAT
>Ga0335396_10007529_pt1 | contig 10394 bp, 8 predicted proteins | sample FRY02_FD_205743 | JGI IMG/M metagenome (GOLD analysis project Ga0335396, IMG submission 205743) | Freshwater microbial communities from Lake Fryxell liftoff mats and glacier meltwater in Antarctica - FRY-02 (spades assembly) (version 2) | ecosystem: Environmental > Aquatic > Freshwater > Ice >... | reverse complement strand
TTTTTGCATAATACCTCTCACTTGTTGCATCAGTGCGGCTAGATCAATAACGGTCAAATTTGGATAGGCATTGATTAATTGATTCATGGCCGCATTGGCGCCTATTGGTAGATGAAAACTACTAATATAACTGGCTGGATAATCATCTAACACACCCGGCGGCGTGACTGCAAAAAAGTTCGCGCGCATCGTATCCCATTCGACTTTTCTCAGGCTTGTTACCTTCAGCGTTAGCGCATCACCTGCCACATCAAATACCAGCTCATCGCCTAATTGAATGCCCAACGTGTCAGCCAACCCTTGCTCTAAAGATAAATACGGTTGACCATGTTCTGCTGGCGTCCACCAGCGTCCAGACAACAATTGATTATCCGTTTGCATTTGAGCCGTCCACGATAAATTAAAATCACGATTAGCCAAACGTTTAGCGCGGTCGTCTTGCCACTCTATGGTATTCATTTCTTTGCCGTTTTTACGCACTAAACGCCCACGCACCATCGGAAACACAGTGTTGCCCTTAATTTCCTGTGTTTTAAAAAATCGCTTTACGCCGTCAATTTGATTAGGCTGGATATTAATAATAAAGCGATTAGGTGCATCTAGTGGCAATGATGCTTGCCAACTATTAATTAAATCGTTACGCATTAATGCCAGCACCATCAACACCATTAAGCCCATGCTAAAGCCCATCATCTGCACAGTCGATAATCCAAATCTTCTTTTCAGGCCATGCACGCCAAGCTTAATATCACCTAATAGCCTATTGCTAGACGATGAAGTCAATGACGAGCTAAACAAACCATTAGCCAATGTAATGATGAGATAAGAAAAAACGATGATCACCACACACAGCGCAGTTAACACTAAGATGGTTGAAATTGCTAATTGAATATTACGCGCCTGCCAAACGATCATCGCGCCCATCACCAAGGCTGCGGGTAAAAACTTGGCTTGTACTGAAAGTGGTTGTGATAATGTTTCGCGGCGTAAAATATGCATCGCAGTCAGATTGCGCATCTGCCAAGCATGCGGCAATACGACGGCGAACATCATCGACACACTGGCGATCAAACCAACAAATATTGGCATCATCGTCGGCGCGGGTAATGTTTCTACAAACAAGCTGCCCGCCAATGTCGCCAAGCCAAATTGCGTCATAAATCCCAATAAAATACCCACTAAAGCACTAAAAAAAGCAATAAATATCGTTTGGATGGCCAAGACTTGCAGCACCATCCTTTTTGCCGCACCAAAGCAACGCATCAAGGCAAACATATCTAAACTTTGCCGAATATAAGGCAAGCTAGACAACGACATCGCGACCATCGACAGGATGACGCTTACCATGGCAGATAAACCTAAAAATTGTTCGGCCTTATCCAATGCAGATTTAATTTCTGGCCGCGCATTTTTTACATCTTGTATTTTTTCATCAGCAGAAAGCATTGGCTTAGATTGCGTAGAAAACGCATTAATTTGTTGCGGGCTAGCAGCTAACAATAATTGATACTTGACGCGACTACCATATTGAATCAACTTGGTAGCAGCTAAATCTGCTGCATTCATCATCAGGCGGGGCGCAAAGCTAAACATATCACCACCACGCGATGGCTCACCCAATAATAATGCACTAACGCGCAGCGTTTGCTCACCAACCTTAACCGCATCGCCTACGCCAATATTCAGCAAAATAGCCAATTTTGGCTCAATCCAAACCTCACCTTGTTTAGGTGCGGCTTTAACTGCGGTGCCCACGTCCGTTGCTAGCAAACCTAAGCTCAAATCACCTCTGAGTGGAAAAGCAGATTCAACGGCTTTAATTTGTGCCAATTGATTGGTTTCATTAAACACAACCATGCTGGCAAATTCATACGTTTTAGCAGTTGCAATCCCTAACGCTTTTGCCTGCTTAAGCAACACATCGGGGATTGCATGATCCGCCGTCACGGCAAGATCGCCACCTAATAATAAGCCACCTTGTTGATTTAACGCACTTTCTACCCGTTGGGTAAAAAAACCAATTGCCGAGATTGCCGTTACCGCTAGCACCAGTGAAAAAACGAGCACCCGCAATGCACCAGCACGCCACAAACTTAAGGTTTGCGTCCAGGCCAGTTGTAAACTTAACATTATAATGCTGCCAAATCTGGCAACGCTATTTGTTCGGTCAAAACACCATTTTCAAGTCTTAGCTGGCGCTGGCAACGATTAGCCAATCCTACGTCATGCGTCACTAAGACCAATGTCGTTCCCGTTTCAATATTCATTTTGAACAATAAGTCGATAATCATTTGCCCTGTTGCGTTATCCAAATTACCCGTTGGTTCGTCTGCAAATAAAATAGCTGGGTTAGTGGCAAATGCACGCGCAATCGCCACGCGCTGTTGTTCACCGCCAGAAAGTTGCTTGGGGTAATGTCGCATACGCGCGCTCAATCCAACGTTATTTAATGCCTCATGGCTGCGTTCTGTTGCATGCGGCTGACGAGTGAGTTGTAGCGGCAACATGACGTTTTCTAGAGCTGTCAACGACGGTAATAATTGAAAAGATTGGAAAATGAACCCCATGTTTTCTGCACGTACAGCCGCTCGACCATCTTCATCTAAACTGCTAAATGGACTATTTTTAATGTGAACGCTGCCGCTAGTTGGGATGTCCAAACCCGCAAGCAAACTCAATAGTGTCGATTTTCCAGAACCTGAGCTGCCAACAATGGCGATTTGTTCGCCATTAAAAATAGATAATTGCAAATCGCGCAACACTTGAATTGGCTGCTCATGACTGATAAATTCGTAAGTTAAGTGTTGCGCTTGTATAACAGGAGATGGTTGATTCAATGTTTTCCCACTTTTTATTCGTTGTTAAACCGTTAAAAATAACGCAACAAGCCAGATTGTGCTTATTACGGTTACTGAGCGTTAGTCTACTTGGCTTCAGTTTCGTTGCATCCATTTCACACACCAATGCGGCAAGCCCATCAATTTTAGTTTATGGTGACAGCTTATCCGCCGCCTATGGTCTCAAAAAATCACAAGGCTGGGTGGCTTTGTTGCAAAACAAACTAGCCGCTGATCGTTATCAATATAGCGTCATTAATGCAAGTATCAGTGGAGAAACAACCAGCGGCGGCTTAAGCCGATTAACCAATACGCTTGCTAAAACAAAGCCTCATATCATCATCGTAGCGTTAGGCGCTAACGACGGTTTGCGCGGGTTGCCTATTAAAGAAATGACAGCCAATCTAAATGCAATTATTACTCAAAGTAAAAAAATGAATGCAAAAGTACTATTAATTGGCATGAAAATACCGCCTAATTATGGCGCTCAATACACAAACGCTTTTAGTCAGGCTTACCAACAATTAAGCCAGCAACATCAAGTATCACTGGTCCCGTTTATGCTCAATAATATTGCAGCTAAACCAGCGTTGATTCAAGAGGATGGCTTGCATCCTAATGCACTTAGTCAGCCCATTCTATTAGATAATATATGGCCCACATTACAACCACTGCTTAACCGATAAACGCCACAGTCCCAGCAATTTTTTCTCGCCTTCCAGAGGTGTGCCAAACGCGAGATAAATGGCTTTATTGATCATGTGTTTGTCTTCATTGATTGTCACGATAATAAATCCGAAAGTGCTTATACGATTCCGTCGTGTGACAATGGGCATCTTACCCAAGTAAGCCTTGAGGGTTTTAGCCATCAAACCATTGCGGCTGTTGGCATTACCACTATCGCTAACTAAAGGATAGCTGAGTTCCGCTTGAAGGGCTTTCTTAACCGCTTACTTCATGAAGGGTTGCATATATTTAAAAAATACGCTTGAATTATAAATATATGATAAAATTAACAAATATCGCATAAATATGTTATAAACAGGAAAAGTAAAGTAAATGACTTTTAGCGAAAGATGATCAATCGCTGGTTATTAATCTCAGTTAATCAACAATTAAGTAAGTTTTTTTAGACCAAGTCTTCAATGATGAAGTCATTTTTTTGTGCCGATCCTGTTGATAGTTATTGTAAAAGGTAACAGTGCATATACTGAAACGAAGAATAAAAGAGTTCTTAATTAAACTTGAAACCATGTCAAAGCGATTTGTTTATTGCGTTTTTGCGACGTTTAGATAGTTTGTTTTTCAAGCTATATAGCTGAAGTTGATTAGCGATTTTTTAATTTTGTGTGAGTAAATAATGGAAAATAAAAAGGACTGTTTATTAATTGGTGAAGGCGTGAGCATCACCGGAAAAATAACACTTCCTGGTACGATCTACGTATACGGTGATTTGAACGGTGAAATAACGGCCTCTGAAATCCAAGTAGGTCAAAATGGCAAAGTTACGGGTGATGTTAAAGTTGACATTGCTGATATTAAAGGTGAAGTTGTTAACTCTATTCAGGTTAAAGACACGCTGATTGTGAGATCGACTGGAAAGATTTCCGGTTTAATCAACTATAAGACTTTAGAGATTGAGCATGGCGGCGTAATAGACGGAAAAGTTGTGAAGGTAGCAGTTAAAAATGATTTGTTGACCTCTGACAGTCCTGTGGAATTAATCGAGGCCAATGAATAATGTTTAATTTGGCAACAATATTTAGAGGTGTTATTGTTACACCGAGAGTATTTGTTAAAAAGTTATGGTTCTATCATTATCAGGATTTTAACCTGATTTTTGAGCAATCAGATGTACTGCATTATTTCTATGTTTCTACTAAGTCACAAAAGTTTATCTCTAGAGCTTTAATTGTTTTTATCATTACAACGCTTAGCCTAGTCATTACGCTCACTATTTATAGCGGCATCACAGCATGGCGCATTCAAGCCTTAGAAGCTTCAAAATTAGTGATTGAGCAAAAAAGAGCTGCAGCACTAGCTGCATTGTCTGCATTGTCTAACACTAATTCGCAGGATAAGTTATCGCACCTGGAGAATAAATCACAGGAAGATCTTATCAAACTTGCAAAAAACTATCGCGATCAGCATGAGGAAATGCAGATGTTGATTGAATTTTCATCGCAAGAGCTTAAATTGGCGAGCTTAGCCTTAAAAGAGGGTTTGATAGCGTCAGGGGTTCCTTCAAGCAAGCTGCAAAAAGTGATGACTGATCCATTAAAGTATAAATATGGCGTTGGCGGCGATTCTAATGAAGTTACATTGGATAGAAAAAATAGTCTAACAAGTAAATTAGCACTGAATTCATACAGAAATAATGTGGTGCAGCTTGAAAAATTAAAGCAAGTCTATCACTTTCTGCCTAGTAAAGCGCCAGTGAGTAAAGCAGTTATTTCATCAAAATTTGGTGTAAGGGTGCATCCCATTACTCAAAAGCTGACCAGGCACGAAGGCCTAGATTATGCGCCAACTTTTGATTTAAATGCTAAAGCAGTGCTTCCCGGCGTGGTCGAGAAAGTGGAATACTCAGCGCTAGGCTATGGCAACATGGTATCGCTGCTACACGCAAACAATATAAGAACGACTTACGCACACCTTGATAATATAAACGTCGCAGTTGATCAAAAAGTTAAGCTGGGAGACGTGCTAGGACAAGTGGGTAATACCGGTTTTTCTACAGGAAAACACCTGCACTACGAAATATCCATTGATAAAATTAAGGTTAACCCATTAATTATTACAGCGATGGCAAAAAATGTTCAATAAATTTAAACAAAATCTAGTGGTTAAACTTGACCAAGAAGAAGTGCCATTGGAAAGTATGACTTTGGTTTCAAATAATTCAACTTTGCAAAGTTCTCAATCAAGCCAATTATCTCAAAAACCTTCTATTATTAGTGAAGGGACTTCATTTGAAGGCAATATGGTGTTTAACGGCATTTTGCATTTGGATGGTAAATTTAAAGGCAACATCAAAGCAGATAAAATTATCATCGGCAAAAATGGTAGCTTTAAAGGTAAATTTGAAGCTGATGCAGTTATTATTTTTGGGGATTTGCAAGGCGAAGTAGATTGTAGAAGTTTAACGCTAAATACAGGTTCAACAGTAAGCGGTAAAATTAATTACTGCTCTATTAGAGTGGAACTTGGTTCATCCGTCGAGGGTGAGTTAAACTGTGTTTACGCTTAGCAACCCTCAAAAAATTCAATCTTAAAATCAGGTAAGCAAAATAAGTCATTAAGCAAGCCTTGGCCCTACATTTAAGGTAGGTCGTAGCGCAAGCGATATTACGTAGTTTGTATACAATCACGCAAGGCCTTCACAAGTTTGACTTCAGTCTTGGTTATCAGCGATATAAAAGGTAGCTTTTTTGGCGACGTTTGTTGCTAAAATTGCTGCATGTTGCTTGTCAATAACTGTTTCTGAAAATGCTTAGTGTTACTCGCAATATGTTGGTTTAATCGCTCTACCATGGTTTTTTCAGTGCCTACGGCTGCTATTTTATTGATTTCGTCAGATACAGTATTAAGCACGTCTAATAAATTACTTGAAACTTCTTCTTACCAGTTATCTAGTGCATACACTGGAAATCTGCCTCGATGTTTTTCCGTAATCGGTACGCGTAACCTTTAACTATTAATTTTATTCATAACATCTGCAAAGTCAGGGTATGCCATAAACCATGAGATTATTGACTTAAATGAGCCAGGATGCGTATCTCAAACCTTGTACTAAGTTCACTTGTAAATAGCGAAGTAAAAGCACCTACAGTATTAATCATGAATTGATTAAATATAGAATAGTAAGCTTTTGAAGTTGATCTTGTTATATATAAAGAGGGTAGGCAGACAAACCCAATTTTATTGCCAAAACGTTGCCAAAAAATAAAATTTAGATAAAAAAGGGCTCCCATCGCTGGAAGCCCCGTAGAGTGGTGGTGAAAGAGTCACCAAAACATTATCCATAACTATTTGATTATAATGGAATTAATATTTTAAATTAAAAGATATACCGTCAAATATACCGTCTTCTAGTATGAATCACCAAGCTAAACACTGCCACCCATACCCTCAATAAACGTATTAATAAAGTCTTGAATCTTGTCAGCCACTCGCAACAAAATAGGTTTACGTTCTAGTATTTTTGGCTTGTAACTCAGTGCTTCCACAATTTCTTGGTCACGTGGCAAGCGGTTAGCAAATGTGTAATTATCAATTAAGTTTTGTAAGGATTGTGGCTTTATGTTTTCTTCTGAACATAACTTTGTAAGTGCTTGTTGTTGATTTGCTGACCAATACTTTTCAAATTCAGCAATTACATTATCGCTAGCTTTAAGCTTGGGTAGGTTTTCTTCAATAAAATCTTCGATTAATTTTCGTTTGCTTCTTAATTGCACTTCGCCAGCAACCAAATCAATAATTTCTTTTTGGCGTTTCTTCACATCATCTGGTGCTAGTTTACGGAGGCTCACCAGCAAATTAAGAATATAAGCCACATTAATTTGGTCTCTATGAATCAAATCTAGCTCAAAGTCCACATCGTTAAGTATGGATTCTTTTTCTGTACCAGCGTCCTTTTTAACCTTATCGTATAAGTCTAAATATTTACTTTTGTAGTCTTCAAATGTTTGTGCCTCAATGTTTAAATCAGCATCTTCATAATCAGAAAAGCTGCTTAGTATATTTTTGATGCGGAGCAATTCTCTAAACTTAGTCGCAAAGGCTAACTCAGCTTCTTCATCAGGCAAGTTATCAACACTTTGCACTGTTGGCACAAGTTCTAAAAACTCCTCTGCTACTGCATTAAACTTAGCGACATAATCCTCATAAGGTTCAAGCAACACGGTTTCTTTAGCGTCTTTATTTGAGAATAGTGCGATGGCTTCATCAGTGGCTGTTTTAAGGTTTCTAAAGCAAACAATATTGCCTTGTGATTTTCTGTCATTCAGAATGCGATTAGTGCGTGAAAATGCTTGCACCAGCCCATGATGTTTAAGGTTCTTATCCACATACAGCGTATTAAGTCTTGGGCTATCAAAGCCAGTTAAAAACATATTCACGACTAACAATATATCGATTTGCCCAGCTCTTACCCGTTTGGCAATATCTTGATTGTAGTTATAAAACGATTGACTATCATTGGTGCTGTAATTGGTATTAAACATTTTGTTATAGTCATCAATATAACTATCTAATTTGTCACGGTTGCTTTGATTAATCTGAGCGCCAGTTGGCACCTCTAACGATTCTTCTGGAATCAAGCCATCTGTTAATCCATCAGCATCTTTACTTTCCTCATTGGCTGCATAGCTAAATATGGTCGCTATTTTTAATGGGCGTAATGTTTCTGTCTGTTTTTGTTTAAACAAATCGTAATACTTAGTTAACGTATCAATACTGCTGACGCAAAACAACGCTGTAAAGTCTGGCTGCTTCGTTTTTTGTGCGTGGTGGTCTAGTATGTAGTCTGTAATCTTTTCTAGGCGCTGAGGGCTCTCTAACAGCTCTTTAGTGTCTATATCCTCTACCTCAATATCAATCTTGTTGGCGCTGTCTTTATACTGATACTTACCAACATATTCCACTGCAAAGCGTAAGACATTACCATCTTTAATCGCATCTACAATTACATACTTATGCAAACATTCATCAAACAAGTCTTTAGTGGTTTTGTTCATGGCTGCACTGCTTTTGTTTTCTGCCAATATCGGTGTACCAGTAAAACCAAACATTTGCGCGTTGCTAAAGAAGTTCTTAATGTTTTGATGTGTTTCACCAAATTGGCTACGGTGGCATTCATCAAAGATAAACACAAACTTTTTATCTTTTAGATAGGCAATCTTATCTAAGTAATGCTCTTTCATAATGGCGTTATTAAGTTTTTGTAGTGTCGTTACTATCAGCTTGGTGCTGTCATCTTTAAGCTGTTTCACTAAATGTTTGGTGTTGGTGGTGCTGTCTACACTGCCTTTGCTGAAACCATTAAACTCACGCGCTGTTTGGTAATCTAAGTCTTTACGGTCAACCACAAATAACACCTTATGCACTTTAGGCATTTTTTGGATAATCTGGCTTGCTTTAAATGATGTGAGCGTTTTACCACTGCCCGTCGTGTGCCAGATGTAAGCATTGTCTTTGCTATTTTTAACTTTATCCACCAAAGCTTCTGTGGCATAAAATTGATACGGTCTTAATACCTTAATCACACCGCTTTCTGTAATCACGCTGTAATGCGTAATCATCTTAGCAATATGGCAAGGCTTTAAAAACTCACCAGCAAACTCATTTAAATCAGATAAACGCTTATTGTCTTTATCTGTCCAAAAAAACGTTTGTTGAAATGATTGCTGTTTATTGTTTGAAAAGTATTTGGTATTAACACCATTACTAATAATGAATAACTGCACATATTGAAATAACCCAAAGCCTGCATCATAAGACTCATGCTGGTAACGGTTAATTTGATGAAACGCCACTTTAAGCTCTGCGCCACGGCGTTTAAGTTCTATCTGCACCAATGGTAAACCATTAATGAGTATCGTCACGTCATAACGGTTTTTACGCTTGCCCTCTATGCTGATTTGATTCGTGACTTGAAACTCATTTATGCACCAATCATCAGTATTTAAAAATGTCAGCCACACCACACTGTCATCCTCACGGTGTAAGGCAAATCTATCACGCAATAGTTTGGCACGCTCAACCACTGTGCCTGTATTTAAATGAATCAATACACGTTCAAACTCTTTATCGGTGAGGCTAATGTCTTTGTTATGTATCTCTAACTGACGCTTGAGGTTGGCTAACATCGCAGCTTCGTCATCAATGCGCACACGCGCATATTCCATGCGTTCTAGTTGCTTGATTAAGCTTTCTTCTAGCACCAGTTCTGATTGAGTAGCAGCCATATTGATTACACGAACATATGCTGTAACAAGCCTTGCTTGTATTGCTTTAACGCACTTGAGCATGCTTATCAACAACGCGGAAAACCCAAGGGGTTGATGTTTCATTCAGATCAAGGCAGTCAATATACTTGCCTGAAATTTAGACAACACCTTTGGAGTTATCGGATAAAACAAAGCATGAGTCGTCGCGGTAACTGTTGGGATAATGCGGTGGCGAAGAGTTTCTTTGCGACGCTGAAGAAACAAGCGGTACATGGCGAGCGTTTTTTAACCAGGCATCAAGCGCAACAAACGATATTCGAATACATTGAATGCTACTATAATCGAGCACGTAGACATTCTACAATCGGTTGGGTAAGTCCTGTCGATTTTGAAACTGCCTATTACAAAAGTATCGAGGAAGTGCTTGTCTAATTAAATGGCTAGGTTCAAATTTTAGTTAGACAAAAAATAGCACACCTGATTCTACATGCTAAATAATAGTAAACATACTAATATATGTACTACATTATGGTAGTCACCCGTTATGTTAGACATATAATAATGTCGAAACAAGAACGGAGAAATACAAATGAAGGGTATCAGATAT
>Ga0335396_10007526_pt1 | contig 10398 bp, 6 predicted proteins | sample FRY02_FD_205743 | JGI IMG/M metagenome (GOLD analysis project Ga0335396, IMG submission 205743) | Freshwater microbial communities from Lake Fryxell liftoff mats and glacier meltwater in Antarctica - FRY-02 (spades assembly) (version 2) | ecosystem: Environmental > Aquatic > Freshwater > Ice >... | reverse complement strand
GGCAATGTTGACATCGACGGCGAACGTGATCGACGGGACTGAATTGGTCGACACGCTGACTTGGAACTTCCATTCGGCAGCGGAATCGTTTGATTACTTGGCGGTGGGCGAGACGTTGACGTTGACGTACACGATCACCGTGACTGATAGCCAGGGCGCTACGGACACTCAGGACGTTACGATCACGATCAACGGCACGAACGATGTTCCGATCTTTTCTAAGCAGGACGGTGATCTTGACACAGTGTTGATCAAGGAGACGGATACTACGCTAGAACAACGTGGGCTAATTACGGTGACGGATCTGGATCTTAGTGACCTGGTAACGGCTTCGGTTCAATCGGTATCGGTTACCGGTGACCTACCGGGATTAAAGTCGAATCGGTTGGCGATTCTGGACATGCTAAGTGTTTCCAATATTGCACTGGATCAGTCACAATCGAATAACTCACTGGAGTGGGTGTTCAATTCGGGAGATGAATATTTCAACTATCTGGCGACGGGTGATCGTTTGACGATCAAGTACACGGTGATATTGTCTGATGTGCATGGCACCTTGGATACTCAAGAGATTGAGATCACCATCAAGGGTACCAATGACGAACCCGAATCCCGAAGTGAAACTTATGTGATCGGGCAAAGTGAATTGCTAACCGCTTTGGTTGAAGGCGTTTTGTTTAATGACTATGACTTGGATCAGGACGGCTTGATCGCTGTTTTGGTCGATCGCCCCGGCCATGGAACGATTCGTTTTAACTCCGACGGTACCTTTATCTACTCGCCAGATCGATCATTCTTCGGTATTGATCAGTTTACTTATGTTGCAAACGATGGAACTGAAAATGGCAAATTGACTACGGTTTTGATTGTGATTCAAGGTTTGGACAATCCGATCGATGCTAGAAACTCGTTGGGGACCGCTTCTTCGGATGCTGTAGGTGATAGTAACAACGAAGCCAAGACCCGGGATAGCGACGAAGAGGAATCGGTTGACGATCAGGTATCTGATTTGGAATCCGTGGACACAATTTCGGCAGTGGTTGTGGATGAAACGGTCGGACAAGAGACCGATGGGGATGTCGCAGGCCAAGACGAGGAAGCTAGTGGAGAGTCCGGGTTACCCAATGCACAAGATGCGGCTGTTGTTCTGCAGCGATTGGCGAATTCCCGACAATCGTTTGATCCCGCGGAAATGCAACGACTCTCACGATTGTTGGAGGACACAAATTCGTTATCACTGTCCTTTGATGCCTACCATTTGTGGAATTTATCTGGGGAACCGGGGCAAGATAAAGATACAACTGAATTTGGTGGACATAAGTCGTTAGAAAACTCGCTTGTTACAGGCTCCATTGTCGCTACTGCGGGCTATGTTTTGTGGACATTGCGGGGTGGTGTGCTGATGGCGACGATGATGACGTCCCTGCCAAGTTGGAAATTTATCGATCCTTTGCCCGTATTAGACAGTTTTAATGACATCGCCGATGGCGAAGATCTGGATGCATTTGATTCGATTTTGGATTCAGATCAGGACGGCCAATCGCTCTAAATAATAGATAATGTTCAAATTTAACTTACCAATCCCATTACGAATTGCCATGATCTTAGGCTTCATGACCTCATCGGTCTTGTGGACAGCCTACGGACTGCGCATGCTACCGGATAAACGGGAAGTTGAACTTGAAAGTCGAATTCGCCTGGGACAGGTTCAAACGCTTCCGACGATGCATTACTTGCGAGATCTTCGCTATCGGGAACTGAAGGATTTCTTAAGCAATATGGCCAAGCAACATCCCGAAATTATTTCGGTTGGTGTGCGAAGTGCCAGCGGTCGTTTGATTGTAGATGTCAATGATCACAATGAACATTGGACGTGCCGATCGACGAAAAATCAGATCCCGATCACTTCGTTGCTGACATTGTTCAAGGCAATAAGGTCGCTGGGCGTCTAGAGGTTCGGTTCCAGGCGATGTCTCCCTATGGAGGCTTGCACCCGTTCTTGATCTATCCAGGCCCAATGATTGTGGCCTGTTCCAGCTTAGTCATTTTCTTGTCTTGGCTGTTCTTACGCAATATTCTAAAGCAATTGGATCCTTCCAAAGTTGTGCCGATGCGTGTTCGTTCGGCCTTGGACGCGTTGTCGGAAGCTTTGTTCTTAGTAGATCAGAAAGGGCGGATTGTTCTGGTCAACCGAGCCTTCTCGCGATTGCGTCCCAATTCTAGGGACTTGATTGGCGGCAGTCCCAAGGAATTTCAATGGTTGGACGACAAAGGTGAAAAGCCGCTGGAATCCACGCCTTGGGACGAATGTTTGGTCGATGGAACGGCGCGGCAGGGCGTGGTTCTGGGGCTTAATGACGAACAAAATAAGTTGAAGTTGTTCAACGTCAACGCGGTTCCAATCGAAGGCGAATCGGGGGGCATTCGCGGTGTGTTGGTGTCGATGGACGACATTACGAACACGGAACTTCGCAAGGCGCAAATGGCCAGGATGTTGGACGAGCTGAGGCAAGGTGAAATTGAAATCAAGAAGAAGAACAAAGAGCTGCAATTCTTGGCAACTCGAGATCCTTTGACTGGTTGTTTGAATCGACGATCATTTTACGAGACCTTTGAAAAAGATAAAGCCGACAATCGGTTCGGTGTTTTCTCTTGCGCAATGGTGGACATTGACCACTTTAAATCGATCAACGATAACCACGGCCACGCGATGGGGGATGCCGTTTTACGCGAAGTTGGGAGGCTTCTGCGTGAAAAATCGCCTGTAGGCGAAAAGGTTTGTCGATTCGGTGGTGAAGAATTCTGCGTGTTCCTGCCAGGGGTAAACGCCGAGCGAGCGCTGGAAGTTGCCGAATCTATTCGCAAAGTGATTGCTGCCTGCCAAATCGGAGAACTAAGAATCACAGCCAGTGTGGGCGTGAGTAGTTCCACAGATCTAAATGTGAGTCCAGAACTTCTGTTGGAAGAATCGGACAAGGGACTGTATTTCTCGAAACACAACGGCCGGAATAAGAGCACGCACTTTGACGATATTCCAAGCGATTTCGATTCGGATGAAGAGGATCGAGTGGCGGATTCTCGCATTTCGCTGGAATCGTTGTCGATTCCTTTTGAATCGGTGTCAGGTTTGATGCGAGCGTTGTCGTATCGCCACCAATCAACTGCCACCCATTCGTGTCGCGTTGCTAACCTTTGTGTGCGGGTCGCTCAGGACCTGATGTCGCCAAGAGAAGTTTACATTTTGGAATCCGCAGCATTGTTGCACGATATCGGCAAGATTGGTGTGCCGGATGCCATTCTGTTGAAGCCCGGCAAATTGACAGATTTGGAATGGCAGGTGATGGATCAACATGATGCCTACAGCGTCGATATTGTCCAGGCCGCTTACGGTTCGAAAGAAGTGTCGGACATTGTATTGGATGAAACCACCCGCGGTCATTTTGGACTTAGACGAAACGGTACTGGACAATTCATCGTACAATGCCAGAAATATTGCGGATGGCCAACCGTACGACTTGGAAAGTTGGAACGCTTGGTGTTTGGAAGCAAAGGGGTTGCCGATTCCCGGTGCTAAAGAATTCTTAAGCAAAGCCAATGCATTGGGCGTGAAAGTATTCTTTGTGACCAACCGCCGTGATGAAGTCAAGCAAGCCACGATCCAAAATTTAAACGCGTTGGATTTGGGTGTCCCAGCGTCTGCCGATAACGTGTTGACTCGGAATGACGACCAAGGACGGGCCGGGGATAAGTTGTCCCGACGCGCGATGGTGGCCAAAGACTTTCGCATTGTTTTGTTGATTGGTGATAATTTGAGTGATCTCTGTGACGGAGTCGAAATTCAGGATTTGGAAGCCAGAAACGAAGTGGCTGCAAAAAAAGAGGCCCTGTTGGGAAGTCGCTGGATCGTGATGCCCAACCCAGTTTATGGATCTTGGGAACGATCGATTCCGGCCCAAACCAAAGGACTTAGGCTGGACCGCTAGACCGTCGCGGGGCATTTGGGTGGCTGGTAGTTCACGGGTGTATTTCGTACGCCAGGGAGCAGGCAAGTCGCTTCCGCCACTCGCCTAAATTTAAGGGCAGTTTCTCTTGGATTGGAGGCCAACGAGTGAAATTATTTCGAAATTCTGTCAGTTGGGCTGCCCTTGAGCGTTATTTACCGGGGCGTTTTAGGGGATTGCGAGCCGCCTGATTGAATGTCACTTGGGTAGGATTTTACGAATTTAACGCAGTTTTCGAAGGAAATTCTTGCCTATTCGAAGTTTTTGGCGTTGATTTTCACTTAAGAAGTAGATTGCGGGCATTTTTGCCCGCCTGCTGGTCATTCGTTGTATAGAGTTCAATAATGGAAGTCAGACGTCCCCTGGAATATTGTGGCCGTAGTCTTGGCAACAGGGTTTGTTGCTTTGGAATAAAACAGTAAGTATCGTCCTGTGAATATTGCCCACTGAAAATTGCCAGGTGAATATTGCCCACTGAAAATTGCCAGGTGAAAATTGCCAGGTGAATATTGCCAGGTGAATATTGCCAGGTGACGTACGACCGTTAGGTTGAAGTCAGTTGTTGATTGAGTGTAAAAAAAAACAGAATAAAGTCTTGGCATTTTGCCAGGGCATTCAAAGTTTTAACGGAGGTTTACCGTGGAAGTTAGCATCACAGCTAGGCATGGATCAATTACCGAAGAAGCAAACGATTTGATTCGCCAAAAAGCAGCAAAATTGCCAAGGTTCTATGAGCGAGTGACTCATGTGGATGTAGTGATTGATTTGCAACATACGGACGAGCCGGCAGTGGAAATGAAAGTTTCGGCCGAGCATCACGATGACTTCTTTGCCAAGGCCACCGGCAACAATGTGCTGACTGCGGTCGAGAGCGTTGTTCAGAAGTTGGAACAACAATTGAAGAAGTACAAAGGAAAGCTAACCAATCACAAACATGCGAAAGTCGTGTTGAATGGAGAAGTCGACGAATAGTCGCTTGGCATCGCCGCGGTGTCGGCGAACCAATTGAATGAATCAGTAATGGGAAATGGATCTTCTAGATCCGCTTCCCATTATTTTTTTGGTGGGGAGTGCACCGTGAAACAACCGTTGGCCCACTTCGGATTGATGATTGAAGACTTATTGCCGAATGTCAAAGCGTGGTCCTTATCAAATGGTGTTCTAGCAGTTAGGATGCCATCGGAATTTCTGCGGGATGACGGAAAATGATAGCAGCGTATCGCGTTCTTCAGCGGGTTGTTGGCATTGCCTTGACCACCACTTACGGCGTGTTTTGCCGGGATTTCAAATTGTCTTACGAATTTATGCTTCTGGCTAACAACGATTACTCAACCAGGTTTCCTAAACGCTTGATGCGATGAACATTTCAGAAATATACCAAAGTGTGCAAGGTGAAGGAGAATTGCAGGGCACGACCAGCACCTTTGTGCGGGTTGCGGGATGCAATTTACGCTGCTGGTTTTGTGACACGCCGTTTGCTTCGTGGAAACCTGAAGGTGAAGATCATTCGTTGGAAGAAATTATGCAACGCGTGAGCAATGATTCAGCGCAGCATGTTGTTTTGACGGGTGGCGAACCGATGTTGTTTGCTGAAATGATTCCATTGACGCAGCAGTTGCATCGATTGGGGAAGCATATCACGGTCGAGACCGCGGGCACCCTATTCTTGCCCGTGGCATGTGACCTGATGAGTATTAGTCCGAAGTTGCAAAATTCGGATCCTTCGGAGGAGCTTGCGGGAAAATGGTCGGCGCGTCACCAGCGTGATCGACATCGTCCCGAAGTGATCCATCAATTGCTAAGTCAATATCACTGTCAATTGAAATTTGTGATTGATCGCCCTGAGGATATTCAGGATGTGGAAGATTACTTGTCTGAATTTCCCTTTGTCAGGCAATCTCAGGTTTGGTTGATGCCACAAGGAACCGACGCCCAGCAATTGCTTCAAAAAGAGACGTGGCTGTTGCCCGCTTGCCAAGAGCGCGATTGGCACTTGTGTCGGCGCAAGCATATTGAATGGTTCGGCCATCGACGCGGCGTTTAAGCAGTGGCCATCAATTTCCCAGCGCGGCCCCAGCTAGTTCGTGCACCCAGAGTCGTTTGTGTACCCAGAGTAGTTCGTGTACCCAGAGTCGTTTGTGTACCCAGGCGCTAGTTTCAGTTGCCGGTGGTGGGTGGGCTTGGCACCTGGGTGGTTTCCAGCAGGCGACCGGTTGCGGTCAAGATTCGTTGTCGTGCCAGAGCGACATTCAGATCAGCCAACGATAGGCGGTTTTCTGCGTCGGTCAACCTTCGTTGCCCTTGTAGTAATTGGTCCAGCGCCAGTGATGGGGTTGCGCCCTGCATGACACCGCCTTCGATAAAGGCGAAATCTTCCCAGCGACGTTGCAGCTGGTCTAATGACGTTCGCATATCGATCACCGTCCGCCAGGCTGTTTCTCGACTTTCCAAGGAAGCGTTTAGCCGAGTGTAGGCTTTCTCGACTTCGCCAATGATTTCATTTCGCATGATCTTGTAGGCGTCGTTGGCTTGCATCTTACGAAGTTGGGCCTGCCTGAGTTCTGCTTTGGCGTTCCTGCGGCCGCGGGCTAATTCGTATTCAAAACCACCGTAATATCCGGGGGTGGTCGATCCGAATTGATTTTGCCAAGCTTGTTCGATGCCTGAATCGCCTTCCAAACCGCTGGTGTACACCCCAAAGACCATGTCCAATTTGGGTGCCAATAAGCAACGGCTAACAAAGACCTGTCGGTCAGCGACTTTCGCGCTGATGCTTTCACGTTCCAATTCGAAACGGTTTTCAAACGCAGTGTTGAGCAGACTGTTCAGGCTTTGCAGTTCTTGGACAAAAATGTCGTCTTGGAATTCGGCTGGGATGAATTCAACATCGTGTACGAATTCAAAGTCGGGGTCACCGATTCGTTCTCGAATACTGATTTCCAGCTCGCGCAACGTTTGCATGGCATTTTGCAGTTCATTTTTCCGCAGACTCACTTCCGCCTGTGCCAACGCGATTTGGCTAAGCGAGGTGTCATAATTAACGCGAGCCTTTAGCATTGCTAAGATTTCGTTTGCGCGTTCTAAACTACGACTAAGTTGGATGTAGACGACCCGCGCGTTCTCTAAATTCCAGTACAACGTTCCCAGTTCACCGATTTCTGATTGTAGTTCGGCTTGATAATCCTGCCAAGAAACGTTCGATTGTAATTCGGCAATGACGATTGAAGATTCGTTATACTGGGCGCCGGATCCTTGCATCAAGGGCATGTTAACATCGATACCAAACGTGGCTGTGCCCTGATCTTGGGGTGTGAAAAAGTTTGAATTGCTGTTTTCGAAACCCAACCTTTGATACATTTCCATGTTGGCTCCGCCCATGAACTTTTTGGTGAGCCCCCCCCGAGCGTTCCAGGTGTTTTGTTCCAGGAACGGTGCGCCACCGGTAGTCAGGGTGTTACCCACAGGATCTTTGGTATCGGTATATTTGGTGTCAAGATTGAACAGGGGATCAAACTTCGATTTCGCTCGATCGATTTCTGTTTCCTGAATTTGGGTGGACCGTTGGATCGTACGTATTCTTGGCGAATTACGCAGCGCCGCATCGATCAACTGGGTCAACGTAATCGTTCGGACATTGGCATTGGGACGTTGGTGGTCGGCCAGTTGCGCCTTCCACCAATCGGGAAGTTCATTCACCGCAGGGTTGCGGATTGGCAATGGGTTCTTGGGTGGTAGCGCAGGGTTGGTGGAAACTGCTGGGTTGGTTGGCAGCGCTGGAGGTGCCAATTGCGCAGGCGTGCCCAGAAGCGGGGCGACTTCCTGGGAACCCGGCGGCGTTGCAACGTCTTGTCCGTTGACCCCGGGCTGGGGACTTTCCATTTGCTGGGCAATCTGGAGCGTGGCGTGGTCTTGGGCAAGCGGTGTGGTTTCCTGGATCGCATCCAGTGGCAAATCTTGGATTGGATAGTTTTGTGCAGTATTTTGTACGGTAGGGGTGGCAGCCAGTGAGTCAGGTGCAAGCGAGTTGATCGGATTCTGATTGAGCGAGGGATCGACGTCGGGTGTTGCTTGGTCCCATTGATCGGCCAGCGACTGAATTAGCATGTCTTGGGCAGAAGCATAATCGGTTGGTGTAGGCGATGACGAACCCCGGTTTAATACCGGAACGGCCTCGGGTTGGATCGTTGGATTGGACGCAGTGTTATTGGACGCAGTGTTATTGGACGCAGTGTTATTGGACGCAGTGTTATTGGACGCAGTGTTATTGGACGCAGTGTTATTGGACGCAGTGTTATTGGCGCGGGTGGTGATTAGCTGAACATCCAGTGGGGCCGCTGCTTCCGAGTGGTCGCCCGGCAATTGGGCCAGTGCGGGTGCCGATTGATCCGGCCATTTTCCGACGATAATTGGATTTTTAGGACCTTCAAGGCCCTGTAGCGAATCGGAAATGATTGGTAGATCTTCGACGGGCGGCTGGTAAATCGATGGCCATTGACTTCCAGTTTGGGTGCTGGCCGATTGACCCTCAACTTCGGCGGTCCATGGTGTAGCCACTTGCAGCGGTGGAACGGAATCCTCAGCAGCGGCAGCGGCGAAGAGCGACGGGTTCTCAAAGATCGACGGTTGTGGCGAATCCGCTCCGCTGGAATCAACGACCGCGGCTAGACCTTGATCAGGGGCAACGCGATCAGCCGCAATTTGATTTTCCATCGGTTGATTGGGCAGGTCATCGATTTGGGGAAGATTAGTGGTGTGCTGTTGTCGGCCGAATGGACTGCCATCGGGTGTCCCTGTAACAGCACCATCGATCGCAGTCCGCGTGTTGGCAAACGGGTTCGAGTGGGCGTCGATTTGATCGGCTTGATTGCCTGGGGTAGTGTTTGGGGATAAGTCACTAGAATACGGGAGTCCGGCGGTTTGGCTTGAAGGTGTATGGGGACCCGTCTTCAAATTGTTGGCAAATCCAGTGCCGGTAGATGCATTCGGGGGCAGGCGACTGGAACCCGAGTTTCTTTCGTCGGGGTTGGCTGCAGTACTAGTGACTGTTTGCAACGCTGGGCCTTCCCGGGAATCCAGATCGTTGAAGCCGTTTTGAGTCCACGTTGAAGTGTTTGGGCCGTCCATCAACCAGGCCTGGTCACCGATTGATGGTGTGGTCAAGTCGTCCAGCGTCGGAGTTGCCTGGGTCGGATTGATGGCCAAATCCTGCGTGCTGGAATCACTGAAGTCGATGGTTAAATCTTCTGGGGCTTCGTTTTGACTGTCGCTGTAGCAGCGGAAGATGGCAATCGCGCAAACAAACACTAGCGTCCAGGTGACACTTGCGATGGTTTTGTTGTTGCGAAGAAATGCCACCAGGTTCATGCGGGGTTGCTAGCTACGAATAGAGGTAGTTTTGGGGATACAGACACGTTAAGAAATATCGGGATCGATAGTGTCCTAACTTCTACCTGTTTGTGCCAGTTGTGACGGTTGCATCAAAGTAACTGATCATATCGATCGAATTTCTAGGTTTGGAAGACTTTTGCCAGCATTTTTCTGGCCTCTGCGCAGCTATCTTCACTGGTAAAATCGGCACGGCTGTTTGGCTGATTTGCGAATCCTAGTGTAAATGGGTCGATTGGTGAAAGTTTAAGCCTGCTATTTCATGATGAAGTAATCAGGCCTGAACTATGCGCGTTCGGAACTTAGCATTACCGATATCGATTTAGGAAGCAACGATGGATTGGAAAAAGTGGTTTGGCTACTGGGCGGTTGAGGGCTCCAAGAGGTCCGCTTCGCCAAAGGTGAAGAAGCGTCTGCACCTAGACGAGATCGAGAGTCGCGTCTTGATGAGTGCGTCACCGTTGGGTGATTGGGGCGGAGACGACGGTCAGATTCAAGATCTTACCGGCGCCGAGTTTGACAGCATTCTTGATTCTTTGGAAGCCAATTTGGCATCGTTAGGCCAAGATGGCCTGACCATCGATTCGTCTGTGCTACGTTTTGAAGGCGTTCCCGACGTCTCTGAAAATGCATTCGATGGAACAGTTAGTTTGGTTGACGACTGGCAAGAAGATTCCGATCGTCACATGCTGTTCGGGGTCGATGACAATGTCCTAGACGCTTCGGCAGAGTCGTCGGTCGACACGCTGCACAACATTGTCTTTTTCGACTTCCGTGTCGAAAATGCGGATCAGTTGATCCAAGGGCTGGGATTATCCAATGCTACGATTGTGATGATTGACAGCGGTAGTGATGGCATTTCCCAGATCAGCGACGCATTATCTCTCGCCACCGGTGTCGGTCGTTCGATCGACCTCAACGGCGAAAGGATCGCGACCAGCGTCTCCCAAACGCTATCCACCGAAACCGGCCGGCACTATCAAGTCACCTTTGCCGTCGCGGGAAATTGGTC
>Ga0335396_10007521_pt1 | contig 10400 bp, 8 predicted proteins | sample FRY02_FD_205743 | JGI IMG/M metagenome (GOLD analysis project Ga0335396, IMG submission 205743) | Freshwater microbial communities from Lake Fryxell liftoff mats and glacier meltwater in Antarctica - FRY-02 (spades assembly) (version 2) | ecosystem: Environmental > Aquatic > Freshwater > Ice >... | reverse complement strand
CGCGAGTTGTTCGTAAATGTGTTGGGATATACCATCAACCCTAATCCAAATTTCAACCTAACTACGGAGCTAAAGAACATTAAAGACGCCAAGAAAACAGATGGCGCTATTCTAGCAACAAGGGGTTTAAACCCCTTGCAAAAAGGCACTACTGCTGCTACAACAAGGGGTTTAAACCCCTTGTCGGAAAAGGAAAACCCCTTGCCAGCAGAACCAACCGCCATCGCGGTTATTGAACTAAAAGGAACCGACACCAAAGACCTGGCGAAGGTGAACGACCAAGCGTTTAATTACAAGAACAACCAGCCTGATTGTGTGTATGTGATTACCAGCAACTTCGAGAAGCTGCGGTTTTTTATACACAATGCCGTAGAGCACGAAGAGTTTAACCTCTTTACCCTTACCGAAGAACGCTTTGCGCTGCTGTGGTTGTTCTTGCAAAAAGACAATCTACTAAGCGGTATTCCTGCCAAGGTAAAGGAAGAAAGCCTCTTGCAAGAAGAGAAAATTACTAAGGCGTTGTATGCCGATTATACGGCATTTAAGAACGACCTCTGGGAAGATATGGTGGCGCAGAACCCACAGCACGACCCGCTGTTGCTCTACAAGAAAAGCCAAAAGCTATTAGACCGTTTTCTGTTCATCTTCTTTTCTGAAGATAAAGGCCTGTTGCCGCCCAATAGCATTAGTTCTATTGTTGACCAATGGGCAGACCTCAAAGACCGCGATGCTTACAGTCCGTTGTACAGTCGGTTTCAGAAGTATTTCGGGTATATGAATGATGGTTTCAAAGGGAAATTCTTTGAAATACATGCCTACAATGGCGGCTTGTTCAAGAAAGATGAACTACTTGATAGCCTCCTCATAAATGATGAACTACTCAGAAAACACTGCCTCAAACTCACCAACTACGATTTTGCCGATGAGGTAGATACCAACATACTTGGGCACATATTTGAGCACAGCCTGAATGATATTGAGAATGTACGTGCACAACTGGCAGGTGAAGAAGTAGACAAAAGCAAAACCAAGCGCAAGAAAGATGGCGTATTCTACACGCCCAAATACATTACTAAGTACATAGTAGATAATACGGTTGGCAAACTGTGCGAAGAGAAAAAGGCCGAAATAGGCATAGATGATGAAGAGTTTGCCAAAGACCGTAAGGGCCGTAAGAAAGACACCATTAAAAAACTGGATGCCCAGCTGAAACTATACCGCGAATGGCTGTTGCAACTCACCATTTGCGACCCTGCCTGTGGTTCGGGCGCGTTCCTCAACCAAGCGTTGGAATTCCTCATGGCAGAACACCGCTATGTAGATGAGCTGGAAGCCCAATTGTTTGAAGGCAGTATTGTTTTTCAAGATGTAGAGAACCACATATTAGAGAACAACATTTATGGGGTAGATATAAATGAAGAAAGCGTAGAAATTGCCCGTCTGAGTTTATGGCTACGCACCGCACAAAAAGGCCGCAAGCTTACCTCGCTCAGTAGCAACATTAAATGCGGCAATAGCCTGATAGACGATCCCGAAGTAGCAGGCGACCTCGCCTTTAATTGGCAGAAGGAATTTCCGAGCGTATTCCGCGAAAAAGAGAAACACGCCTACCATATTACTACGGCAACACATGATAGCCGCACTTCGCAGCGCATGGTAGACCATAAGGTGCGCCAAAAGCGAGACAATGGCGCACGCCCCTATCCCGAAGCTATTTGGCTAGAGGCAGAAGATGAAGAACTGATAATGCAAACGTTGGCAGGCCTCGCCAAAGAAGATAACCTTCATGTTTTGGCAGCCAACATCTGTGGCGACCACCTGCATTTGCTGCTGGTATGCGAAGAGGAAGAAGTACCGAAGATTGTAAAGAAAATAAAGGGTAGAACATCTCGCATGCTACACCTCTACAAAGAGACCAACAAGGGGTTTAAACCCCTTGTCATAGAAGAAGAAGAAGAAGAAGAAGAAGAAGAAGAAGAAGAAGAAGAAGAAGAAGAAGAAGACAACAACAACAACAGCAACAAGGGGTTTAAACCCCTTGCCAAAAAGGAAGGAGAAAAAAGCACTCCTCTTTGGACACAGAAATTTGGCTGCAAAGAAATAACCAACCAAGAACAACTACAGAACACCATAGACTACATAGAACACAACCGCGCCAAGCACCAACTGCCTCACAATAAAGCACTACAGACACATATAAATAGCACGATCTGTAGCTTCCAAGATGCCTTTGCCACCGAGTATAAAGGTGGGTTTGATGTGGTGATTGGGAATCCGCCTTATGTGAGGCAAGAGTTGATTACACCTTTTAAACCATACTTAGAAAAGCATTACAAGACCTTTGCAGGAACAGCCGATCTTTACACGTATTTCATTGAAATGGGCGTGGATAAATTGATTCACGATAAAGGGCTTTACTCCATCATTGTTGGTAACAAATGGATGAGAGCAAGATTTGCTTTTAAATTGAGGTTGTGGATGAAGGAAAAAGAAATCATTGAATTGATTGATTTCGGAGACTTACCAGTATTTGAAAATGTTGCCGCCTATCCAGTTATCGTTACGCTTAAAAAGAAGACCTCCAACACTACTGACATCTTTTATGCTTGTGAACCAAAGGATTTGAATTTTGATGATTTGAACTTACTTGTTCAGAACACCCGATTTAAGGTTGATGTAAAGGAGCTTCAGGACGATAACTGGTCGTTAGTAAATAAGGACGTATCAAACCTGCTTGCTAAACTTAAAAAGGTTGGAATTCCATTAACTCAATATGTGGATAAGGCAATCTACTACGGGATTAAAACAGGCTTTAATGATGCCTTTGTAATTGATGGTAACAAAAGAGATGAGCTGATCAGAGCTGACCCAAGATCTGCTGAAATAATCAAACCATTTCTTGCTGGTAGAGATGTGAAACAATTCTACCTTGATTTTCAGGACTCTTATTTGATTTTGATACCAAGTGGATTTACGAATGCAGAGAGAGGCAGTTCAGAACCAGACCAGTATCTGGCAACCATTTATCCAGCGATTTTTACTCATTTACAGAAATTTGAAGCGCAATGCCGTAAACGCTATGATCAGGGTGAATATTGGTGGGAATTACGTGCTTGCGCCTACTACGAAGAGTTTGAAAAGACCAAAATTGAAGTAGCAAGTATTTCAATAAAGCCAGCATTTAGTATGTCTTATGATGGTCATTATTCAAATGACAAAACAACCATAGTTGGAAGTGATTCTAAAGCACTCTTAGGTGTTCTGAATTCAGCAGTATGCTATTTCTTCATTAAAAATACAGCATCAACTAAATCAGGTGGCTTTTTCGAGTACAAACCCATGTACATTTCTCAGCTTCCAATCCCCAAAAACATTGAGAAACCTGAGTTAATTGAACTGGTAAATAAGATTGAAACCGAATTGAAGAATGTTAATCAGACTGTAAGCGGCTTCCTCCAACTCCTCCAATCCAACTTCGACATAGATAAGCCAAGCACGAAGTTGAAGAAGTGGCCAAGTTTAGATTTCAAAGGCTTTTTGGCGGAAGTAGAAAAGGGGAGAAAAGCATCTACGACTACGTCTACATCTACAACAAGGGGTTTAAACCCCTTGTCGGAAAAGAAACACACACCCTTATCGCTTGCAGAACAAGCAGAATGGATGGAATACTTTACTAAAAAGAAGGCAGAAGCCAATGCGCTTCAATCTGATATTGATAGGATTGATAAAGAGATTGATGGGATGGTTTATGAGTTGTATGGGCTGAGTGAGAAGGAGATTGGGATTGTTGAGAATAGTTAAAGAGTTATGGGGAAGAAAAAGAACAAAAAAGTCTTGGAACAATACCATCATGGTATTAGAACATATAGAGAAAAAGCCTCTGATTTATTTGAGCGTCAGCTGGTATATATTTCAGGGGGAGCTATAGCTCTGTGCTTAGGCTTACTCCAGTCTGAAGACACTTATATCTATGAGGGAAATATGCTGGCTTTTAAGTGGGCTCTAGGTGGGTTCATTTTTACACTACTATTAAACTTAGTCTCACATCAAACTTCCATAAAATCGATGGATTCTGAACTTGATGGAGAAGATTGTAAAAGTCAAAATTGGGACAAAGCAACTAGCTATATCAACTATGCGTCAATGTGTAACTCTAGTAATAGGATTAGTATCAATTTTCATAACTGTAATTCAAATTCAATAAAATGAGCGAAGAAAGCACTAAACCCAAAGGGCAACCGGATTCAAAACATAAGGGAGGTTCAAAAAATGACTCGGGTAATAAAATTGGAAGGATAAACGAAGGCTTTAACAAAGGCCAAAGACCTGACATAGGAGGCGGAAAAGCGCAAAGTGGTGACTATGGTCGCGGTCATATAAAGCCTGGTGGCAAGCCGAAAAAAGAAAAAGACTAGCAGATAATGGCGACCCCGCTCGCGCAAGTGTTCCAACGGATCTCTTGTGCGGAACATGACACAATCAGTTTGCAACTGATCTTCTTCATTTCGCTCCGCTAGCGCGCCTTTATCTAACGCGTGCCATCTATCTTTAAACCATGGCTGCAAGTGAGCCAACAAGAAATTGGATAAAACTGGTGGTGTTACTTGCCATTTTCGGCCCCCTGATAGCTTGGTTGAGCCTACGTTCTATTGAAGAACAAAAACCGATGGAGCAAATGGATAAGGAAGCGGATGCTTATTTTGATTCTATAGATGCTATGAATTCCACCCTCTAGCACCCGTTTATCTAACGCGTGCCCCGCTCGGCTACCCGATGCAGTAAAAGCTTTACTGATTCTTCAAAGAGTTTAGTTTTCTCGAAACCTACCATCCGTGATTTCGTAGCGGTATATAAATTACAATTATGTCCTTTTTATTCAGCGAAGCAGTTCTTGGTAAGTGCGAAACCACAGAAGAGGTAGAGCAGCTCATTCGGGAGTGTACTGATTCCAATTTCTTTGTTTCAGTTCACAATGAACAGGGGATGTATCTACAAGCTTCAGATACTATTCAAGGAATTACGGGCTATCCCTTTTCGGAATTGGAAAATCAATCCTGCTATGATTACTTCCATCCAGAAGATTTAGTTGCTGTATTGAAATCGCATGCAGGGGTAACCATTAAGCCAAGCATTGGAGTTGTTAACTATCGTTTCGAAACAAAATCGGGTGATTTTGTCCAATTAGAATCACTTTCAAAGCAATTGAAAGGAAAAGGCGTGGAAGATAAAATCGTGGTCATTACGCGATTGGTTCCGAAATAGCAACTCAATCACAGCATTAAGAGATAGCGTTCCTTCATAACTTGAATGTGATGCAACTCGTGGCCCACAAGTATAAACCCTGCCGCTCTTGCCGATAAAGGATTGTTGCTTGCCGTTCCCACAGCATCCAGTTTCTCCTCACTAAAGCTGCCAAACAGCAGAATGGTAGACTTCCTCAAGGTCATCAATTCAGCTACCATGTCAGAAAGTATTCTCGAATCAGCTAGGCAATTGTCGGTGTATGCGTTCTCATCATAACCAGGTAGGGCAGTGGTTTCTCCTCTAGCAAATGCCAAGGCGCGGTAACTGAAAATGCGTTCCGTATCAATAATGTGCTGCAGCAGTTCTTTGATGCTCCATTTTCCTTCCGCGTAGCGAAAATTGCCTTGCTCTTCGGTGAGCGCACTCCAAAAATCGTTAGAATTTTGAACGGAAGCATTTAGCGCTGAAAGCAATTCTTCCTCTTCTACAAGTTGAATGTATGCTTGATAATATGCTCCGTAGGTTGAACTTTCTGGTTTCATAAATTGATTCTGTAATAAACGAATTGCCTCATTTAATCGCCATGCTTGCTAAACCTCTTCATTGAATCATCATTTTGGTTTGAGAAAGTTTACCGTTTGCGTCAATAAGAACCGTGTAAATTCCAGAAGCAAGATTGGAAACATCCAACGATTCAACCCATGATGACGAAATTATTTCTCGCCCAGAAATGTCATTGATTGAAATGCGAGTGACATTATCCGCTACAGATTTTTTGAAGTTGATGCGGTCAATTGTTGGGTTCGGATAAATGGAGAATGTGCCGCCATGCAATTCGCTGATAGACACATTTCCCAATGTTTGAAACGCATTTATCCTTCCCGCACCAAGCATACCATTCATTCCCGGATTCTGAGCACTAATGTCTTCGCAACCTTGCATAATTCGTTGACGAATCTGTGCTGCATTCATGCTCGGAAAATGCGACTTGACCAATGCAGCCAAACCAGCCACCATTGGAGTAGACATAGAAGTTCCACTTGAGTTACCATACGTGTTGTTTCCTAGCGGAAGCGTACTGTAAATATCTACACCTGGCGCCATCACATCAACTGTGCTTCCAAAATTTGAGAAACCAGCCTTTTGATCGTTCTGATTGGTTGACCCAACACTTATTACTTCTGGATAAGCAGCAGGGTAGTGGATTGTCTGATCGCCTTCATTTCCGGCAGCTGCTACCAATACGATATTGTTTGAAGCCGCCTGCTGAATCAACGTTCTCAAGGTGATAACATCATTATAAAGTCCCCAAGACATGCTGATGATGTCCGCTCCAGAGCGCATGGCATAGAAAATACCATCCAAACCGCCCGATAGCGTATTGGTGGCGTTGTCGGCAATTTTAACCGGCAGAATTTTCACTGAATAGCCTATAGATGCTATTCCCGTTCCGTTGTTTGTCGCAGCCCCCGCAATTCCAGTTACGTGTGTTCCGTGCTCAAAACCATCCCCATTCCCTGGTGGACGTGGATTAGCATCATTATCAACCACATCAAATCCATTGACGTCATCGGCTCGTCCGTTCAAATCATCATCAATCAACGGCAATCCGCCACTTTCAGCTGAATTAGTGTAAATGTTTGCGGCCAAATCGGCATGGTCAATGGCAATAGCATTGTCTAATACAGCCAGCAAAACACCTGACCCAGTACTGTAATTCCATCCAAGTTCAGCATCAATCTTCGTAAGTGCCCATTGGTTTGATTGAAAATCGTTTGGTGTGTTCGTTGAGAATACCATTGGATTCTTCTCAGCATATTCGATATAAGGCAGCGCCTCCAATACAGGAATCAGCGCATTCACCTGTGCAGCATTCGGAAACACCACCCTGTAAACGCTATCTAAGGTCGTTCCAGCAAGCGGAAACGGTTTGTAAATACTATCCAAACCAGATGTGGCGAACAAGAGATCAAGCGCCAAATTTCCGCCCGTGTAACCATTCAAGGTAAATCCCGGATTGGCAGAAAGCTTAATATGCAAATGGCCGTCAACCGCATTGGGGTCAACCGTTTGCGCAGAAGCACTAAAACCGAAGGAAATAAACGAGAGAAGAAGAAAAAATAAAAGTCGTTTGGAATGTAGTTGTTTAATCATGTTTGAATTTAATAATGGTTTGAGCTCACCAAGTTACGGCTATTCGTTTAACAGGTCTTGACATGGCACAAATGCCCAGGGCAATCAGGTCTTAAGTAATTGACATGAAATAGCCACAGATGCACAGATTTCCACAGATTTTTCACGGGTAATCAGTGTTCTTTCTGTGGAAATCTGTGCATCTGTGGCAAAAAAATATGTTTTTCAATAAGTTTGGTAATAAGACCCGATTGCCCTGCACAAATGCCAAAGAAAAACCCCGCTCCGAAATCTCGGAACGGGGTTTTATAATCATTGTGTTTATTCTAATTCGCAGCCAAATAGCTCGCAACACCTTCGTGAGTGGCTTTCATTCCGGCAGAACCTTTCACCCAGTTTGCAGGACAGACCTCACCATTCTCCTCAAAAAACGTAAGCGCATCCACTATTCTCAACGTCTCATCCACGTTCCTTCCCAACGGAAGGTCGTTAACCAACGCATGACGCACGGTTCCTTCCTTGTCAATCAAGAAAAGACCACGGTAAGCAATCATCGGGCCAGTGGCCATCAAATTACCATCCTCATCCATATCGTAATCTCCAAAAAGAACACCATAATTCGCAGAAATGCACTTAGAAGTATCCGCCACAATCGGGTATTTAACACCCTTAATGCCGCCAGCGGCCTTATCCATTTGCAACCATCCCCAGTGCGTTTCTTCCGTATCGGTAGAACAAGCCACAACAGCCGTGTTTCTATCCTCAAATTCCGCCAATTTCTCCTGAAAAGCATGAAGCTCAGATGGGCATACAAACGTAAAATCCTTTGGGTAAAAGAAGAAAACCACGTTCTTCTTTCCAATGTACTGCTCCAGCGAAAAATCCGCCTCAACAGTTCCACCATTCACTACTGCAGCCGCTTTAAAAATTGGTGCTTTTTGTCCTACTAACGTTGACATATTATACTATTATTTAGGTTTAAATTCGATTATTCCGCAAAGGTGACAGATAGCTTTTAAGGATGTTCGCGAAGCAGAAACTTAATCCACAGAAAACATGAAAAATCTTTTTTTGTCGCCACCCCGAACAAAAATCGGGGTCGGGCTATACGCTGTATCCCCGATAAAAATCGGGGGATGCCGCTCCTATCCCTGGCGCACCGTGCTTGCACAACTCATCACCAACAAAAAAGCTGATACAATCTAAATACGAACCACGGTATTCTATTTTTGCACAGCAAGCATGACCAAGCCAACTCAACGCATTCTTTTTCTTGTTCCTTATCCCTTAGGAATTGCACCAAGTCAGCGTTTCCGATTTGAGCAGTATTTCGATATACTGAAAGCCAATGATTTTGAGTTTGATGTAAAAACCTACTTAGACGACAAGGCCATGCTGTTCCTTTATGATAAGGGCAATTTTATCTGCAAGGTTTGGAAAGTGAAACTGGGAATTCTGAAGCGAATTTCCCAACTCTTCACCCTTTTTAAGTACGATTTCGTCTTCATCCATCGCGAAGCAGCCGCCATTGGGCCACCCATTTTTGAGTGGTTAATCGCCAAAGTCTTTCGCAAAAAAGTCATTTTCGATTTTGACGATGCCATTTGGCTGAAAAATACATCGAGCACCAATTCAGTTATCAGCTTATTTAAGCGCTACCGCAATGCAGAGAATGTTTGTTCGTGGGCTTGGAAAGTGAGCTGCGGAAACGATTACCTAGCCAATCATGCCACAAAGTTCAACAAAAACGTGGTGGTCAATCCCACTACAATTGACACGGAGAACCTTCACAACCGAGTAAAGGAGTTTTCTGGCGAGAAGATTACCATCGGTTGGACCGGAACCCATTCTACCATTAAGTACTTAGATGCGCTTATTCCAATCCTAAAAAAACTGGAGAATGAGTTCGGTTTTAACTTCCTAGTTATTGCCGATCGTAAACCCGATTTTGAATTAAAAAGCCTGCAATTTGTTCCATGGAACAAGCAATCTGAAATTGATGATTTACTAAAAATGGATGTAGGCGTGATGCCGCTCCAAGACGACAAATGGGCAAAAGGTAAGTGCGGCTTCAAGGCATTGCAATACATGGCGTTGGGTATTCCGGCCATTGTTTCGCCTGTTGGGGTCAATACCAAAATTGTTGACCACGGCTACAACGGTTGGATTTGTAACACAGAAGCAGAGTGGGAGCAGACCCTCCGTCAGATACTCTATAAGCAGATTGAATTGAAGAGATTTTCTGATGCCGCAAGAACCAAAATTGAGGAACACTATTCAGTTAAAACCAACACTACCAATTTTCTACATTTGTTCGCAAATTAAAAGATTCAAAACCCCTCCGCTTTCGCCCTCCTTTAAAACTTGGTAGGCACTGGATCCTCCTTTTAAAAGGAGGTGTCACGCTTTTGGGCGTGACGGAGAATTTTATGATAAAATGAACTTAAACGACTAACACTTCAAACCTCATGTCAGATACAACACAACTCACCGAACTGAAAAGCACCGCGCTTTCGCAAAAACATATTGAATTGGGAGCCAAAATGGTTCCATTTGCAGGCTACAGCATGCCATTGCAATACGAAGGTCTCACCGTTGAACATTTGGCCGTTCGTAGTAGCGTGGGTGTATTTGATGTGTCTCACATGGGCGAGTTCATCATTCGGGGCGAAGGTGCTTTGGATTTGATTCAACGAGTGACATCAAATGATGTTTCTGTTCTTATTGATGGCAAGATTCAATACTCCTGTTTGCCAAACGAAACAGGCGGAATTGTAGATGACCTTTTAGTTTATCGGATTGATGAGAAGACCTACATGTTGGTGGTGAATGCTTCCAATATCGATAAGGATTGGGCGCATATTTCCAAGTACAACACGAAAGGTGTAGAGATGATCAACATCTCTGAGAAGACTACGCTTTTGGCCGTCCAAGGGCCAAAAGCTGCTGAAGCTTTACAATCGTTGACAGATATCAACCTGTCTGAAATGACTTATTACACCTTCAAGAAAGGAACATTTGCT
>Ga0335396_10007517_pt1 | contig 10402 bp, 7 predicted proteins | sample FRY02_FD_205743 | JGI IMG/M metagenome (GOLD analysis project Ga0335396, IMG submission 205743) | Freshwater microbial communities from Lake Fryxell liftoff mats and glacier meltwater in Antarctica - FRY-02 (spades assembly) (version 2) | ecosystem: Environmental > Aquatic > Freshwater > Ice >... | reverse complement strand
CTCCAAGGGAAAAAGCATTGGATCGTGAGGTTGATCAATTACGCTTGGAGTATGATATCCTTAACCAGCGTGTTGCTCAGATGAATTTGGTTATGGATGATTTACAAGATCGCGATGATAATATTTACCGCGTGGTTTTTGAGGCAGAGCCGATTCCTGAACAAGTGCGCAAAGCTGGCTTTGGTGGAGTAAATCGGTATAAGCAATATCGCGGAATGGAAAATAGCGATTTGGTGGTCGAAACGATGAAGAAGGCCGACATTCTTGCCAAGCAGCTTGTTGTTCAAAGTAAATCTTACGATGAAATTCTTGAAATGATTAAGAAGAAGTCGGCTATGTTGATGGCAATTCCTGCAATTCAACCTGTCAATAATAAAGATTTGAAGCGGATGGCTTCTGGTTTTGGATATCGAACCGATCCTGTTTATAAGACAACGAAATTTCATGCAGGAATGGATTTCTCAGCTCCTGTTGGTACCGAAATTTATGCAACAGGCGATGGAATTGTATCTCGTGCTGATGCAGATGCTTCTGGATATGGCAATCACGTTAGAATTACCCATGGCTATGGATATCTTACTTTGTATGGTCACATGAGTAGAATCAAAGTTCGTCGTGGACAGAAAGTTAAACGTGGCGATGTAATTGGATACGTTGGAAATACAGGAAAATCAGTTGGACCACACCTTCATTATGAAGTGCATAAAAATGATCAAGCTGTAAATCCGGTAAACTTCTATTATAACGACCTAAGTCCAGAAGAATATGCTCGTATGCTTGAGCTTGCTGGAACTGAAAACCAAGCATTCGATTAATACGAGAATTCTTTTCGATTATTTCTTTGAAGTAATGAATTAAGCAGCTGGCGGATTTCGGCAGAGAATTCATGCATCCTAAAACGTTCCTCTGGTTCAATGTATCCTAAATGAACCGAAACATCGAGCAAGAATTCCGTTTCCGAAAGATGAAACCTAGCTCTCAATAACATGTCAATTGGAGAATCTGTTAATGGTTCGTGACTTTCGGCGATTCGAGAAGTAACGCGAATTGCCGATTGTAATAATTGATCACACAACCCTTGATGATGCTTTTCTTGGTCAGGAAATTTTCTAATGGTGTGATTTACTGCAATGGCCAAATCCATAGACTTTTTCCAAACCGGAGTTTGTTTGTAGTTAGCAGGTAAAAACATAGGAATAATAGATTAGATAAAAGATATAAGATGTAAGATGATAGATGTAAGATGTAAGATGATAGATATAAGATGTAAGATGTAAGATGTAAGATGATAGATGATAGATATAAGATGATAGATGATAGATGGTAAATGGTAAATGGTAAATGGTAGATGGTAGATGATGGATGATGGATATAAGATGGTAGATGTTAGATGATGGATATAAGATGATGGATGATAGATGATAGATGATAGATGGTAGATGGTAGATGGTAGATGGTAGATGGTAGATGATGGATATAAGATGGTAGATGTTAGATGATGGATATAAGATGATGGATGGTAGATAGTAGATGGTAGATGGTAGTTATTAGATGATGGATATAAGATGATGGATGGTAGATGTTGGTTATAAGATGATGGATGATAGATGATAGATGATGGATGTTAGAAATTTAATACAGGATACTTTGATACCAGATACTTCATACTTGATGCTAAATACGTGTTACTAAATACCTGATAACAAATACTTGACACCAAATACTTGATACTAAATACTTGATACTAAATACCAGATACTTCATACTTGATACTAAATACCAGATACTTGATACTTGATAATAAATACCAGATACTTAATACTTGATACTAAAAACTTGACATCAGATTCTTGACAAATGAAAATTGAATAACCTTTTTTATTAAATCTAAAGTTGTGCGTCTTACGTCATATATCTTGCTTCTTAAATCCAACATCAAGAATCCATTAATTTGATAGAGCTAAGTTGAAAAACCTATGATCAATACAAGAATTCTAAACGTATATATCCGTTTAAAACGTTTGTCAAATCCCCAAAAACAAGAAAGACCGCTAATTGCGGTCTTTCTGTAATTACGAAATCAAGTTAAAAGCTTAGAAAAACAGCCTTACATAACGAAGTGTGAATGTTAAACGCTTACCCAATGCTGCTAAGTTTTGAATGATTTTTTTCATGGATATTTCAAGTTTAATAGGACCTAGATCCTGTGATGGTTCTTTTGCAAAACGTGTAGTATGACTTTAATGTTGCGCAAATGTTAATTTATTTCTTACATAAAACTAGGAGCTACATCTACTCAAAATCAATCAATTAGCAATATTAATTAACAATTCAAAGCACTTGGTACCACCACAAATTCTCACGTTATTAACCGTTTCTAACATTAAATTTCTCACGTCAATTGGCTTATCTTTGCCGAAAATGCCATTAAAGCAGTTTCATTTATATGGACTTGAAAGAACAATATGAGATCGTCATAGGTCTTGAGATACATATCCAGTTAATCACAAATAGCAAGGCTTATGCCCCTGATTCTGCAGAATTTGGTGCCATGCCTAACACCAATATCAGTGTAATTACACTTGGTCACCCAGGAACATTGCCTCGATTTAATGAGAAAGCGCTTGAGTTTGCAGTTAAATTAGGCTTGTCTTGCGGATGCGAGATTCGAGAAGAAAACCAATTTGCCCGCAAGAACTATTTCTACGCCGATTTACCGAAAGGATATCAAATAACACAAGACAAAACTCCTATTTGTAACGGAGGTCAAGTTCGTATCAAACTGCCGGATGGTCTTGAAAAAATTGTGAATCTAACCCGTATTCACATGGAGGAAGATGCTGGTAAAAGCATGCACGATCAAGATGCTTATGATTCTTTAGTTGATTTGAATCGCGCAGGAGTGCCCCTTCTTGAAATGGTTTCTGAACCTGAGATGCGCTCCAGCGATGAAGCGTATGCATTTTTAACGGAGGTTAGAAAATTAGTTCGTTACCTAGAGATTTGCGATGGTAATATGGAAGAAGGCAGTATGCGTTGCGATGCAAACGTTTCTGTTCGCAAGTTTGGTGCTCCTGAATTTGGAACCAAAGTCGAGGTAAAAAACATGAACTCGATTCGTAATGTGCAGCGCGCTATCGACTTTGAAGCAAAACGTCAAATTGCATTAGTCGAATCAGGGGAAACAATCGCTCAGGAAACTCGAAGCTTCGATGCTGTTAACGGTACAACGTTTTCACTTAGAAGTAAAGAAGCTGCGAACGATTACCGCTATTTCCCTGAACCAGATCTTTGTCCAATCATTATATCTAAAGCTTACATTGCCAACATCCGCAAGGAAATGCCACCTCTTCCTGATGAATTGCACCAACGATTCACTAAAGACTTTCAGCTTTCAGAATACGATGCACAAATATTAACAGATATAAAACCTATTGCCTTGTATTTCAATCACCTAGCTTCATTGACAAAGAATTACAAAGCTGCTGCAAATTGGATTAATGGTCCAGTAAAATCTTATTTGAACGAACAAGCTCTTGAGTTGAGCGATTTTCCGCTTCAACCTAAACACATTGCAGATATCATTTCTTTAATTGATGAAGGAAAGGTGAGTTTCAGCATGGCAAGTCAGAAGTTATTTCCTGAAATGATGCTCAAGCCTGAGCTTTCTGCTTTTGATATCGCCGCTCAATTAAATATCATTCAAGAAGACAATTCAGACCAATTGAAAGAGTGGATACAAACTGCAATTTCAAGGTATCCTGATAAGGTTCAAGAATATAAATCAGGAAAACATGGCTTAATTGGTTTATTCATGGGTGAAGTCATGAAATTATCCCAAGGCAAAGCCGACCCTAAAAAAGCAAATCAAATGATGCGTGATGCATTATCCAACTAATAATAAAGTATGAAACAATTAAGTATAATCCTCTCCACCATTGCGTTTGCACTGTTATCTTGTGCTAGTAGCGCTGGAAATAAGAAATCGAACTTACGTGGCAAACTCGATAAACACACCAATGTTTACGTCTATCTCGATAAAATTGAGGAGGCAACGGTGAAGGTCATTGATTCAGTTAAAACCAATGATCAAGGTGAATTTGTATTTGCAAAGGCTATTGAAGCCAAAGATTTCTACCGCCTAAGAATTTCTCCAAATAATACTGTTTTTATTGTGCTATCGCCTGAGGAACAAGTGATTTACACTAATTCAAATATAATGCTTCAGGAAGCTTATACACTTCAAGGTAGCGACGAAGGCGATTTGATTTTGAAGGTGAAGGGAATTCGAGAAGGAATCAATAAGCATCGCGATTCTTTGATGGCAATCTTAAATGCCGCTCCAATTGAAAACCGAACTATGATGCAGTCTGAGATGGAAGTTAGCTTTAATAATTTCGTTCAAAGTTCATTGGATGCTGCCAAGGATGTTATTGCTAAAAATCCTGATAGGTTAGCAACAGTTATTGCTGTTGAGCTGCTTGATCCTGATGCGGAAATGGAAATCTACACGTCGATTGCCGACAATATGAAGAAGGCTTTTCCTGAATCGGGTTTTGCTAAATCTTTCATCAATAAAGTTGAACAAATGAAATCGACTGCCATTGGAAGTGTTGCGCCTGAAATCAACTTGCCATCTCCTTCGGGAGAATTAATTCCATTATCATCGCTGCGCGGAAAGGTCGTTTTGATTGACTTTTGGGCTTCTTGGTGTGGACCGTGCAGGAAAGAAAATCCAAGTGTGGTAGCTATGTACAAAGAGTTAAATCCGAAAGGCTTTGACATTTTTAGTGTCTCATTAGATAAAGACAAAGCAGCTTGGGAACGCGCCATTGCTCAAGATGGTTTAGTTTGGAAAAGTCACGTGAGCGACTTAGCCTATTGGAGCTCTGTGGTTGTAAAGCAATATGGTTTCCAAGGAATTCCATTTACTGTATTGATAGATAAAGAGGGAAAGATTGTTGCGAAAGGTCTCCGTGGAGAGGCACTCGAAAATGCAGTTAAACAACTTCTTTAAGTGTCAATAAATTATGAAAAAAACTCTTTTGGCTTCAGCGCTTTTAATTAGTGCTGCACTTCATAGTCAAACAACTTATTTTCAACAAGAGGTTCATTATAAAATTGATGTATCTCTAAATGATATAAATCATACAATCAGCGCTATAGAAGAATTTACCTATACAAATAATTCAAGTGTAACCTTGAATGAAATGTGGATTCACATTTGGCCTAATGCATACAAAAACAATGAAACTGAATTTGCCAAACAACAGGTAAGAACCGGAAGCACAAAGTTTCAATTTGCGTCAGAAAAAAACCGGGGTTTTATAGATAGTTTGAATTTTTCGGTGGATGGACAAGCTGTAACATATAGTTACCATCCTGAACATATAGATATCTGCAAAATTGTATTGCCGAAACCTCTGGCGCCTGGACAAACAATAACTGTTGCAACTCCCTTTAAAGTTAAAATTCCTTCGAGTGCATTCTCGCGTTTGGGTCACAATGATCAGCAATACCAATTATGTCAATGGTATCCCAAGCCCGCAGTTTTCGACAAAAATGGGTGGAACCCAATACCTTATTTAAGTCAAGGAGAATTCTACAGTGAATTTGGATCCTACGAAGTAAAAATAACTCTCCCAGAAAACTATGTAGTTGCTTCAAGCGGTGAACTTCAATCGAACGTTGAAGAAGAAGATCAAATTGCTGCAAATATTTTAGAAACCGAAGAACTACAAAAGTCTGGTTTTCTTAAATCTGATACCTTCCCTCCTTCTTCATCGAAACTTAAAACAGTCGTTTACAAGCTAGATAACGCTCATGATTTTGCTTGGTTTGCCGATAAACGTTATCACATCACAAAAAGCAGTGTCAAACTTCCTAAAACGGGAAGAGAAGTTGAAACCTACGCTTACTTTACAAATAGAGATGCTTCAAAATGGAAAGATGCGGTTACTTATGTTAATGATGCGGTTTTCTATTACTCAGAATGGCTTGGAGAATATCCTTACAGCGTTTGTAAAGCCGTCGATGGAGCACTTACTGCCGGAGCTGGGATGGAATATCCAACCATCACAATCATATCCGCCGAAGGCGATAGCAAAGCATTAGATAATGTTACCACGCACGAAGTTGGACATAATTGGTTCTATGGAATTTTGGCCTCAAATGAACGCGAGAATCCTTGGATGGATGAGGGAATGAACTCTTTCTACGAAAGTCGTTACATGGAGCAGAAATACCCAAACCATACTTTTATGGGCAATTTAAGCAAAGGACCGATTGCCAAAGTGCTTCATTTAAAAGTATTTAGACCTGAAGATTTAAGAAATTCAACCTACACATTCTTCGCACGTCGTAATCGTGATCAAGCGCTGAATCTAACATCCGACGATTACACGATGATTAATTACGGAGCAATGGTTTATCAGAAAACGGCATCTGTTATGGCTTATTTAGAAGCTTGGTTAGGCAGAAAACGCTTTGATGAAATGATGCAAGCGTATTACGAAGCCTGGAAATTTAAACATCCAGAACCTGAAGACTTTAAAAAGCATGTTCAAACGTTTACAGGACAGGAGCTTGCTTGGTTTTTCGATGGTTTATTGGAAAGTCGTAAACGCGTCGATTATTCATTAGCCAAAGTGTCAAAACCAGGAGTTGCATCTTATGTGAAGGTCAGAAATGTTGGTCAAATTGCATCGCCAGTTAGCGTTACAGGTTACAAGGCAGATTCTTCCCTTACGTTCTGGTACGAAGGCTTTCAAGGAAGCAGCAAATTAAGTTTCCCTGTCGGGGATTTTGACCGCTATTCGGTGAATTACACAGGTCGCGTGCTCGATGTGAATGCCAAGAATGACGAATTGAAAGCAAAAGGACTGTTCAAAAAAGCAGGAAGATTCAATATCAATCTATTGTCAAATATTGAGCATCCTCGCAATTCAGCTTTAAATGTCTTACCTACCATCGGCTACAATTATTACAATGGTTTCATGCTAGGAATGGCTGTGCATAATATTGGAATAATGAGAAGACATTTCGAGTATGTTATTAATCCAATGTTCGGCTTCAATAACCGCGAATTGGCTGGTGCTGCTCAAGTCGATTATTTTGTTCGTCCAACAAATGCATTTTTCACCGATCTCACTTTTACAGGATCAGCTGAACGATACGCAACAGCATTCTTCAATAACGTGCACCGATTTGTAGGTGGAGCAACCATGGATTTCATCAATGCCAAAAGCTCCTCCAAGAAATCTGCAAAACTCTCGTTTAGAACAATTTATGTAGATGAACAAGCGCTCTTTCCGATAGATGGAAATTTGGCAGCAAATTCTCGTCAGAATCTTTATAACCAGCTTCAATTCAGATATGCGAATGCGCGTGTGTTGAATCCATATTCTTTCGCTACAGATATTCAACAACACCAAGATTTCGTAAAAGCTTCTATCACTGCCTATTACAAGCTCAATTATAACTCCAAGAAGAAAGGTCTAACAATGCGTTTCTTTGCAGGATCTTTCCTTTGGAAATCGAACAACTTCGGATCAAGCACTATGGCTGATGTGAGATATCGATTGAGCGGTCAAACTGGCGACCAAGACTATCTATATGACAATATTTATCTTGGCAGAAATGAAACTTCAGGGCTACTGTCAAGACAAATGACAAATTCGGATGGAGGTTTTAAAGTGCTCACTTTTCGTGGCCAAACAAGCGAGTATTTAACAACCTTGAATCTGAACACTACCCTTCCGGGTAAAATTCCTATTCGTTTATACGGCGATTTTGGTCATTATTATAATGGCGAAAAAGATGCTGATCCAATTAACTATAGTTTAGGAGCCTCACTGGTTCTTATTCAGGATATATTTGAGATATATTTCCCACTCCAAAACTCAAACAAACTTCGTCAAACCCTCGAGCTGAATAATGTATCTTTTGGTGAACAAATAAGATTTGTATTGAATATCAGACTCATCAATCCAATTACCCAACTTAGAACCTTTAATCTTTAAGGATGGGAAAAGCCATTTATTTTGCGAGCGATTTTCACCTCGGAATTCCAGATTATGCAAGGAGTTTAGAACGTGAGCGTAAAGTTATTCGATGGCTAGATCAAGTAAAGCACGATGCTTCCCAGATTTATTTGATGGGCGACGTATTTGATTTTTGGTTCGAATACAAATACACCGTTCCTAAATATTATGTTCGCCTATTAGGCAAGCTTGCAGAACTCGTAGATTCAGGCATTCGCATAGATTTCTTTACAGGAAATCACGATATGTGGGCTTTCGATTACTTAACAACCGAGATTGGTATTCACATTCACAGAAGTCCAATCATCATTGAGCATCAAGGCAAGAAATTGTTTTTAGGTCACGGAGATGGACTTGGCCCTGGTGATTATGGCTACAAATTCATTAAGAAAATATTTGCAAATCCTTTTTGTCAATGGTTATTCGCGCGATTGCATCCAAATTTTGCATTCGGAATGGCCAATTATTGGTCGCGCAAAAGTCGAAAAGGAAATCCCGAAAAGGAAGAATTTATCGGTGAAAGCAACGAATGGCTGCTAACCTACTGTCGTGAAGTAATTGTGAAGGAGCCCGATATTGACTTATTCATCTTTGGTCATCGCCATTTACCACTTGAGTTAAAAGTGAATGAAAGGAGCACATATTACAACCTCGGCGACTGGTTTAATTGGTGTTCGTATCTTCGCTTCGCGGATGGAGAAGCCCAACTGCTTTACTTCGAAGCGAATCAATAATTTGAAAAATCCGAATTCTAGTACTTTTCAGCCGCTAACATTGGCTATCTTTGCCGCATCATGAACACCTCCTTTACGGAAGAAAATTATTTAAAGACAATCTTCAAATTGTCGGAGCAAACTAGCGGTAACGTGAGCACAAACGCTATTGCAGATGCTCTTCAAACGAAGGCTTCGTCGGTAACCGATATGATTAAAAAGCTCTGTGAGAAAAGCTTACTAGATCATCAAAAATATCAAGGTGTTACTTTAACCAAAGCTGGGAAAGAGAAAGCAATCTTTATCATTCGTCGTCATAGATTATGGGAAGTTTTCTTGGTTCAGCATTTAGGAATGGGATGGGACGAAGTGCACGATATTGCCGAACAGCTTGAGCATACAAATTCAGAACGACTTTACATTCAATTAGACAAGTTTCTTCAACATCCTCAATTTGATCCGCATGGCGACCCGATCCCCGATCAGGGAGGAAAAATGGCTCGTCCATCTGAAATTCGAGTTGCCGATTTAAGTGTTGGAAACAGCGCCGTAATAGAAGGAATTGTAGACCATCATCCTGATTTCTTGCAGTATCTTCAGCAAATTGGCTTGATTCCCGGAAGTCATGTGAAAGTGATGCACCGTTTAGATTTTGATGGCTCCATGCGATTAATCATAAATAATCAGCCTGAAGTGATGGTATCGGGACATGTTGCATCCAATGTTTTGGTGAAGAATTAAAGGATGGCAAAAACTAACAAGGCACCCGAGAAAGTTTCGATAAAGAACCGCCGTGCATCATTCGAATATGCCATTCTTGACGAATACACAGCTGGATTAGTTCTAACGGGAACCGAAATTAAATCTATCCGACACAATAAAGCTTCGATTGCTGAAGCCTACTGCACGTTTGTTGGTGATGTATTGGTTATCAGGAATATGCATGTTGAAGAATACTCGCATTCGTCCTATTTTAATCATGAACCAAAGCGCGACCGTAGATTACTCCTCAATAAAACTGAACTCAATAAATTACAAGGCAAACTAAAAGATAAAGGCTTAACAATTATTCCTTTACGTTTATTTGTGAGCGATTCTGGATATGCCAAACTAGATATTGCTTTATCGAAAGGTAAAAAGCTATACGATAAGCGTGAAAGCCTAAAGGAAAAGGATGTTCAGCGAAATTTAAATCGCACAGGATCTTACGAAGACTAATTGCGATCTTCGAGCAAAGGAACAAATGAAAATTCTCCGTGCAATTGCTCAATCATTGTTCCATCAGCTTGCTTATCAAGAACATGCATTACTTGCTTGCCATCAGAACCAACAGGAATAACGATCCGTCCTCCGGGAACTAATTGCTCAATTAATGCAGGAGGAATAAATGGCGCTCCTGCTGTAACGATTATTTTGTTGAAAGGCGCAAATGAAGACTGACCTGCATATCCATCGCCAAAAAACAACCGAGCTTTAATATTCATTTCTTCCAAGAGTTTCTTGGTTCTCGTAAACAGCTCATGCTGCCGTTCGATGCTAAATAATTTAACTCCAAACTGAGCAAGAACAGCGGTTTGATAGCCGCTTCCGGTGCCAATCTCTAATACTTTGTCGCCTTTTTGAAGCTCAAGTAATTGTGTTTGTTTG
>Ga0335396_10007501_pt1 | contig 10422 bp, 9 predicted proteins | sample FRY02_FD_205743 | JGI IMG/M metagenome (GOLD analysis project Ga0335396, IMG submission 205743) | Freshwater microbial communities from Lake Fryxell liftoff mats and glacier meltwater in Antarctica - FRY-02 (spades assembly) (version 2) | ecosystem: Environmental > Aquatic > Freshwater > Ice >... | reverse complement strand
CCCAGGCTGATCACTCTCGCGTTGACGATTTTGTATTCCGCTTTCCCCGCTAAATCCAAAATGCTTTGCAACTGTTTTAGTTGACCGTCGGCATCTAGCCGATTAATTAGTTCCGACTTGAGGTTTGCATTCTCATTTTCTAATCTTGCAATTTGATCCCGGGTGCGACCAAGATGCGTCAGATCAGTGAAAAAATCTTTTACTGGAGTCAGCACCGTACTGCCAGCTCGCTGAAAAGGCGACACCACCGTTTGCGCACCTTGTCTAAAACTTTCTAGCACTTTAACACCGCGCAAATCCAGGGTGATCAAAAATAAAGAGGTAACGATCAAGATCACCAGCAACAATCTTGCGCGACCATCACCGTCCTTGGGCATGCCAGCTTTGCCTTATCGACGCGGCTCGGAAATTAGCACCTTCTCAAGTGCTTCAAACTCTTCGATGCACTTTCCGGATCCTTCAACAACAGCATCCAGTGGTCGCTCTGCTATGTGAACTGGCATCCCAGTTTCTTTGCGCAGCCGCTCATCAAGACCCTTAAGCAGTGCACCGCCGCCGGTAAGAACAATTCCGCGATCCATCAGATCAGAGGCAAGTTCTGGTGGCGTTTTATCAAGGGTGCTTTTCACCGCATTAACAATTGCATTAACCGGTTCTTCGATCGCTTTGCGAATCTCGGCCGCAGAAACAACAATTGTTTTTGGTAGACCTGTTGCTAAATCGCGTCCGCGAATTTCGGCATCATTTTCACCAGCCAATGGATAAGCAGATCCAATCGCCATTTTGATCTCTTCTGCGGTGCGCTCACCCAAAAGTAGTGAGAATTCACGCTTGACCCAGTTAATAATTGATTGATCAAGTTCATCGCCGCCTACCCGAATCGATAGCGAGGTAACGATTCCACCCAAGGAAATAACTGCAACTTCAGTGGTGCCGCCGCCAATATCTACCACCATGTTTCCAGTTGGTTCATGAATTGGCAGACCCGCACCGATTGCTGCCGCCATTGGCTCTTCAATAATGTAAACCTTGCGGGCGCCAGCGGCATAACCAGCATCTTTAACGGCACGCTGTTCAACACCAGTAATACCTGACGGAACACAAATAACAATTCGGGGCTTCGCCAAGTAGCGACGACGATGCACCTTTTGAATGAAGTAACGCAACATGCGCTCGGTGGTGTCAAAGTCTGCGATCACGCCATCTCGGAGCGGGCGAATTGCAACGATGTTGCCAGGAGTCCGACCAATCATCTTCTTGGCCTCTAGCCCTACCGCAAGTATTCCGCCGGTGTCTTGATTAACTGCAACAACAGATGGTTCGTTCAAAACAATGCCACGTCCGCGTACATATACAAGTGTGTTGGCTGTTCCTAAATCAACCGCCATATCGCGGCCGATAAAGGACATCCGGTTTGCCTTTGCCATCTGTGCTCCTTGTGCTTATTTACTAGGGAAGTTAACTACCAGGGAAAAAAATCTGAATTTCGCGCGCGGCCGACTCTGGTGAATCTGATCCATGCACGATGTTTTGTACCACCTTTGTTCCTTGATCGCGGGCTAAGTCACCGCGAATTGTTCCGGGCGCGGCAACTGTTGGATCGGTTACGCCAGCCAAGGAACGGAAGCCTTCGATTACCCGGTTTCCAGATGCGACAATCGCAACAATCGGACCAGTCATCATGAACTCAACGAGAGCTTCATAAAATGACTTATCTACGTGTTCGGCGTAATGCTTTTCTAACAGCTCGCGATCGGCCTGCAACATGCGTAAGGCATCGATTTCATAACCTTTGGCTTCGATCCGGGAAATGACTTCGCCCACTAGGCCACGGCTGACGCCATCTGGCTTAACCAGAATAAGTGTTTTTTCGGTGCTCACTTACCTAGTGTATTAGGGTTTTTTAGGCCCGGCAGCCAGCAAGGCAGCACGCGCGGCCTCACCTTTGCGGCCCACAACGATGGCAGCCACCCATAGTCCGATCAAAACCACCCCAATAATGAAAAAGGCGGGCACCACAAAACCAAAGCTAATCATCGCCACTTGCATAATTGAGCCAATTACAAATCCTCCCGGGCGCCGAACCAGCGCAGCTGAAACAAAGAGTAGAAATGAAATAACGCAGCCATAAATCACTGCCGCCGATGATTGATCCTTCATCGCAAGAAGTATGGCAAAACCCATGGTCATGCTCTCAGCCAGCAACACCGATGCTCCCAGAACTTTCATTTGCCCAACTTCTTTCGCAAATAGGTGCGCGCTTCGCCAACGGTAACAACCGAGCCCGTAACAATGACACCAACGGTGGCTTCACTGAGTGGGCGGATGGAGTCCGCAATGGCTTTATCAAGGGCGGTCAGTAGATCTGGCACTTCAAAAACTCGGTCCACACCAAGAATCGAGGAAGCTATTTTTTCAAGTTCACTTGCGGGCATGGCCCGAGGCGATGAACTTTGGGTAACAATCACATGGTCCACGACTTCAGCTAACTCTTGCAAGATACCGGTTGCATCTTTATCGGCAAAGATTGCCACTACTGCGATGATTTCGTCAAAATTAAATTCATTTTTCAAAGTCTGCGCTAAAGCCTTTGCTCCATGTGGATTATGTGCGGCATCTAAAATCACCGTTGGATCGCGATGAACTACTTCACAGCGTCCAGGTGAAGTAGCCGCGGCAAAACCGGCGCGGACCGCCTCAATATCGAGCGGCTGCTCCCCAAAAAACGCTTCGACCGCAACTAGTGCAGCGGCGGCATTTGCCGCCTGATGTCGACCGTGCAGTGGCAGAAAGATGTCATCGTAGGTGTCGTTGATGCCTTGAATGCTGATGAGTTGGCCACCCACAGCAACCGCCCGTGATTTAACGGAGTATTCGATGCCTTCTCGAATCACATCGGCGCCAACTTCGGCAGCTTTGCGAATCAACTCTTTAGCTGCATCTGGCTCCTGTTGGGCCAGCACGACAAAGCCGCCTGCTTTAATAATGCCAGCTTTTGTTGCTGCGATTTCCGGCAAGGTATGACCTAAGTACTCCATGTGATCAAATCCGATCGGCAGTAAGACTGAAACATCGGCATCAACCACATTTGTCGCATCCCAAAGCCCACCCATTCCGACTTCGATTACACCGACATCAACTGGGTGTTCGGCAAAGGCCACAAAGGCTAAAGCTGTAATGGCCTCGAAAAATGAGATTGGATGTTCAAACTTTGTGTCCATCAAATCAAGATAGGCGGCAATGTCATTGTAAGAAAAAATAAGTTCCTTCGGATCGATCGGCTCGCCGTTAATTGCAATTCGCTCACGATAGCTTTCCAGATGTGGGCTAGTAAATCTCCCGGTGCGCAGGCCGTGGGCAAACAAAAGTGAATCAATCATTCGACTTGTTGTTGTCTTTCCATTTGTGCCGCCGATATGAATTGTTGGGTAAGTCAGTTGCGGTGAGCCCAATGCGTCAACTAGCGCAGCGATGCGTTCGGTGGATGGCGCAATTCGTGTCTCTGGCCAACGCGCAAGCAAAGCTTGTTCGATCGCATCGACCCGGGCTTGATCATCGGCTGAAATCATCATGCTTGTGGCAACTCAGCGAGGGCGGCGGTTATTCGCTGGATATCCAAACTTGTTTTTGCTAAACGTTCCCGAATTTCCGAGAGGACATTTTCTGGCGCCTTAGCCATGAAGCCTTGGTTATTCAACTTAACTTCCGCGGTTTGCTGGTCCTTTATTGCAGTTGTTAAATCCTTTTCCAGACGGGCGCGCTCTGCCACCACATCGATTGATTCAGTTAAATCAAATTCAATAGTGACGCCGGCGGCTTCACATTTTGCGCTAGGTGTGATCTCGGCTAGTTCCATCCGAACCACAAATGCCATCGCCGCCGCATATTGGGCAATCTCGGGTGGGGCTATGAAGCGACCCGGAATTTTAAGTGAAGGCTTAATTCCTTGGTCATTTCGGAAACGTCGAACCTCGGTAATGATCACTTGCAGCTGGGCAACTAGGGCCGTTGCCTGCTGATCTACCTGGGCAGTTTGCGCCTCTGGCCATTTTGCAACAACTAAAGACTCTTCCCCAGTCAAGGTGGTCCACATTTTTTCGGTAATAAATGGCATCACTGGGTGAAGCAAGCGGAAAAGCTGATCAAGTACATGTCCCAGCACCCGCTTTGAACCGGCAGCATTTCCAGAAGCAAAAGCTTCTTTGGAAAGTTCTAGATACCAATCGCATAGGTCATCCCAAGCAAAGTGATACATAGTTTCGCAGGCGCGGGAAAATTCATACTTTTCCAGTAACTCCGAAACTTGCGTGACCGTTTCCGATAAACGACTCAGAATCCACTTATCGATTGCATTTAGCGAATCAATTGCTGGTAACTCACCAGCAACGGTTGCCCCATTTATCATTGCAAAACGGGTTGCATTCCAAAGCTTGGTGGCAAAGTTGCGCGAGCCGCCAATCCAGTCTTCGGCTAAAGCTTGATCAGTCCCTGGATTTGCGCCACGTGCCAAAGTAAAGCGCAGCGCATCGGCGCCATACTTATCCATAAATTCAAGTGGATCCACCACATTTCCACGGCTCTTCGACATTTTTTTACCAAATTGATCGCGCACGAGTCCGTGCAACATAATCGTTTTAAATGGCGCGACACCATCCATGGCAAAAGTTGACATCATCATCATACGAACAACCCAGAAGAACAAAATGTCATAACCAGTTACTAAAACCGATGTTGGATAAAACTTAGCTAGATCAGTTGATTTTTCCGGCCAGCCCAAAGTTGAAAATGCCCACTGCCCCGAAGAAAACCAGGTATCTAACACATCTGGATCCTGGGTCCAACCCACTGGTGCAGTTTCGGCTGGACCAACAACTTGCACTTCACCATCTGGCCCGTACCAGACTGGAATTCGGTGACCCCACCACAACTGACGCGAAATACACCAGTCGTGCATGTTATCTACCCAATCAAAGTACCGCGGGGCAAGGGCTTCCGGTTCAATTTTTACTTCACCACTTCGAACCGCATCGGCAGCAGCCTTAGCCATTGGTGCAACCTTTACAAACCATTGCTTTGATAACCGTGGCTCCACCGTTGTATCGCAACGCGAACAATGTCCCACCGCATGCAGGTAAGGCCGTTTTTCAGTAACGATTCGACCTTCTGCACTTAATGCAGCAACAACAGCTTTCCGTGCGGTAAAGCGATCCATTCCATCAAAGGCAGTATTTGTATTGATTACCTTTGCATCAGCATCCAGCATTACGATACTTGCCAAGTTGTGGCGCAAGCCAATTTCAAAGTCATTGGGATCATGTGCCGGAGTTACCTTCACCGCACCAGTGCCAAAAGCTGGGTCAACATGTTCATCAGCCACAATCGGAATATCGCGATCGATTAACGGAACTTTGACTGTTTTGCCAATCAGGTGTGCATATCTTTCATCCGTTGGATGAACTGCAACGGCGGTATCGCCCAGCATAGTTTCAGCTCGAGTAGTTGCAACAATAATTGCCGTATCCCCTTCGCCGTAACGAATTGAAACTAATTCACCGGCCTCATCACTGTGTTCAACTTCAATATCCGATAACGCGGTCAAGCAGCGCGGGCACCAGTTAATAATTCGCTCAGCCCGATAGATTAATCCGGCGTCATACATGCGCTTAAAGATTGTTATAACTGCTTTCGACATGCCTTCATCCATGGTGAAACGCTCACGTGACCAATCAACAGATGCGCCTATGCGTTTCATTTGATCCAGAATTAATCCGCCAGATTCTTCCTTCCACTGCCAAACTTTTTTAACAAACTCTGGCCGTCCCAGTTCATGACGGGATTTTCCAGCAGCGGCCAACTGCTTCTCAACCACATTTTGGGTTGCAATACCTGCGTGATCCATGCCAGGCAACCACAAAACTTCAAAACCTTGCATCCGCTTCATGCGCGACAAACAGTCTTGCAATGTTAGATCTAAAGCGTGGCCAATGTGCAAAATGCCAGTCACATTTGGTGGGGGTAAAACAATAGAAAAAGGTAGTTTGCTTGATGTCGCATCTGCGGTGAAATAGCCAGCCTTTATCCACTTTTCATACAGTGGAGTTTCGATCTCTGGTGGCGAAAAGGTGGAAGTTAATTCACGACTGGCAGACATAGTGAGCAGTCTAGATTACGCGCTCTTCTCTTCTTGACCTTTTTGTCCGCGGGCGCGCTTTGGCAGATCGCCAGCACGGGCGACCAAAGTTGGCGTACCCCCGGATTGAATGCATTCCTTGGTGATAATCACCTTTTCAATGTCGCTGCGGCTAGGTATTTCGTACATCACACCGAGCAGAACTGATTCCATAATGGCTCGAAGACCACGTGCACCAGTGCCACGATCAAGTGCCAAATCCGCAATTGCATCCAGCGCTTCGGCGTCAAATTCTAGTTCGACATTGTCTAACTGAAGAAGCCGCTGATACTGCTTAACTAACGCGTTCTTTGGTTCGGTCAGTATCTGCATCAAGGCTGGCTTATCCAAGTTTTCTACACTCGTGAGGACTGGTACACGTCCGATGAATTCTGGAATCATGCCAAACTTTAAGAGATCCTCTGGCATGACTTCGGAGAAAATATCTTTACGGTTTTTATTTGATGCATTTTGCAAAGTTGCATTGAAGCCAACCCCAGATTTTCCAACTCGACTTTCAATGATCTTTTCTAGACCAGCAAATGCGCCACCAACAATAAATAAAATATTTGTAGTATCGATTTGAATGAACTCTTGATGCGGGTGCTTGCGACCGCCCTGTGGTGGAACAGATGCGACCGTTCCTTCCAGAATCTTTAGTAGTGCTTGCTGTACACCTTCACCAGATACATCGCGGGTAATGGATGGGTTCTCAGATTTACGGGCGACTTTATCAATTTCATCAATATAGATAATTCCGGTTTCAGCTTTTTTCACATCGTAATCGGCAGCTTGTAAGAGCTTAAGCAAAATGTTTTCGACATCTTCTCCAACGTAGCCAGCTTCAGTTAATGCTGTGGCATCGGCGATTGCAAATGGAACGTTGAGCATTCGAGCCAAAGTTTGCGCCATCAGGGTTTTACCGCAACCAGTTGGACCGAGCATTAAAATATTAGATTTAGCTAGTTCAATTCCATCTTCTCGCTTTGAGTCACCACTTTGAACCCGCTTGTAATGGTTATACACGGCGACCGAAAGCGACTTCTTAGCGCGATCTTGGCCGATTACATATTGATCTAGAAATTCAAAGATTGCTTGCGGTTTTGGAAGTTCTGCCAGACCAAGCGAGTTCGCTTCGCTGAGTTCTTCAACGATGATCTCGTTACAGAGTTCAATACATTCATCACAGATATAAACGCCCGGACCGGCGATGAGTTTTTTAACCTGCTTCTGAGTCTTGCCGCAAAATGAGCACTTGAGCAGATCGCTGGTTTCACCGATTCTTGTCATGAGCAAAGTTTAGTTTCTCCACGGCTTTTACGCTTTGTTTTGAGCCTTACTTGTGTTCGCCGTGAGAATAATCAGCCGGCATCTTAAAATCTTTCACCCCTGGAACTTTTAAAAACGCCAAGCAGACCAGCACATGGAAAATAGATGCGCCAATTAGCAACTCCTTTTCACCAAAGATGGCAACCGCTGGGCCAATTAGAACAAAGCCCAGTGGCATCAGCGCGGCCGATCCCATGTGATCAAGTGAGAAAACTCGACCTTGCAAATGCGCTGGAACTTCGCGCTGTACCGCAGATGCCCACCATGCCCCCCATGGTCCAACTGAAAATCCGGCAATCAAGTAAGCAATTACAACAAAGGCTGGAGATAGCGGAAAGGCCAGGGCTAGTGGTGCGGTAATGACCAACATCCAGACAAAGATCGAAACATATCCTTCATGCTTGACCTTTAGCTTCACACACAACAAGGCCGAAATAATGCTGCCTAGTGAGAAGACCGCGGTTGCAAGTGCAAATGGCGTATTTGAATCAAATTCGCGACGAGTAATAATTGGAAGTAAAACAGTTTCAGCTGCAACCACAACCATAAGCTGGAATGAAACCATGAAAATCATGGCACCGATCCAAGGAATATCGCGCACGGTACGCAGGCCTTCCCTCATTTCAACCAAGAATGGTTCTCGCTCCGCTTTGTCGGAATTGATATCTTCTTGAATCTTTAGCAAAAATGAGGTTCCAATTACAAATGCGATAGCGGTAAACAAAAAGGTTAATCGGCCGCCGATGAGCAAGATTGAAATACCCCCGATTCCAGGGCCAATGATGGTTGCGCCATCAACAACAATGTTACGCGCGACATTTGCCGCTGGTAATTTTTCAACGGGTACCAGGCTGGGGACAATGGCGCCAGCAGCGGCGGCACCAAAAGCATCACCAAGACCCATAAGAAAAACGGCTAACCCCAAGTAAATATGCGGCAAAGTGGGTGAAGATAAAAAGATCATGGCTGTCACAACCGCTGCTCTAAATAAATCAGCGGTGATCATTACTTGTTTTCTAGGTAAGCGATCCGCCCACACACCTGCAAAAGGCGCAAAAAGTACCGCAGACAAAATGCGTGCTCCCAGAATCAGACCGAGCGATGAAGCACCGCCGCCAGCATCTAAAACCGTTACCGCCAGCGCAATCGGAAAAGCTGATGAACCTACAACAAAGATGGCATTGGAAAACCAAAAGAGCCGGTACCCCTTGTAGGACCAAAGGGAGCCCGGCTCAAATAGTTTCACGCAAGTTTAGAAGTACTTACTTCTTTGCCTTTCGGGAAGCTAAAACCTGATCGATAATTCCGTATTCAACCGCTTCCGAAGAGGTAAGGATCTTATCCCGCTCAATATCTTTGCGAATCTGCTCAGCTGATTTAATGACGTGACGGGCTAGCAAATCTTCTTGCAGGCGCGTAATACGATCTATTTCCTTAGCCTGAATTTCGATATCTGATGCCTGGCCGCCACCTTCAGATGATGGTTGGTGAATCAAAATACGTGAGTGCTCGAGAGCGTAACGCTTTCCTTTTGCGCCGCCAGCAAGAATTACGGCTGCGGCAGAGGCGGCCTGTCCTAAGCAAATTGTGCTGATATCTGGGCGCACAAACTGCATCGTGTCATAAATGGCAGTGAGCGCCGTAAATGAGCCACCTGGTGAGTTGATATAAATCATGATGTCGCGATCTGGATCCATTGATTCCAAAGTCAGCAACTGAGCCATGACATCGTTTGCAACGGTGTCATCGATTGGCTGACCCATAAAAATAATGCGCTCTTCAAATAATTTTGTGTAAGGATCTTGGCGCTTGTAACCGTACGCAGTCTTTTCCTCGACAGTTGGAAGAACGTAGCGTGCGGTAATTTCTTGAATATTTTTCATTACCCTTTGCCTCCAGTGATCTGACCCAGTGATGTAACAACATGATCGACGAAGCCGTAATCCTTGGCATCATCTGCGTTGAACCAGTTATCGCGATCTGAATCTTCGATAATCTTCTCCAGGCTCTGTCCAGTATGAAGGGCATTTAGCTCTGACATGGTTTGTTTTGTAATCGCCATCTGTTCGGCCTGAATGCGGATATCAATTGCATTTCCGCCGATTCCGCCAAGAGGTTGGTGCATCAAAATACGTGAGCGCTTAGTTGCATATCGCTTGCCCGGTGCGCCGGAAGTCAGCAAGAACTGACCCATTGATGCAGCCATTCCCATTGTGACAGTTACGACATCATTAGTAATTAACTGCATTGTGTCGTAGACGGCCATACCAGCAGTCACTGAACCACCTGGTGAGTTAATGTAAAGAAAGATGTCTTTCTTTGGGTCTAGTGTTGAAAGAAGAAGCAGCTGCGCGCAGACCATGTTTGCCATGTCATCTCGAACTTCTCCGGACAGGAAAACAATTCGTTCTTCAAGAAGGCGGTTATAAACCTGATCCTTCATTTTGTTATCTAAATCCAATGTATTGCCTCCCGTTATTTTTACCTGTGTTGACCTTAACAATTAAGCAGACTAAATGCTTCCCGATTACGCCAAATACCTGGTTGAACTGTGCTGTGTTCGCTAAGAGCGAAGCGGGAAAGGCAAAAATTAAGCCTCTTCGACTAAATCAGCTGGGTTCACCGATGGTGCCAGAGCTTCCAGATCGATCACATTGCCTGATGCATCCTTAACGGTAATGCGACCCAAAACGGAGGCGAGCGCTTTGGCCCGAGTTACTTCGGCAACTAGCTGCTGAATCTGCCCCGCCTTTTGCAACTCTTCCGCAAACTGTTGTGGCGCCATTCCGTATCGTTGGGATGTTCGCATCAAGTACTCAGTCAATTCCACCTCTGTGACCTGAACCTCTTCCGTCTGAACAATTGCATCCAACAAGAAATCAGATTTTAATGATGATCGAACTTGGCCATCTACTTCGGCCCGG
>Ga0335396_10007500_pt1 | contig 10424 bp, 8 predicted proteins | sample FRY02_FD_205743 | JGI IMG/M metagenome (GOLD analysis project Ga0335396, IMG submission 205743) | Freshwater microbial communities from Lake Fryxell liftoff mats and glacier meltwater in Antarctica - FRY-02 (spades assembly) (version 2) | ecosystem: Environmental > Aquatic > Freshwater > Ice >... | reverse complement strand
GGCGAGTCCCGCATCCACTTTTTTCAGGACGATGTCTTGCAGGTTTTCAAGTTGAGCATAAACGATTGTCTTGCCATCGCGCGGATGGATGGCCCATCCGGGCGTGTAGTCCAGTGGAATTGAAAAGTTGAGTTCCGTTGCGCCCATCAAGCTGGTCGTCACCGACGAAACAACGCCATCAGGAATGTCGACATCTCCGTTGATTTTTGCCGTGATGCGCGCTGGGTAATCTCTGTCGAGCACCACTTCAACAAGTGTGACCTCGCCAATCTGCACTCCCGCAAGTGTGACCTGACTTCCCGAGCGAAGTCCAGCTGCCTGATTCGCTTCAATTTGAATTGGATAGTGAGTTGAAAACCGTTCTTTGAATTCACCAAAGAGTAGTAATAGATATGCGAATCCCGTCAAGCCAATAATGGCAACGATTCCTGTAGCGAAGTTTTTAGTTGAAGATTTCATAGTGATACTTTTAAGTTTCTTTCTGGGATTCCCTGGATTCGGTTCATTTCATCGGCACTTAGCTCTCCGATCAAGAACTGTCGTACGAGTGGATTTTCGCTGGCCTGGAATTCCTTCGCAGTGCCCTCCATCTCCACTTTCCCATCGTGCAAAAACACGATGCGGTTCGCAATGCGATAGGCGCTGATGATGTCGTGCGTGACAACGATGCTGGTAATGCCAAGGCTTGTGTTCAGTTTGATGATCAATTGGTTGATGACTTGCGCGCGAATTGGATCAAGCCCAGTGGTTGGTTCGTCGTACAACACAACGCGAGGCTCGAGCACGACCGCCCGTGCGAGGGCAACGCGTTTGCGCTGGCCACCCGACAATTCGGATGGCATTTGGTCGATCGTGTCCTCAAGACCAACGAGGTTCAGGACATTCTCCACTTTCTGTGCGATCAGCTGCTCGTCGTGCATCCCATGCTCACGAAGCGGGAAGGCGATGTTGTCTCGAACATTGTCCGAGTCAAAGAGCGCACTCTGTTGAAAGAGAAATCCGATCTGTCGACGAACGATGCCGAGTTCTCGCTCGGGCAACTTGTCAACTCGAGTTGATCCGAACCAGACTTCGCCGCGATCAGGTCGGAGCAATCCAACAAGATGCTTCAAGAGAACGCTCTTGCCGCATCCGGACGCGCCCAGAATGACAGTGGTCTTGCCGCTTTCAAAGTCGAGGTTGACCCCGCAGAGAACCTTGCGTCGCCCAAAGCTCTTTTGCAGGTTGACAACCCTCATATCGATCTGAGCGCTCATGCCGTCATCATATGATGCACCGTCAGAAGCCATGAGCGATCAACAGCAAGAAATTGTCCTGCGCAGTCGGGTCTTCGCAGTCGAGCGGATGAACATCCAACTCCGCGGAGGTGAATGGATTGTTCAGCACATTGTTCGTCATCCCGGTGCGGTCTGCGTTCTCGCACTCCTTGACGATGGTCGACTCGTCACAATCCGCAACTTTCGCATCGCCACGGGTGCATGGATGAACGAGTTCTGCGCTGGGAAATTAGAGACTGGCGAAGATCCAGCCCATGCGGCAGCACGGGAATTGGAAGAGGAGACTGGTTATCAAGCATCTTCGATCGAATCTCTGGGGATGTTCTATACCTCCCCCGGGTTTACCGACGAGTTGATGCATGCATTTGTGGCGCGCGGCTTGCGCCCATGCCCGAGCCGACTCGAGCTCGACGAGCGCATCGAGGTTGTCGTGCGCACCGTTGAAGAATTTGAAGCGCTCGTGCGCAGCGGCGAAATTTCCGATGGCAAGACACTCGCCACATTCCTTCGCTGGCGGCTGGCTCAGTCATGACGCATTCCTTTGACAGTGGCGAGGGATTGCAATCCGACGACACACTTCTTGGCAGTGTCGCAAGCGAGAAATTGATTCCTGAGCGCCCGTGGACTTGGTCGATCCCCGTGGTTCGCATCGGAAGTTGGTCCATTCGCCTTCATGTCACGATGCTGGCGTTCGTGCTCCTGCAGATTCTGCGCACATTTCTGCCAGCATCAACGGGTCCGCTGCCGAGCGATGCGGCTCCAATGATTGTCTCGCTCGTCGCACTCATCTGGCTCGCAGCGATCCACGATTTCGCGCGCGAATTTGTATCCCGTCGCTGTGGTGCCGATGAATCACCCATCATGATTTGGCCAGCAGGGGGAATCTCGTGGCGACAGCCCTCGGATTCGTGGGCGAATCGACTCGCCTGCGCACTCGCCGGACCCGTCGCGCTCTTGATCGTCGGCATCGCCCTTGCATTATTCCTTCGCGTGCGACTTGGTGTATGGCGAAGCGAACTCATCCCGATGCCGCTCTCACTTGCTGGAATGTCGATTTTCGATGGAGATCGACTCGGATCCATTCTGTGGCTCGTGCTCTGGACTGATGTGATGATTCTTGCCGCGAGCCTCGTGCCGATGCATCCGTTTGTGGGTGGCAGAATTATCGCTTCACTTCTCGAAGTGCGATTCGGATTCGACCGCGCACAGCGAATCTCGCTGCTCGCTGGCATTGTCATCGCGATCCTTGTGGCCATCATCGCCATGGCTGCCAATTCGCTTGTGTCACTCTTGCTGGCCTTGGTGGCTCTCACCGTTGCGATGGCAGGCGCTCGACAACTCAAAGTACGCGAATCCGACGGCTTTTCCAGTGAATTTCAAGTCCGACAGGGCGGCGAGCATCGCGCAGACGAGCGGCGCAACCGCGATGCACAACGCGCCGCAGACAAGGCGCAAGTCGAAGAGCAGAAAGTCGACTCGATCTTGCGCAAGATTGCGGCAAGTGGAATGCAATCTCTCTCATGGTCGGAGCGACGATTGCTCAAGAACGCAACCCGTCGCAAGCGAATGTAGGCTTACAACATGGGTGCATCTGACCGTGATTACTGGCGTACCAATTCTGCGCAGAGTGGTTTTTCCCTGCGGCAAAGCAAATGGTCTGCGACGACATGGATCATTGGTCTGTGCATCGCTGTATTTGTCATCGATGGTTTTCTTCCTCGACAGTGGGTGGTTGTCGCATCGACGACGGTGCCAGGACTCCCGGATGAAGTCAAGCGTCTGATCAACGAGGGCAAACTCAAAACAACGGCGGAGTTACCAGCGGAAAGTCCCAGTCAATATCAAAGCGTCGTGAAACCAGTCTCGGTGGAACTCATCAATGGCGGATTCAGCGTCGTCGCGACGAACACTTGGCAGTCGATGCCTTACCTGCAAAAATGGCTTTATTTTTCGACTTCAACGGCGCTTTACTCGGTCATACCTGGCATTGGTGTGAGTGGACTGCAAGTCTGGCGATTCATCGGTTTTCAGTTCTGTCACGCGGGCCTTTGGCACTTGGTTTTCAACATGATGGCGCTCTATTTCTTCGGCCCAATTGTCGAGCGATACCTCGGAGCGAAACGGTACTGCGCATTTTATTTGATCTGCGGCATTGCTGGGGCGCTCTTTTATCTCATACTGAACTTCGCGGGATTCATGGTGAGCGAGGGAACCAATGGCCGAGTCGCGGTGCCGGGGCTTCTATCAAATGATCCAGATCTGCCACTGATCGGCGCTAGCGCAGGCGTCTTTGGAATCATCATCGCCGCGGCGAAATTGATGCCAGACGCGCAAGTGCTGCTGTTCTTTGTAATTCCAATTCGTCTCAAGACCCTCGCGTATGGCCTCGTGGCGATCGCGTTGGCGAGCGTCATCTTGAAGTTCAGCAACGCAGGTGGAGAAGCCGCGCACATCGGCGGAGCCATCGCAGGGTGGTACTTCATTCAGCGCCCCGAGCGATTGCGCAACTTTTTCGATTTCCTGGGCCGAGTCGATCCCACGAGCACCTTTCATGCGTCCAAGAAGTTGCAGCCGACTCGCCCGAGCCGTGGCGCATCGCCTTCCAATGCCGAAGTGGACCGCATTCTCGACAAGGTGCGCGCAAGCGGGCTTGCATCGTTGAATGAATCTGAGAGGCGAGCGTTGCGCGATGCGACAGACATTCGCAGTGAATCGTGAGCGATCCCGAGTTGCGCCAAGTTGAATTGAGCTGCCCATGACGGACCGTCAGTCGCTTCGCTTTGAAGTACTCCACCGCGGTGGTGATCGGCCGGGTTGGCACGGTCGCCGCGGTCGCGTGACGACACCGCATGGATCATTCGAAACTCCAGCGTTCATGCCAGTCGCAACCGCCGCGGCGATGAAAGGACTCACGCCTCTGCAAGTTCGCGGCACTGGCAGCGAATGCATCTTGAACAACGCCTTTCATTTGCTGCTGCGTCCAGGTGCGCAGCGTGTGGAAGCACTCGGCGGTGTCCACACATTTATGCGCTGGGATGGCCCGATCCTCACCGACTCTGGTGGCTTTCAAGCATTCTCGATGGCGCAGATCAATCGCATCGACGAAGACGGCGTTGCATTTCGCTCCTTTATAGATGGCGCGCAAGTGCATCTAGGACCCGAGTCGAGCATGGCGGTCCAGCAATCGCTCGGTGCAGATATCGCAATGGCATTTGATGATTGTCCGCCCGCTGGCGATGCGATACCGCAGTCGCAGCGTCGCACGCGCACGCTCGAGGCGAAGGACCGAACTTTGCGCTGGCTCGCTCGATGCATAGGCGCACATCGTCGATCAGATCAAGCGCTTTTTGCGATCATCCAAGGTGGAACGGAACTCGATCTTCGAACAGCATCGGTCAACGAATCGTGCGCGTTTGATTTACCGGGCTATGCGATCGGCGGAGTTGCGGTCGGGGAGGGCACCGATGCAATTGAGCGCGTCGTTCGCCATACCACGCCGCTGTTGCCGCTCGATCGTCCTCGTTATCTCATGGGCGTCGGATATCCACGCGACATCGTGATGGCCGTCGAGAGCGGCGTGGACATGTTTGACTGTGTTTTGCCAACCCGCAACGGCCGCAACGGCATGGTGTTCACACGGGATGGCTCGATCCGGCTGCGCAACGCGGTTCACAGCGTCGATGCGCGACCGATCGAGGCGGATTGCGACTGTGAAGCCTGCGCGGGCGGCTTTTCCCGTGCATATCTGAGGCATCTCTTCATGGCATCCGAGATGCTGGGTCCCACGCTAGCGTCGCTGCACAACATTCGATTCTTCCAAAGGTTGCTACTAGACATTCGGCACGCAATCGAGGATGATGCGTGGCTTCACTTCCGCAACCGCTGGCCCTGCGTGAATCAGGTCCACGGAAGCACACCTCAAGAGACCGGAGCAACCGATGACTGAAAGTATTTTAATCTCGACGACCATGGCTTTTCAAGACGGCGCGCCTGCATTGGCAGGTCAACCAGTGGTCGCATCCACAACCTCAACAGGCGAACCCGGCACGGCCGCTCCAGTCACGCAAAAGCCTGCCGACCCATTCGGCATGATGTGGATGCTGATTCCATTTCTGGTCATCATGGTGCTCGTCTCAGTGATGGGGGGCCGCCGCGACAAGAAAAAGCGCAGTGCACTCATGTCGTCCATCAAGAAACACGATGAAGTTCAGACGGCAGGTGGGATCATCGGATCGGTCGTCGAATTGAAGGACGACACGGTGATCTTGAAGATCGATGAAAACTCCAATGTGCGAATGACATTTGCCAAGAGTTCCATTGTTCAAGTCATCAAGTCTGGAAATGGAAATGGAAATGCAACGGGAACCGAAGTGCAGAGTCTCAAATCATGAACATCAAGATTCTTCCGCGGCTGATTTTCGCAATCTTTGTCATTGGAATCTGCGTCTGGCAGGTCTTCCCGCTCGACAAGCAAATTCGCTTGGGCAAGGATCTGCGCGGCGGAGTCAGCATGGTCTATTCGGTGTCCATGCCACCGACGGGAGATTCGCAGCGCATTCTTGCGCAAGTCGTTGAATCTCTCAAGCGCAGAGTCAATCCACAAGGCGTGCTGGATATTTCACTCCAGCCGCAAGGAATCGACCGCATCGATGTCGTCATGCCGTTGCCATCGCCCGAGGTGCGAGCACTCGGCGATGACTATCGCAGCAAACTTGCCGCACTCGGTGCCGCAATGTCGATCAGCAGTCGCGAGCTCGAAGAGGCATTAAATGCTGGAACTGCCGCAGATTTAGCGCCAGCGGGCCCAGCAGGCACAACTCCCGCCAGCGGATCGCGTCGAGCGACCCTGACGGAACTTCAAGCCGCCTTCAACACCGACGCCACCACGCGAGCCGCATACCAACAAGCGATTGAGCAGAACCTTCCTGCCGCGCAGCTTGCCCCGATCGAAGAGCAAATCGCCAAGGCTGAGGTGACTGAACAAAATCTTCGAGCGTCGATTGCGCAAACCAATATCGATCAGGGACGCATCAAGCGAGCCTTGAGCCTTTCAACTGTTCGGCTGTTTGCCAAAGACGCCAAAGGCAAGATCATCACCAGTGCCGACGGCACGCGCGAAACGACCGCATCACCTCGCGAGGTGGAACTGAATGCGCTCAAAGCCCAGCTTCCAGATTACGCCGCCGATATCGACGCACTCGCCGCGATGCAGACGGACTATGCATCGAAGGTGACGGGATATGACGATCCTGAAGATCTCAAGCGACTGCTTCGCGGAGCTGGTGTGCTTGAATTCCATATCGCAGTCAGCGCGGCCGGACCTGAAGGTGTCAACCCCGACGAAATGCGCAAGCAGCTCGCCGAACGCGGGCCAGCTGGAACCGATTCACCCGTCGCACGCTGGTTCCCAATCAACGATCCAAAGCAGTGGGGTGATAGCCCCGAGGCGATCGATTCGTTCTTGTTAGATCCCGCGTCTTATCTGCGCAATCGAGACATGGTCGGCGCGAAGTATGACGGTGTGCCATACGCGTTGCTGTATGTCACAGACGCGATGAGCCTCGACCATCTCGGCGGTCGCCAATGGTCGATGAAGAATGCTTTTCAAAGCCAAGACCAACTCGGTCGAGCCGCAGTTGCTTTCCAACTTGACCCATCGGGCGGAACGCTGATGGGGCGGTTGACGGGCGCGAACATCAAGCGACCGATGGGCATCGTGCTCGACGGACAACTTTTCTCAGCGCCGAATTTGCAAAGCCAGATTACCAACAATGGACAGATCACTGGATCGTTCAGCAACGAAGAAATTGAATATCTCGTGCGTGTTCTGCAGGGCGGTGAATTGGAAGCGAAACTGCACCCCGAGCCGCTTTCGGTGAGCATTCTCGGACCAGCGCTTGGCCGAGACAATCTGCTGCGTGGTCTGTGGGCGGTTGTGATCGCGGCCATCGCAACGGCCTCGCTGATGGCGGTCTACTACCTCGGCGCCGGATTGATCGCCGACTTTGCGATCCTTCTCAATATTGCGATGATCTTCGGTGTCATGGCCGGTATCGACGGAGCGTTCACGCTGCCAGGTTTGGCCGGCATCGCTCTTGTCATCGGTATGGCCGTCGATGCCAATGTGCTGATCTATGAACGAACGCGTGAGGAACTGGTTGACAACAAGGAGCCGCTGAAGATTGCGATCGATTTGGGATTCAAGCGCGCGCTCAACGCCATCATTGACGGCAATGTCACGAACCTGATCGTCTGCGTCGTGCTCTACAAATTGGCGGCGACCGAAGTCAAAGGCTTTGCGCTCACCATGATGATCGGTGTGCTGACGACGCTCTTCACATCACTCTTCTGCACCAGGGTCATCTTCGCCATCCTGATCAATTGGTTTGGTATGAAGCGCTTGCCGATGCTTCCTACGGTCTTCCCGGGGATGATGAAGTTTCTTCGACCAAACATTGATTGGCTGCGCATTCGATGGGCGGGTTGGATCGCTTGCGGCGTGGTGGCGATCATTTCCTTGGCGCTCTGCTGGTCGTCCGGCCGTGAGATGCTCGAGACCGAGTTCCGTGGCGGAGTCACCATGACCATATTGACTCGCAAGGCTGCGCCCGGCGAAGACGCAGCGCCAAGCGGTCGACTCTTGCTCAGCCGTTCATTTGTCGAGGACAAAGTGCACCAGCTTGGCGCAGATGCAATCGATCCGATTCTGCAAGAATTGCGCTCGGCCAATGTTTTGACCGTTGGAGAGTCCACCCCCGATGGACGCTCAACCGGTTTTCAGATCAAGGTCGCTAATCCAGCTCAGCTGGCGGCCGACCAGACTGTTACAGAACCACTCGTTGCCGCAGTCGCTGGCGCGTTTGCTCAGTCGCTCGATCTCGTCAAGCCGGTTCAATTTGAGGGTGTCGGCGACTCAAACGGTGCGCCGTACTCCCAAGCGATTACCAGCGACACCCTCGGCGGCTCCATCGGCATGCCGGCGGTGAAGGATTCATCGAGGGATTACATCGGCGGTGTTGCGATTGTGCTGAAGGATCTGCAACCGCCCGTGACCATCGAGGATGCTGAAGCCCGCATCGCTCGCATGCGTAAGCAGCCAGATTTCTCGTCCGTCAGCGGTCGTGTCAACCAAGTTGTTGGCATCCAACTCGCCGATCCGTCGAATCCATCCAAGGGGTGGTCGTCACTCGCCGTGATGGTCGTCGAACCTACCGCACTGATCACCAAGGTTGATGCTGCGACCTGGGAACGAGTCGTGGCACAACCCGAATGGCAGCTGATTCAGGCTGCATTCACTTCGAAAATGAGCTTGGACCAAGTCAACAGCTTCTCGCCAGTCGTCGCCGCCAACCTTGCTGCGACGGCAATCGTGGCGATCATCACCAGCCTCGTCGGCATGATCTTTTACATTTGGCTGCGTTTTTCCAGTTTCCGTTACTCGATGGCGACCATCACAGCCGTCACCTTCAATGTGCTCGTCTGCCTTGGAGCGCTCGCGATGAGCCTTCGCCTCTCGGGAACAAGTTTCGCCTCGATGACGCTTATGGAAGAGTTTCGTATAGATCTCAATGTTATTGCTGCCCTTTTGACGATCATTGGATACTCATTGAACGACACCATCGTCATCCTCGATCGCATCCGAGAAAATAAGGGCAAATTGCCGTTCGCCTCGTATAAAAATATCAACACTGCGATCAACCAGACATTCAGTCGAACGCTGTTGACTGGTGGAACGACTTTGGTGAGTGCAATGGTTTTGTATGTGTACGGCGGACCGGCCATTCAGCCATTCGCCTTCACATTCATCATTGGTCTGATTGTGGGTACGGTCAGTTCCGTCGTGATTGCCGCCCCGATGACATTCGTTGGGGAACAAGATCATGTCGCTTCAGACCTTGCCCGCACAGACTCCGGAGGGGTCGTCAACCCCACTCCGGCGTAGTTTTAATCACGGACGGTTCTTTCAAATTCTGGACATGGAGGTCCAACAATGACTCGCGGAGCTAAGATTGTAATTTTTTCTGTCGTAGGCCTATTCGTTTTGGCCGGTATTTACTACGGTTTTCTGGCGCCAAGCCAGCAGACCGATACTGTGGCGGATTCTGGGCCAGTGGTGAGCGAGACTTCGAGTCTGACGCTCACCCCCGCGCTTACGCCAACTATCAACCCCACTCTCACCCCAACTCTCACCCCGGCTCTCACCCCGGCCAATCCTCTCGCATCTGGCGGATACCCATCCACCACTGCGGGTGGGAATTTCCCAAGCGCATTGCCAAGTGATTTGAGCATGACGGGGCCAGCCTTTGCGCCATCCAGTGCAAATACAGCGGGCACGACTGGCTTTGGACCAGTTGCTGCGGGTAATCCCGCCAGCACCGTGGGCGGACCGACTATAGCGGCCTCAACAATTCCTACTTCTGGACAGCCAGCAGTTGTGGCTCCAGTTGCCACAACGCCAGTGATCGTCAAGACGGTCGCCAAGCCGCCAGTCGCCAAGGCGCCAACCCGTCTCACTGCGTACACAATCACGGCAGGTGACACGCTGGGTGGAATTTCAGGCGAGTGGTTTCGAGATATCAATCGGTGGAAGGAAATCGTTGCTGTGAATCCTGGGTTGAACCCATCAAGCTTGCAGGTTGGACAGACGATTCAACTGCCATCGCGCGTCGGTTCGGCTGCTGAGAAAATGGCGTGGAAGACACCAGCACAGACTGCGTCAACGAAGGTTGCCTTAGCCAGGTCGACACCAACAGCTGGCAGCGAGCATGTGGTTGCATCTGGCGAAACTCTCGCATCGATCGCAGACGGTGCATATGGAAACAAGGCCAGTTGGAAGACGATCTATGAGGCCAACAAAACCACGATTGGCAATAATCCAAGCGCATTGAAAGTCGGCATGAAGCTGACGATTCCAGCCAAGCAAAGCTGATTTCGCCGAGCGGCTCGTTCGAGTGAATTGAATCCATCGGTTCTCTTCGGTTCTCTTCGATTCTCTTCGATTCTCTTCGATTCTCTTCGATTCTCTTCGATTCTCATAGGCTCTCAACGGTTCAACCGCTGAGAGCCTTTTCTTTGGTCTTGATCGTGTGGACCAACGGCTCTGCAATCCCAAGGACACCGCGTGCCTGCTATCGTTGCTGTGCTATG
>Ga0335396_10007498_pt1 | contig 10426 bp, 10 predicted proteins | sample FRY02_FD_205743 | JGI IMG/M metagenome (GOLD analysis project Ga0335396, IMG submission 205743) | Freshwater microbial communities from Lake Fryxell liftoff mats and glacier meltwater in Antarctica - FRY-02 (spades assembly) (version 2) | ecosystem: Environmental > Aquatic > Freshwater > Ice >... | reverse complement strand
GGATAATTCTGATATAATTTTTTCGATTCTCTTTATGGAGAGTTTGTTGCCTGCTTTATAATGAGCTTGTAATTCTTTTTGAGCTGATTTTCCAATCACTATAGAATACTTTCCCATATATTTTTGGGGTCTTTAATGGTTGTAAAATCTCCTTTCTTTATATTTTTTTCTCTCTGCTTTATTTCAGCAACAAAATTTTCATTGTAGGGATATTTTTCAAAATTGATATCCCATGATTTTACCAAAGCCATTAGTGCTGCTAATTGCTCTTTACTTTCAGGATAAATCACTAATGTTTCCATATTCAAATTTACATTTTTATCGTTAAAAAATAAAAAAGAGTTTCTGAAGATATAAAAACAAACCCAGACATTTTTAAAACACCGCTATTAGTCCCCAATGCTGGTGCACGCGTGCCGCGTGTATCTTTTCTAAAAAATCTGATGATTATTCCTAGGAAGCCACTAATTTGACGCAGATCTATAGGCAGATTTCAAATCCTCTTCAGCGGGTGGTCAAAACATTAACTGCATGAAAAACCATTCCCATGTATGTTCAATTTTTACCGTTTACACAATTTCTCCTACCACTACCATACTGTAGCTCAACAAATCCCATAATTTCATATTAAAATTAAATAATGTGTTTTAAAAAACTCAAAGCCTAATACTATGAAAAACATGCCTGAAAACAATCTGCCCCTTAGTCATGATCCAAATGAGAATAAGCGGATGGAAAACGAACTATTACAATTAAAATTGAAAGCCGAGCTCGGTGTAGAGGCTCACATTTCAAAAAATACGCCTCCCTCAATCGAAAATATATTTCTTAAGAATATGCTAGCCTTTGAGACTGGTTTAACTAATGCCGAAGAGATCAGAATATATGAACTAATTGAAAAGCCTGATTTTATACCTGAGGCTAAACTTGATGATCTTTCCTTAGAAGCAGCTTTTGACAAACTAATGGATCTGATAAACCAGAAGCAAATTGCTCTTGACTTTTTAGGTTCTTATGACTACCGTACTAAATATAAATTTATTACTGAAGAACTATTTGAAGAGAAAGTAATGAATGTACAAATACCCGGTATGATCATGCATTTTATTTATGAAGAATTCCATCCCAACCACAGACTTGATATCAGGCAAAAAGCAGAAAAATTTATGTCTTCCTGGTTTGGACAGGAAAAAGATAATCTCTTATTTAGTCTTGCAGATGAATTAATACAACCTGATGGAAAAATTTGGAAAAAGGCTAAGATTATGGACAAATTCAGTAAAGTTTTTGACTCTTATAATAAGTTCAAAAACGGCATTTACGCAATAGCTGATATCAATTTTGAGCTTCAGGAAGATATTGGATTGGGCTATGCTGAAGGCATGGTGAAATATACTGCAATTACCGAGGCTCATGATAAAATACAAATGGAAGGTGGGTTCAAATTATATTTTACACTTGAATATGAATGGTGGTCAATTTATTATTTTGTTCTTCCAGGTTTCGAATTTTCAGATGTTTAATTCTGTTATAGGATTTAAATTTTTACCTTGCCATGAATGCAAAACATGCTTTAATCCCTTCAATGCAACAGAATTCTCAACTAGACCTCGCTTTTGATTTTGTACAGTACACCGACAAAAATATTTTTCTGACGGGGAAGGCAGGAACGGGTAAAACTACATTTCTTCACCAACTTAAAAACACCTCATTAAAACGAATGGCAGTGGTGGCACCGACCGGTGTCGCAGCTATCAATGCCGGTGGGGTAACCATCAATTCCTTTTTTCAGCTGCCCTTTGGACCCCATATTCCGGGTAGCACAGCCAAACCTGAACACAAACGTTTCAGCAAGGATAAAATTAACCTTATTAAAAGTCTTGACCTATTGGTTATCGATGAGATCAGCATGGTCCGAGCGGATACGCTCGACCATATCGATGAAGTATTGAGACGTTTTAAAGATCATAAAAAACCATTTGGAGGAGTGCAGCTCTTAATGATTGGAGACCTGCACCAACTTTCGCCGGTTGTTAAAGATGAAGACTGGATTATCCTGAAAAGTTATTATCCAAACCTATTTTTTTTCAGTAGTAAAGCCCTGACGGAAACCCAGCCGGTAAGCATCGAGTTAAAACATATTTACAGACAGGTGGATTCCAATTTTATTGAACTTTTAAACAGGGTAAGGCAGAATCAGATCGATGAAGATGTTTTAAAAAAGTTAAACCAGCGTTACATCCCTAATTTCAATCCAAGCGATGAGGAAGGATACATCACCCTTACCACACATAACAAATCTGCACAGGAAATTAATGAGGGGAAATTAAAAGAACTAAGCAACCCAATTCACAGGTTCAATGCAGTGATTCAGGACGATTTTCCTGAATACTCTTATCCCACTGTAGCCGAACTAGAATTAAAAAAAGGTGCTCAAGTAATGTTCGTGAAAAATGATCCTTCACGCGAGCGCCTTTTCTTTAATGGTAAAATAGGCATGGTTACCTCAATATCTGATGATCAAATCTTGGTAAAATGCCCGGGAGATGTGTCTGAAATCGTAGTCAATCCACTGGAATGGACCAACATTAAATATGAGTTAGATACTGATACCAAGGAGGTAAAAGAAAAGATTATCGGGACTTTTACGCAATTGCCGTTAAAACTAGCTTGGGCCATTACAATACATAAAAGCCAGGGTTTAACTTTTGAAAAAGCGGTAATTGACGCCAATTTGGCCTTTGCTCATGGACAAGTCTACGTAGCCTTAAGCCGCTGTAAAAGCTTTGAGGGTATGGTTCTACGCTCTCCTATTTCTTTCAATAGTGTTAAAACCGATGGGACGATTTCTGAATATACGCGCAATGCCAAAGATAATGAACCCGGTGAGCAGCAGCTCATTGCCTCCAGAATCGCTTTTCAACAATCCCTGATTTATGAGTTATTTAATTTTAACACTTTGAAAACTCATTTTTTTCATTTAAAGAAAGTAAGTGAAGATCATCATCATATTCTGGATCCCGCTATGACTGAAAGTCTCAACCAAATGCGAACTGATACAGAGAAAGTCATTTATGAGGTTGCTGATAATTTCAAAAAACAACTAGTTGGCTATTTTTTAGAGAATTTACTTCCTGAAGGTAATATTGAACTTCAAAACAGAATAAAAAAGGCTTGCGCCTATTTTAATGAAAAAATAAGTTCTGTTTTTTATGAACCCTTAAAGAAACTAAATACAGATACCGATAACAAAGCTGTCGGGACCAGTATTAATGTCATTTTAGATGATTTTTACAAGGAAATTGCTATAAAAATTGCGCTCATGAAAAGCAGTTCGAATGGCTTTAATACCACAAGTTATCTGCAGACCAAATCTAATGTTGAAATTGAATATAAGCCGATTAAAAGTGCTGCACAAAGTACTTCGTATTCATCTGAAAACATGCTGCATCCTGAATTATACCAAGCTATTAGAGTCTGGAGAGATGAACTGGCAAAGGAATGGGGAGTACCCTTATACCTTGTGCTGGCACAAAAATCAATTCTGGAACTTCTCCGCTTCCTACCCTCTAATCCGGTTGAATTAGAAAATATAAAAGGTTTAGGCAAAACAAGAGTTAAACAGTACGGAGGCGATTTACTGGAAATAATTAACTCCTATTGTATTGAACATGGAATCGAACGTGAAGCACAGCAATTACCACTAATAGAGAAGAAAATAAAGTCGGCTACTAAACAAGTAAGTTTTGATTTGTTCAAACAAGGGAAAACGATAACTGAAATCGCTAAAGAGCGGGCTTTCACCACAGGCACAATAGAAGGTCATCTTGCCCATTACATTCAAATTGGAGAGATCTCAGTATTCGACATCGTTCCCAAAATCAAAGTGGCAAAAATCATGGCTTACATTGTCAAAAACTCTAATTCAAGCACAGTGGAGACAAAAGTTGCATTGGGCGATGACGTTTCTTACGGTGAATTAAGGGCAGTTCTAAATCACCTTGCCTTTATCAAAACTGAACAATTTACTTAGGCTTTGATAACTCTACTGCTATTCTGCAGAAATTTATCATTTCCCATGCAACTATATAATCCGGCTGTGCGTCTTATATTAAAAGAGTCAGGGATTTTACCTGAACCTGAGTAAAAACCTTTTAAAAAAATCAAGTCATGAAAAAGCTCCTGTTCTCCATCATTTTTATTATGCTTTTCAGTGTTGTGCTACCTGAAGCAAAAGCCGAAAATACAAATACAAGAAATGCCAAAGAATTAATTCAACTATTACTTAAAAAAACCGAAAATACCTCTGGCTCAAAATCGAATAGAAAGAAATTAAAGAAAATAGTGCGCAAGGCCGGTCGCGTATATAGAACGGTAAAACAGGATTCAGATAGCCGTAAGAAGTCCAGAAAAGTTCAGCGTACTGCTAGAAGGATTATCAATATATTCTAATAAGCTTTCCAGTGTCCGCCGGTTGCGGATGCTGGAAAGCATTGCATTATTTAATTTGTTGCAGGCCACGTATTATTTACCGGGTTAGTATCAGGGAAAACCTTATCCGGATCAGACACAATCGAAACAATCTCCTCTGTTGAAGGATAATTAAAGGTAAAGCGGATATTACGTTCCCAAACCTCGACAGGGAGCTTTAGCCTGTTTACTTTTCCACTTTTAGTTTTGATCTCCAGAATAACGGGCATTGCCATTTTATCCAGATTTTCAATAGTAATCAAAGCCCCAAGCTTAAAATCATTATTTACATATTTCATATCCACCACTCCCTGGTCCAGCTTCCAATTATTCAGGATCCAAGCTCTCCAAAACCAGTTCAGATTTTCTCCCGATACATTTTCCATGGTACGGAAGAAATCATCCGGAGTTGGGTGCTTATAAGCCCAACGATCAATATAGGTTTTAAAAGCCCTGTCGAAACGCTCTTTACCCAATATTTGCTCACGTAAAATGCCAAGTGCGATCGCAGGCTTGTAATAGGCAAGCAAGCCGATACTTTTTTCTTTCATATTATCCGGACTGCTCATAACCGGTTCAAAACCAGGATTGGTTAATACTTTTCCGAGTGCATGCATATCTGATTTAGCAGGCCGGTATTCTCCATTATTAAAATCAGCTGATGCCAGAGAATTAATGAAAGTATTGAAACCTTCATCCATCCAGGCATGCAATCGCTCATTGGATCCTACTATCATAGGGAACCAAGTATGACCAAACTCATGGTCAGTAACCCCCCATAGGTCTCCGGATTTAGATTTCGCACCGCAGAATACAATGCCGGGATACTCCATTCCCCCAGCAATTGAAGCAACGTTTGTTGCAGCTGGATAAGGAAATTCCAGCCATTTCTTCGAATTAAACTCATTCGATGCCTTGGTATATTCTGTAGAACGGCCCCAGGCATCATTCCCATCACTTTCGACCGGGTAAGCAGAAATTGCCATTGATTTTTTACCACTTTGAAGATTCATACGAGCGGCATCAATAATAAAGGCAGCAGACGAAGCCCAAGCTGCATCACGTGCATTCTTTAATTTAAAATTCCAGGTAAGTTCCTGCTTCCCTTTAGGACGAGAATCCGGATTACTTACTTCAGCAGCAGATCTAATCATAACTGTCTTATCACTTTGTGCTGCAGCTTTCCACCTTTGTTGCTGTTCAGGGGTATAGACATCCTGTGGATTTACTAGCTCACCCGATGAAACTACAATATGGTTTGCAGGTACAGTGATACTGATATCATAATCCCCGTACTCGAGGTAAAACTCACTCGGGCCAAGGTATGGAATGCTGTTCCAGCCCGATACATCGTCATAAACACACATTCTTGGATACCATTGAGCAACTGAGTAGATCTTGCCGTTTGCTGAATTCAAAATACCCATACGATCAGAACCATAGTCAGGTGAGATGAAAGAATATTCGACCTTTAACCGAAGCTGTCCTCCTCCTGGTGAAAGTTCATTAGGAAGATAAACCTGCATTCTGGTGTCTTCTATAAAGTGTTCGACATTCTTCTCTGTAGTTTTTCCCTTTTCAACCGAAAGGATTTTTACAGATTTAATTTTATATCCACCATCAAAATTCTGTCCGCGTGCACCACTTCGGCTACCCCCGGGAGGAATGATCGCATGTCCGCGTGAATCTTCCTTGAATAAGTTCTGATCCAGTTGCATCCAGATAAATGGGAGTTTATCTGGACTATTATTGGTATAGGTTAAAACTACAGTCCCTGAGATCTCGTTACTTTGTTCATCTAACCTGACCATCAACTTATAATCAGCCCGATTTTGCCAGTACTTTGGTCCGGGCTGCCCACCCGCAGACCTATATTCATTACCGTTTTTTGTATAGAACATAGGTCCGAAAGTATCGTGATAACTATAATTACCACCTACCTGAACTTGTTGTGTAAATGCTTGATTTACATAGCATAATAGCGCAATTGCGCAAATTAATAATTTCAATCTATTCATAATTATTTCATATTATTTCTTAAAATTTCAATGTAAAAGTTCAACTAACTGTTCCTCATTATATCCCAAAAGAACCAAACCAGAATCTGTTTCAATTACCGGTCTCTTAATGACACTAACCTTTTCTTTCATCAGTCTAAATGCCAATTCCTTAGTGGTAATACCATTCTGAATTTCAGGTGGAAGCGATTTCCAAGTGGTTCCGCGCTTATTTAAAAGTGCCTCCCAACCCAAGTGCTTTGACCATTCCTCAAGCTTAATCTCATTCACTCCAAGCTTTTTAAAATCATGAAAATCAAAATTAATTTTATGCAGCCTGAACCAGTCTAGCGTGTTCTTTACTGTATTGCAATTGGGTATTCCGTAAATCTTCATAAAAAAAATACAATTATTTGTACTGGCAGTAAAATTTATAAGTTAATGCTGTATTATTTATTTAAACGCGTCATGGTTAGTTCTGTACCCACAGTTACAAAACTATTTATAAATTCTACCGATCGATCGATCAATGCAGGTAATTCTTTCTGTTCATCAGGATCAAATCCGCTCAAAACATAATCTACCTGTCTGCCTTTGGGGAAATTATCCCCTATTCCAAAACGCAGCCTTGCATAGTCAGTTCCACCAAGAACCCCTTCAATACTCTTCAATCCATTATGACCGGCAGCACTTCCTTTTGGTTTCAAACGAATTGTTCCGAAAGGCAATGCAAGATCATCCACGATAACCAATATATTTTCGGCAGGGATGCCCAGGTCTTGCATCCAGTAATTTACTGCCTTGCCACTTAGATTCATGTAAGTAGTTGGTTTGATCACAAATATCTTGCGACTTTTAAAAGTATACTCGGTATAATAGGCCAGTCGCATATTGAAAAAAGATGAATGCGATTGTTTAGCCAATTCATCAGCAACCATAAACCCTACATTATGCCTGGTATCTGCATATTCCGGACCGATATTCCCTAAACCTATGATCAAATATTTCATGTGGATTACAAATATGCTTGAAAGCTTTTAAAAAAGTATGTGCTTACAAAAAAAAACAGTGCAGGAAAACCCCGCACTGCTTAATTATGGTAGTTAAGAAGTCCTAATTATTTCTTGGCATCAGTCTCTGCCTGCTTAAGGGCACGTGACATAGTCACTGATACAATCGTATCTTCAGGATTATTTGTGATCTTGAAATTATCAAACTTCAAAGATCCAACACCTACAGATTTTCCAACCTCTAATTGAGAAATACTAACTTCTACGTATTGAGGCATGTCTTTAGGCAATGCTTTTACACGAAGTTTACGTAATTTCTGAATCAACTTACCACCGATTTTAACACCAGGTGATGTGCCGGTTAATTTTACCGGGATCAACATAACTACAGGTTTCTTTTCATCTAATTCTAAAAAGTCAACATGTAATGGAAGATCAGTTAATGGATGAAAATGTACATCCTGAATGATAGCCTGTGCTTTCACACCGGCAACATCTAAAGCAACGAAAGAAACTTCCGGTGTAAAAACCAGACTTTTCAAATCAGATGCAGACACAGAAAAGTGGAGTTGATTTTTTCCACCATAAAGAACTGCAGGCACTTTACCTTCGTAACGCAGCTCTTTAGCGTCTCTTTTCCCTACGTTCTCTCTTGGAGAACCGCTAATAGCAATTGATTTCATAATTATTTATTTGTTTGTTATTGATACTTTTTGTTAGAAAACCTAACAATCTAATATTTTTTGTCTTGATTCTTTGTTCTTGATTCTTTGTTCTTGATTCTTGGTTCTTAATTCTTCCCTAATCTATTTTAAACAATTCACTTATTGAAGCGTGTTCATTAACATTGGCAATTGCACGACTGAAAAGATCTGCCGTTGAAAGTACTCTTATTTTAGGGCTTGATTTAGCTGAGGCAATGGTATCTGTCACAATCAGTTCAGTAAGAGCCGATTTCTCAATAGTTCGGTATGCAGATCCCGATAATACCGGATGGGTACAAACTGCTCTAACACTATGGGCACCTTTTTCCATAATAAGCTCTGCAGCCTTTGCAAGCGTTCTGGCAGTATCACAGATATCATCAATTAGAACTACATCTCTTCCGGTAACATCACCAATGATTGACATGGATTCGATTTCGTTCGCTCTTTTTCTTTGTTTGTCACAGATTACGACTTCTGCATTAAAATATTTGGCGAACGTCCTCGCCCTGTATGAGCCACCCATATCAGGTGAGGCAATGGTCAGATTAGGCAGATTCAAACTCTTAATATGAGGCACAAAAATTACGGATGCATCCAAATGATCTACAGGAATATCGAAGAAACCCTGTATTTGTGCGGCATGTAAATCCATAGTCATGATCCGGTGAGCTCCGGCAGCAGTAATCAAGTTAGCAATTAATTTAGCACCAATCGCTACCCTCGGCTTATCTTTTCGATCCTGTCTGGCTAAACCATAATAAGGAACTACAACCGTAATATAATGTGCTGAAGCCCTTTTTGCTGCATCTATCATTAACAATAGCTCTATGAGATTATCATTAGGCTGATTAGTCGATTGAATCAGAAATACATCGCAACCCCGAACCGACTCATTGTAGTGGGGCTGAAATTCACCATCACTAAATCTGGATAAAGTCATGTCTCCCAATTCTTTGCCATAGCTTACAGCTATTTTCTTTGCAAGATCGGTAGTGCCTGAGCCGGCAAATAATTTGATGGTATTAAATGTTACGGGCATTTTTGTTTCGGATTTCGAAATTATAATTTCGGCTTAAAATTAATAAAAACACAATTAATAAAATATTAATCGCTAAGCGAACCTTGAAATGTGCAATTCCGAAACTCGAAATTTATTGGTTGCCCGACCAGGATTCGAACCTAGACAAACTGCACCAAAAACAGTTGTACTACCATTATACTATCGGGCAAACAAAAATCAAAAAGAAGCTCCTTTTGAAATGGTTTGCAAATATAGGGGGATTAAGTATAAAGTGCAAATGAAAATTGTTTTTTCTATCATGCCAGACAAGAATTCAGCAACTTTATACACCATTAGAAAATGCTAAACCCAACTTACTTGACTCCTATTTAATTGACAGTGGAGAATGGAGAATTGGAAATTGAGAGTTGAGAATAAATGAGCCATTAAAATCTAATTTACAATTAATTAGTGAATAGCAGGCAAAAGATATCGTGCTGAGGTTCCTTATGCAAAATCCCTCCTGCGTCGGGATGACCTGAGGGCTAAGGGGAATTTAGAGTTCACGCTATAATTTGATGCTTAACTTTAAATCACTGGTAACAAACAACGGACAAATGTTAACTGAAAGATATTTTTCATTCGTCGTGATTACAGCTTTAATTTATTTACTTTCCATTGATGTGAATCAACTTCCATAATCTACCTTCCCCATATAGGAAGTTCAGCTTTCAGTCTCACTGACCCTGGCAGGGTCAAATGTTTATAGAATCGCTTCAAAGAAAATATTCTATAAACATGCGACCCATTTTGGGTCATATTTACCTGAATCTTATTATAATATTTGCATTACCTAGCTTTTGAAGTCAATCTTAATAATTATTCTCAAATGAACCGAGATTCAGTCTTGACTCTATGATTTTGATTCCTGATTCTGTTAACCGTTCGCTCGTTTCCCTATTCCACCAAAATCTCATATCTCCTATCTCCTATCTCACATCCCTATCTCACATCCCCTATCTCATTTACCCCCTTCCCCTTGTTAATTAATGTTAAAGGGAATATGAAAGGCATCAAATAACAATAAATTCATTAATTTCGACTGCATCTTTTTGATCTTGAATCTATGGACTATAATAAAACCAATAATTTATTAGGCTGGGTAAGTTTTTTAATTGCGCTCGCTGTCTATACCCTAACCCTTGAACCTACAACTAGTTTCTGGGATTCCGGAGAATTTAT
>Ga0335396_10007495_pt1 | contig 10428 bp, 8 predicted proteins | sample FRY02_FD_205743 | JGI IMG/M metagenome (GOLD analysis project Ga0335396, IMG submission 205743) | Freshwater microbial communities from Lake Fryxell liftoff mats and glacier meltwater in Antarctica - FRY-02 (spades assembly) (version 2) | ecosystem: Environmental > Aquatic > Freshwater > Ice >... | reverse complement strand
AATTACTTGGACCAGAAATTATTCTTGGTAAACTATTCACAGAGATTGGGTTTGATAAAACCCTCGAACAAAAGAATCTTTTAAAACTCTTTTCTTGATTTTGGGTGTCCTAATGATGAAGTCAGGAGGGAAAGAATTAGAACAAAATTTTCTTAATTCTGCGGTCAGTTCGGAATAAAACTTAACTTTTTAGTTGTTTTGTATCTTCTATAAACAGATGATCATCAATAAAATAGCAACATTTACATTTCTTCAATACATGCCCATTTGAATGAAAGCCCGTTGAATAATATTAAAACTCACTATATTTCGATCTGCACAGTTTTTAAAAGCGATAGTTAATAATGACAATGACCAAATAATTAATAAATGATAAGACTTCCAATTCTTTTAACATTTCTTTTTTTAATAGGCTGCGATCTTCCTGAAAGCTCGGAATTCTTCTTGAATGATACTGAGCTAGCGCAAAATCAAGGAGAAATATCGTCGAAAGACCAAAATGGTGGATTTAAGGTAATCGGAGTAAAGGATGGTGATACTATTGAACTGTTAATGAATGGCGAAGGGCAAGTTGTTAGATTTGCTCATGTCGACTGCCCTGAAAAGAAACAATCCTTTGGAAACGCCGCAAAGCAATTTGTCTCCAATTTGTGTTTTGGAGAGTTTGTCACCCTTATTCATGAAAATAAATACGATCGATATAAAAGACTAATTGCTGAAATAGTTCTAGCTGATGGAACCAATTTAAATCAAGACTTAATAAAAAATGGACTCGCTTGGCATTTTAAGAAATATTCAAAAGATGCCACATACGCTCAATTAGAAATTAAAGCGAGGAGTCAAAAAATGGGCATTTGGAGTGAACCTGACCCAATCGCTCCGTGGGATTGAAGAAAGTCAAAAAGAAAGTCATTAAAAAGCAATTAGCTTTTTAATGACTTATTTAATTCAGCGTGTATAACTGAAAATTAATCTAATAAATGTGAAATATATTTAACTGGGACTGCAAAATTAAGGTTTTGTCCTTCTTGCATTCCTGAAACAGAAATTCCGATTAATTCACCTTTATTATTAACTACTGGCCCTCCACTACTTCCTTGTGATATGGGTGCCGATATTTGAATCAGCTCGTAATCATAAGGATCAAACTTTCTTATTGAGCTTACAATACCTTTGCTAATAGTGCCCGTTAGCCCTTGAGGACTGCCGGCTACCATAATATCATCGCCTATTTTGGGTAAATTTCTGCTTATTTTTATTGGACTTTCACATGTGTGTTCAGTTTTAACGATAGCAACATCATGAGCCGGGTCTAGTTTAAAGATAGTACCACTGAATTCTAAATTATCTGAATTTCTTGAAATTGTAATGTATGCATGATCTTTCTCAACCACATGAAAATTCGTAGCAATCAAATTCTCTCCAACGTAAACACCTGAACCTAAGCCTATAATTTGCCCCCTTGCATCAAATATTGATATTGTAACACTTAATTCCAACAACCTCTCTGCAGGATTTAGAGTAGCATCAGATGCAATTAATTGGCTGTTTTCTTGAGAACTAAGTTGATCTGAGTCTGCCGGAAATTCGCTTCCTTCATCTCCAGGCTTTTTATCTTCTTCCAATAGCCAACTTAAATTACTATCTGACTCTGTATCAGTATCAATACAAGAATTAAATAAGAATAATAAAGAAAACAAAAGAAGACGTATTATCACAAAGAGTGTTTTAAACTATTTCAAGGTTTATTGCTTAACAAACGGTTTTCTATAAATCTCTCCTAGTGTGCGAATTTCAAGTATGTATATCCCTGAAGGTATTTCACTGATATGTATAGGCATTTGAAGATTTACATTATTTTCAGATAAAAAAATTTTTCCATCAACAGCAATGATTTTCAGAGAAATTAATTTATTAACATCTTTTGAAAACTCAAGATATAAATTATCACTAGCAGGATTTGGAAATATCTTGATACTCTTTAAAGTGGCACTTTCAATTGAAGTGATTACTGGAGGAGCAATAAAATACGATCGAGTTAAGCATTCTGGATCAGTTCCATGATCTACGAAATAGTAATAGCTTGCTGGGTCAAATAATGAGAATGAGCAATACTGAGTATGGATATCCACGTAAATTGCTCCCGGGTAGGCTTTAGATTCATATCCCCAATTATATATTGTGAATGTTGAATTCTCACAAACCAATACATTACTTCCTGGTGATAATTGAACAATAGTAGTAATATCGGGAGCTAATCCATCCAAAGAAACATTGAATTGGGCATCAGCATTACAACCTGATAGCCAATTGTTTTCATTGACTGATATTGAACCTTGACTACCTTCAAACCAATGAAGAAGTGCTATGTTTGTCCCTTGACCAGACATCACTTCACCGTTTTCAACTGACCAATAAAAAGCATGCTGATCGGTTGAATTAACTGTGTATGCTTGCCAATGGGAGTTCTGACAGGCAATATTAGACCCTGAAATGGTTGGGGTCGGAATTGCATTTACATTAATTGTAAGATTATCACTGACAACACAATTTGCACTTGTGTATATTACTTCATAATTAGTTGTTTCAATCGGACTAACTGTAATTTGATTTTGGTTTTGGGATATCAAATTGCCATTAGAGAACCAGTCTGCTGCGATATTTCCTGAATTCAATTCCACACTGCCGCCTAGGCAAATAGACGCTGCAGAGCTGTTGATTTGAAGTGAGGCTAAGCTATTAATTGTCACTCTAACGGTATCGTAAGCTAAACAAGATGTACTGGGATCAATTACCTCTACTACATACACCGCGTCTTGCGCAGGATGTGCAGTCGGGTTAAATATAAACGGAAAGTTTAGTGTTGCTGCATCCGGACTGTTAGACCAATTAAAAAACAAATTCTGATTCCCAAATTGGTCAGCAGAAAATATTTGGATTGGCTGCCCAGCACATATAGTTTGGTCTGGTGAACTAATTAAATTGGGTTTTCTAAGTACATTAACAATAACATTAAATGGTATTCCAGAACAATTTACTGAAGACGGAGTAACATAATATATAACAGTTTGATTCTCATAAGTGAGGCTCGTTAAATTACTTGATATTGAATCGGAATTTGCTCCTGAATTTAAACCTGAAATATTTGAAACTAATGGAACAGACCAACTATAATGAGTTCCAGACGGTATTATGTTTCCGCCAACATTATTTACTGGCACCAAAGAAAAAGAAGACTCGGAGCAAATATCTAATGTTTGGTTTTGTATAACAGGCGTGGTATTTACAGTTACTGTTCTTGTGGCTGTGGCGTTTAAACAACCTCCCGTTCCTGTTACTGTGTATGTCATTATTGATGTACCTGATGCAACACCTGATACAACACCAGTTCCAACAACGATTGAAGCAACTCCTGTCGTAGCTGAAGTCCAAGAACCACCTGACACTGTAGATGATAACGTTGTTGTTAAATTTGAACAAATTGCTGTTAATCCGCTTAATGTACCAGCACTAGGCGCTTCAGTAACGGTGACTGTCGTTGTTGCAGTAGCGTTTGAACAACCACCTGTTCCTGCAACGGTGTAAGTCATGATTGATGAACCTGCAGAAACACCCGCGACAATTCCAGTTCCACTAACGATTGTAGCAACCGCAGTTGTACCTGAAGTCCAAGAACCACCTGTAACTGTAGATGATAAAGTTGTTGTTAAATTTGAACAAATTGCTGTTGATCCGCTTAATGTTCCGGCATTTGGCGCTGCTGTTACAGTAATTGTTCCCGTTGCATTCACTGAACCACAACCGCCTGTCAAATTTACAGTGTAACTAAATGGCGCTGAATTAGATGGTGTACCGCTGATGGTTAACACATTAGAAACCCAGTTTCCGGTAACACCAGGTGGCAAACCTGTGACAGTTGCGCCAGTAGCGATGGTAGTATTATATGTGATATTAGCAATTGCAGTATTAATACACTTTGTTTGTGTATTTGTTCCAGGTGCTGAAGTGAGCGTAATAGTACATGTTTGACTAAAAGCATTTAAACTTAATGTCATCAAAAAGCCTAATAGAGTATTTTTAACCATAGTTAATTTCGTTTAAGAACCAATGGGAATGTGCAATGAAACGCCTAAACCAAAATTCGAGGTGCTAATTTTGCTTAGGTTAAATAGGCTGGGAGTGTAATTTGTTCTGTCTTTTGAAAAGATATAATCTCCAGATAACTTATCTACATTTCTCAAATTTTCAAATGAATAATATGGATATACAGATAAACCAATATTTTCATTGCCGAACGAATAAAGCAATTTCAATGTTGTCCCAAATCCTCTAAAAAGTCCAGAAGACGAACTATTGTTTAATAGAGAAACATTACTAACAAGTCCTAGCGATTCCAAATTCTGCAATTCTTCTGTAACCCCTTGCCTTACCCCCTTATAGGTGAAGTCTCCGGAAACTATTGTAGCATTAAAGTATGAACCTACTATTGAATAAGGAATAACTGAAAAACCAAAAGAAGAATACCTCACACCTTTTAAAGTTAGCACATTCTTTTCTTTTTCCCAACGAAATTCGACACCTATTCTATGGTTGGAAACAGAAAAATTTTCTTTTACATTAGAACCGTAGATATTAATAAAGTCAAGGCCGTTCTGCCCATTTACAGCATATTGATCTGTAAAGTTGGTAGCACTACAATCAAACTCCTGTTTAACAAAACTATATGATAATCCCAATGACATTCGATTGGGATTGTCCTGTGTAACATATATTTTGGTATTATTAATTCTTCTTAATATTCCAAAATTAAACGAATTTGCAACACTGTTTCTGTATTTTAGACCACTATATTGTTCATCAAGAATTGAAACTTGAACAGATGAATTAAGTTGGCTTGAATAGCCAAAATAAATCTCTTGATTCTGTCTTGCAACGGTTTTCTTTTGTATTTGATTTATTTCAATTTTATTTAAATATGAAATTAGTTGACGTAGTTTCCAACAAAAATCATCCTCACTATTTATGGCCGTTGATTCAAAATATGTTTTACCATTTTTTGTTAACTTTTTGTCCAATGATAATATGTTGAATATCTTAGAGAATGACTTTGAAGTATCACAATAGGGGGAGAATAGATAAAAAGACGATTTCCCATTCGGGTTCTCTTGCTCCCTTTCATTGATTTTAATCTTACACCTAGTAATTTCATTATCTAAAAGTTCGTAAACACTTAATTGAATGCTCATAGGGTTAAAATCTTGTATGCATTTCAATTTTAGGTCTGGAATTCCAGAGTGGTATTTAGATTCAGGAACTTGTCTAATAATCAGAATCTCAAAAGGCACAGGATCTTTTTCTGCATATTTAATTGCATCATCAATGTCTACTAATAATTTTTCCCATTCATTCTTTTCAAAGGTTTGGTACCAATTGTTTGGATTATTCTGAGCATAGAAATCCAAGCTTATAGTAACTAACACAAGTAATAATAATTTCTTCATTTTTTTCCTTTTGCATCGCATTGAAATTCGATTTTCTTTAACTCCTCAGTCCATAAACAATCGTCAGTGAACCCTTCTGCTACACCTCGTATTCTCAAATTAAAATTAACATCATATAAGCATTCTTGGACACAATCGCAATCTGAATCCTCCCAATCTATACCAAGTTCATTCGCCGGTCTAATATTTACACAACTCTTTCCGAGAAATTTTTCATTTAAATAAATGATTGATTTTCTCTTTTTAGAATCATGTTCTATTGAATATTCACTCTCTGAATCTTTTTTGTTTTTGATCTCAATAATCTCATGAAACAAGATCCTTTTTTCTCTTTCAACATATCGGTAAATTTCAACTTCATACGCATTAAAATAACCTACGGAATCAAATTCAATTTGATAGAATTGACTTGATGGTCTTAGCTGATACTTATCCTTAACCCCACGAATTTTAGGACGGAGTGACTCACAATCATTTTCATTTTCAAGGAAATTACTTAACCTCTCTTTAGAGTAAGCCGGTAATAAAAATCCATTATCATAATAAATTTTAACTTCTTTAGATTTTGATTGCTTTTTTATCGTTTTAACAAGAATATCTAATTCAGATATTCTTGTTAGATTTCTTGAAGGATGAAAATTGAATTTCGAGGAATATGATATGTTAAATGCTTCTTCATCAAGACTCTTTAATATTTCATTATTTAATTTTTCCTTAGTGCTAAATCCGAAGTTGCTTTTCGTCTCAAACTGTAATTTAGAAGCATTGAATGATTCAGATTTAGCTATCACAATTTTATCATCAGAGTAATTGTAGAGATTGGAAATAACTAACGAATATGAAATTTTTCTAGATCCTCTTCCTTGATTAATGGTTGTTACTAATTTATTGATAAACAATTCATCGTTTTCAGATAATAAATTTGTCGGGATAATTTCAATGGAGATCTGTGCGCTGAGTTGAAAAAACGCTGCACATACTACAATAATGACAATAGAAAGATAACGCTTCATATTTAATTGTTTGTATTTTTAAACCCGCAACCATCTTTTGTGCAAACTAACGATAGGTCTTTGAATGCTCTATCAGCTATGGTTTTCCCAGACTTTTTATCAATAATATTTATAGTTACTGTTATGCCAGTCCCTTGATCAATTTCACCTGTCAGTAAATTATTTTCTTTTTGTGAACTAGGATAAACATCAGAAATTGTATTGACTATTTTTCTTGATCCATTAGCCAATTCTATAACCAATTGACAGCTTTGATCTGTTGAATTGAAATTTTTAAATCCAAATTTTCCTGTTTTATTATCATGACTTATCTCAGGTATCACTGGACATCCGTTATTATTTTTAGAACCAAATTCATCTGGGCATTTATCCACATTGTTCAATACCCCATCATTATCACGATCATTTGAAGGACAAGGGCAACCATTACACCTACCTGCTTCCTTAGGACATTTATCAATATCATTAGGAGTTCCGTCCTTATCATCATCAGGGAGTGGGCATCCGTAATTACGGCTCGGCCCAGCTTGAGTTGGACATTTGTCGACTATATTCAAAACACCATCGCCGTCAGTGTCATTTGAAGGGCAAGGGCAACCCTCACATTCAACAGATCCTTTTACGTTCGCACAACGGTCAATATTGTCAGTAACCCCATCACCGTCACTATCCATAAATGATTTAAGAGATTTTTCTCCCAGATAGTACACTACAAGGTTTTTAAACTCCTGTCTTGTAATTTTCAGATAGCTAATTAGGTCATCACCAGACTTGAACTGATGATTTGCCGTATCAGTTTTAGCTAAAGAGCTGATGAAATACTCATTCGTTTTTAATGGTAATGAGGGCATTTCAGATTTAAGAACGTGTTGACCTCTTTTCTTTGAAAATTCACGTTTAGCCGATATGAAACTGCTATCGTTTTCTATTTCATTTTTGTAATCTTCAAGATTATCTTGATAAGTACTTTTATCAAGAATACCATCGGTGAATTCAAGAGCGTAGCCATCCGTATATGACAATGGAACACTTAGTTTAGTAGTTTTAATTTTAGTGCTGTCACTTTCATAAGTGATGTCCTTAATTTCAATAGCAGGAACTCGGAAGCCTGTTGTGAAATCGAAACCATTCATATAATAAAGCAATTCAGAAATTGCTTCCGCTTCAGAGACTTTTCCGATAACTTTAATTTCAATTAATATCTTATTTCTTAATTGAGATGTGTCTTTAGCACCACCACAACTAAATAAGCTGGCAGTAATGATAATGGTAATAAATAAATACAAGAAATTGTATTGTTTCATGTTCATTAAATTAAAATTGGGTGATAAATAATTATTCGTTTTCTACTTCTTCTTCCTCATCAATAATATTAGGCTCTTGAATGTCTGTAACTGCAGTGCCTAATTGACGGTGCTGCAGACTAACACAGGCAGCATATAAGTCCTTTTGAAACTTTTGATCAACCTGACTTGTAACATTTACAATGTCGTTGTCCCATAGGCATCCTTTACTCGTCAATTCATATTGATTACTCCCAAGAATTTCATTTTGGCCTAATGGTAAAAGTTTGATCTTTACGCGGTCGTTTAAACAAGATAAAATGTTAAGTTCTAATTTAAATAAACTTGTAAACATTGTTTTGTGTGTGATTGCAGAATACTCAGAGGGTAAGCCAGAAGAATTCTCTTTCTGAAAAGTCTGAAATTCAGACTTAATCTTTCTTTTTGTTTTCCAAGCAAAGTAAAAATATCCAGTATGTTTAATGTGGATATACATAACAATTAAATAGAAAATAATAATTACTGGAGCCAGTTTTTTCAAAAAACTTATCAGAATTAATAAAGATGAAATTTTCAATAAGGCGCTTAAAAGAATACAAATAAATCCGAAAAATTGCGACACTGTAAGTTGTTTAGAGGCGTTTTTCTTTAATTCACCTATTCTGATAGGATTCTTCTCGAAATTCAATCTACTATTTGCTCTAGCCCGATCATCGACTCCTTTATGATGTATTAAAACACCAACATAATCTAATACCACAAATAATACAGAGGCTATAATAGCTAATACTAGTATTTTATAGGAATACCCTTTTGCTGACATTGTGCCATATGCCTTTAGGAATCCTCCCCAAATTGTCAAAAAAAAAGCGATAATCTCAATAGTTAATGCAATAACGAACCAATTTCTATCACTAGAGAATCCATCCGTTTCAAATAACCCGCCTCCCTTAGTAGTATTAGATTTCCTAGTATTGAGCCATAGCTTCCTAGTTTCAATATTTGGCTCAAAAAGCGACGGGTGTGGATAATATGGATAGTGCACAATGATAATTCTTAAGTTAACACCGCTAAGCTATACAAATTGATAAAACAACTACAATAATTATCCTAACCAATCAGCACCAATTTCATAAACACTTGAAATACAAAAGTATATATTTTACATACCTACTACTATTAAGCAAAATGATGCTTTGTCACTCAAGTCATTCTACTTATACTGACAGATTTTCATTTTTGCCTGATGTAAAGGAATCAATAAAGTTATCAATAGCAAAAAAACATGCTTACATTTCGCTAAAAAAGGAATTAATTTGGATAAGTCATTAACCAATCTAAACCATGCTGTTTTCATTGAACCCAATAACTTATTATTTCACAAAGGTTGAGCAATATTTCATACCTGTTTCTTATGAGGCTGTTTACCAATAGTCTTTAAATATTTTCTTCCTCTCAATATTTCAGACATAATTAAGTGAAAGTTTCTGGGTTTCGTTTATATGCGTTTAATAACTTTTTGGGTATTGAATCAGCTCTGAGTTTTGCGGAATAAAACACACCTTCACCAATTGGCATTCTCGTTCTTTCTTTGGCGCCACATTTTGACAATTAGTAATTAATAATTTAATACTAATCACTAAACTAGAAGTAGATGGTCCAACCATACTGCTAACTATTTTTTCTTGATTTGACAAATCTAACCACTTCAATCTTTCCAAGTCCATTGGATGTCTCAACTCTCGAACTTGTTTCATTATCTATTGGTCAAACCAAAGAGCTATTCTTTATAAAAACAAAAAAGCGACAATAAATAAATATTGCCGCTTTTAGTAAAATTATAAATGATTAATTATTAGGGTTCACTCAAAAGTTAGAAATGAGGCGGATGCAAGGCATAGACATTGAAGATGTATATTTCATACTTCGAAATGGCTGTAACGAAGCAAACACCTTATTTCTGGCTAGCTTAAATAGTAAATAAGGAAAAATTGGTGCAATCTTGGTGCAAGGATTTTTGATGATACTCAATTAAATTCATGCATTAAAAATGAATAATTCAGCAAGAGATAACCCATTTAAAAGGCATTAATTGCTTTTGAGTAAACCCTATTTAGTGTCTCTCCACAGAAGTCAGAAGTTTGAACTATAGAGGCTTCTGATTAGGCGCACGAAGGCCTAAAAAGCGCAGTTTACTTTTGTAAATGAGCATTTTTTGGGCTAGTGTAACGACATCAGGAGACTCTATACACAGACTCTATTTAGTGTCTCTCCACAGAGTCAGAAGTTTGAGCTATAGAAGCTTCTGATTAGGCGCACGAAGGCTTAAAAAGCGCAGTTTACTTTTGTAAATGAGCATTTTTCGGACTAGTGTACCGACATCAGGAGATTCTATAGACAGACTCTAAATAGCTAGTGCATCGGCAATTTACTATAATATTTAGGACAACGATCTTGATGTATAATCCTCTTACTTTGCTTCTAGCGTGTTTCTGATTTTTTGGATGAACCCTACCTGCAACGATTATTTTTAGTGAATAAAACGATATAATTGTTTAGATTAATTAAACGATTTACGTGTTTCCAGTTCTTCAATTTCCTATTTTTGCCCATGCAACACGATGGAATAGT
>Ga0335396_10007487_pt1 | contig 10439 bp, 12 predicted proteins | sample FRY02_FD_205743 | JGI IMG/M metagenome (GOLD analysis project Ga0335396, IMG submission 205743) | Freshwater microbial communities from Lake Fryxell liftoff mats and glacier meltwater in Antarctica - FRY-02 (spades assembly) (version 2) | ecosystem: Environmental > Aquatic > Freshwater > Ice >... | reverse complement strand
AAGGTATCTATCGCGTCTTCGTCGTTGGCGCTTACAGAACCGGATATTCCTCCTCCCGAGGGCAGCATGTCGCTGCATATAAAGCCAGAAGTGGTATATAGAAATTATCAGGGTTTAACGAACGGCTATAACGACGGCGAACAACACATTTGACTACGACCATCAACTTTAAATTTATCAAAAAAATTTTATAAACACGAGTATAAGTGTAGCCCATGGAACATATAGTCAGACCGCTCGTTTTCTATGCACTGTTTCTATTCGTGACGTCGTACATTCTCAAACAAATTCATGCAAAAGACTCTGAAACGGCGATACTCGAATACAAAATTGACATGTACCTCAACAGCATCAAAAAAGAAATTATATCGAATTACATTGAAGCGAGCAACGCGAGCAACGCGAGCAACGCGAGCAACGCAAGCAACGCAAGCAAAGCGAGCAACGCAGGCAAGGAACACATGGGTATTCTCACGAGGCAGGCTGTCCCTGAACCAATCGGGGAGATTGTTGGTGGGAGTCCAGGCCCAGAAGTCCCTACGGTCACTCCTTATTCGACGTTTTTCAACACGTATTACCTCATCGACAGCCCCGAAGAGTCGTTTGGACTGAAAACCACTCAATTTCTTAAATGAAAGCAAAAGATTGATTGAGTTTTTTGACTAAAGTCGAAGGCGCTGAGAACTTGATGATAACATTATCTCAATGTTTTGAAGGGATGTGATCGCCTTGCACATTTCTACCCGAGACAACTCTGTCTGGGACCGTTCTTTTTGTTTGCTTTTCTCGATGACAGCCTTGAATGGTTTGATGAAGATAAAGAACACGAGCAACATACTTAGAATAAATGTCATGACATGGCCCAGAAACGGACCATAGCTTATCGGCGTGCCATGGACCATCATGTTCAGATTATCAAAATCCATTTTATAAATCCCAGCAGACAGCACAGGTAAAATGATTTCAGCAACTAAAGAACTGATGATAACAGAAAAAGTTTGACCAAAGATCACAGCAAAGGCAAAATCAGCAGTAGTGCCATTGATGAAAAAAAATTGCAATTCTTCCAGTAGGCTCATTATGATCATGCATTCGAAAAAAAGAATCGTTTTTTAATCTCTGACATGTACAATTTATTGTCGATTGCCAGTGTTTCGAGAACAGTAGTATTTTCGTGCGCCCGCCTGAGCAAGTAAGGCAGTGCAGTGCCCACTGGACCATATGGAATGTACTTGTAGACACTGAATCCAGCTGAAGCGAGCCCATATGTGAGATCGTCTTTCATTCCATACAGCTGCCCGAATTTGATGTTCTTTGAAGACCCAGCAATACAGTCTATTGCCTTTTGAATGGAATCCTTGTTATGTGTTGCGAGCATCAATTCGATTGCCTGGCCTTTTGATACTTGATTGATACAATACTTGACACTCGTATCATAATTGTCGTGCGTGTCCTGAATGGAGTCGTGGATCAGTCCCCGAGGCTCGGACGCCATGTACGCGCCACGCACGAGTTTAATCCCTATGTGTTGGTGCTTTCTTTGTAGATTCTTGACGAGGCGAGGGAAGCTGTCCTTGAGGTACATCTGGTATGTTTGCCAGACGACGGCAGATTCCGTGTTGTGGACGTCGGCTAACCTGCTCGTGATTTCATCAATTTTAGGCTGGATCGCCGAGCCTTCAGCGTCGATCATGACCTTGACGTTATTTTTCTTGGCATAGCTGCAAATGGTGTTTAATTGCGATATTTCAGTGGTACTGCAATCGAAGGCTGATAATTTCAAGGAAATGAAATTATCAGAGCCTTGGCATGCAATGTCTATGCTTTTACAGAACATCACTACGAGTTCTTTGGCGGCTCTGACGCCATTCTCTTCAATGGCCAAGTCGAGGATACATCCAATACCCGCAGCCCGTAGTTCTTCCATGACGGGCGCTACCTCAGACAAGTTCTCACCGCCACAAAAGTACTTGAAGAAAGTATGCTTGATAAAAGAATTTGAAACTCCAGACAGTCCGAGTTTGTCAGAGACTCGGAGAATCCCTGGTGCAGACTTCACGAGACCTTGAAATCTACAAGAATTTAGAACCAGAAGCGAATTTATTAAACTTGTCAAGGGTCTGTTCTTGTAAACTCTGACATCTTTCAGAAGCATGCAATGATGATACAAACCAAATATAAAAAAAAATCTTCGTCTTCACGTAAAAATCGATTTTCACGTAAAGTCGTCTTTACCATGAATGAACCACCCGAGCACGTGAACCATCGCGAGTGTTTTTTTCCATGTTCTGTGTGCCACTGGCTGTCTACACCAATCCATCGACCAACAGAATGCACAGTCTGTATCTTGATCAGAGATATTAAAAGCAGCAGAGTCGCCAAACCAAACGATCCTGAGCAAAAAGTAGCTTAAAGATATAAAACAATTGACCAGTAGAAAGATGCTGCTACTCCCGTTACTTATGTTCCTACCGTTACTACCCAGGTTAGTTTCTGCTGAAAAATACATTGTCGTTTCAGAGAGTCCTCTTTTAAATTTTCAGCACAAGTACCAGCCCCGCTACAGTCGAGAATCCGTCAGTATCGGACAAATGACGTTTCATTTTGTCGAGTCTGAGCGGGATTTGATTCATTTCTACAGTAACGCAGATGCCAGCAGCCCAGGTGTCGTGCACGTCGAAATCGATTCTCAGGTCTCTATGGGATCCTCGCTCTACAATTTGCAAAAAAACCCGGTATGGCACCTCGACCGGGTCGATCAGCGGGATTCAAAACTCAATGGGAAATACTTCAGTCATGTGTCAGGAGGCAGTACGGTGCGAAATTACATTCTGGATACTGGTATCGATATAAGACACCCTGAATTTGAAGGTCGAGCCAAGTGGGGTGCGAATTTCGCCGACGACCAGGGACCCGACGGCTGCCTTGAGAGCCACGGTACACATGTTGCCGGTATTATCGGCTCAAAGACGTACGGGGTCGCTAAGAAAACAAATTTAATCTCTGTCAAAGTCTTGGACTGTTCAGGCTCAGGGAGTACTTCCGGGGTGATTAGAGGTATTGAATATGCAGTCAATGACGCCAACGGCCCTAACAACGCCAAAGTCATCAATCTATCATTAGGAGGAGGGTTCAGCGTCGCCTTGAATCGAGCCGTCAAGGAAGCTACCAAGGTAGGGATTTTCGTCGTTGCCGCGGCAGGGAATGAAAACGCAGATGCATGCGGCTCCAGTCCTGCATCGGAGCCAAGCGTGATCACTGTCGGTGCTTTTGAGAGAGGCGACAGAATCAGCTGGTTCAGCAACTTTGGCAGATGTGTGGATCTCTTTGCACCGGGCAGCGCGATCAAATCAACGGTCCCTGGCGGCGAAACCGAGGTATTTGACGGCACGAGCCAGGCCAGTCCAATCGTTGCAGGTATCGTGTCTTTGATTTTATCATCAAGTAAAAGGGCATTCACTCCATGTGAAATGAAGGAATTCTTGTCAGCCGCGAGCACGCAAAATAGACTCTCGGGAAATCTCTATGGATCTCCCAATAAAATAATTTTCTCGCTGGCCATGTAATCTCAGTCTTTCTTTTCATCTTCTTTTTCCTCAAGACCTATTAGCTGTGGTTCATATTGAATGACGTAAATTGCAGCACCAGCCGAGCTTAAAACACTCGAAATACATAGCATCACCATCATCACCATGATTGCATTGGACATCCTATAATACTCAACAAATAAAAAAACCTTCAAGAATACACCAAGGTTTTTTTATCTCTACTAACGATGAATTTTTCTTGTAAAAATCCAAAAACACACAACAACTTAAAGACTTGTTTCTTTAAATAACGATGACAGCGCAGACAACGATGACAGCACGTACACTGGACCCCTTGCAATCTTTTTCTCCACTTCACATCAGTAACGCCGTCATCACTGGAAGCACCGACACGACGTTTGATCTTCCCATGATTTTCAGATTTCTCGAGATCCAAGATCCTGTGGTGAAGCTACAGTTCAATGACCAGCAAAAAGAAGGATCCGGTATATCAGCCTGCAAGACGTTCTACAACCAGGTCACGTTCAGTCTCAGCAACAAGGCAAACGTGAAGCTCTTCAACAATGGAAAGTATCAAATATCTGGTGTCAAGAACCTTGCGGGTGCAAGAAGTAACCTCGAGACGGTATTGAAGCTTTTGCCTGTTATAAAAGGTCGGATCGAGGTAAAGCCGGACGTTGTCAGTAAAGTGCTGTGTTTCAACGGCCGAGTCCTTCTAAAGAACGAGGCTGACATTTACCACTGCTCAAGCGGCGTGTACAAAAATGGATTTTTCATGATTGACGGCAACGTATGTGTCATTTCCGACTTTGACGACCGATTACTCGTGGCGACGCGTCATGGCAATGGAAAGAAGAAGAATCTCTACAACATCGACTGCGAATACGTTGGATTCGTGCAATACATTATGAAAAGAAAGAACAAGAACCTGTGCTTGAAGGGAGCGTATTTCACGAAAATCTCAGACACCTCGTTTCTGATTCATGACAAGTATGTGAATAATACCCCTATCGGGGAAATGAACATTCATATCACTGGGACCATCAAAGACCATAGAGCCTCAGAAAAGGTCACCCTTGAATTCTCTGCATGTAAAGAAAATCCTCAGATCACGAGCATGACACTCGCTAATATCAACTGTAATATCAAGTTTCAGCCTAATGAGTCTGTGAATATTGATAGAGACCTTTTATGTAAATACTTGGCAGACACGAGCGTGCCGTATAATTTCGATCCCTGCAAGTACCCAGGCGTGAAGTTCAGCCACCAGAACACAAAGATCACCATCTTCCGGACGGGGAGTGTTTTATTTTCAGGGAAACACGAAATCAAAGACGCTATCCTGTGGATTGCAAGCGTCTTTGATGAAAATGATTTTGTCAAGAAACCCACGGCCTCGGCTACTGCTGCTACTACATCGGCCCAAGAATCTGAACTGTCCATCTGGGACATCATGTAATAGCTTAAAAGTGCTCGACAGCACCTCCACCCAGATGTGACCTGAAGACTATTTGACCATGAGAAAACCTGACATATATTTTTTTAATAAACTTCGAATACCTCTCAAGCCTGCTGCCTTTACTTAAATTGACTTCAAAATCGGGAGTCTCAGTGCAGATTTCGTCAAGTATATCCATGAAATCTGGATCGTTCAAGAGTTTCATGCGGTAGATATTGAACAGTGCCAATGACCATGTCGTCATAACTACTCTTTATTTTTTAAAATCAAAAATAGGGCGTCTTTCCAACGAACTTGATTGTTCGTTGATTGTCCTTGGGTTCGCGAGGTCTGTTTTCTTCGATAATTTTGTCAAAGAAGGTATCCGAGTCATCGATGAGAAACTGGAGCAGTTCTGAAATAGGTTTCTTCAGCTGGTTGTTGATGTAGTAAAACACATCGATTTCTAAATCATTTTCCTGAGCATACACGGGGTCCTCTGCCTTTTCAAATAACTTTGCTCTGGGGTTGCCAGGAATCATGACAAAGACGTAATTGATTCTGTCTCCGCTGACAGGCGCGCTCCCTGGGTCTCGGAAAGCCATTTTTTTGCAGAGGGCAATGTGCGGCGAGTTCTCTGATGCATAGACGTTCAGGGGAGCATCGGACGGTTCTGAGTGGTTCTTGCACGAAAACGAGTCGGCCTTGCTTCTACGAGTTGCAGGCTTGTCGCAGGCGTGGCAGCGCTCCTTGTCGTAGCCCTTGCCTATTGATTTTGTCACGATCAGATCTGATAGGTCATTTCTATTCTCGATGATACTCACGATCTCGCTCTTCAAGAATTCGACTGCAGGAAGAATACCAGGCTTTCCCTTCTCGAGGATCGGGTCAATGAAGGCCTTGTAGAGTTTCTTGACGATATTGGGATTGTCTCGTCGTTTCAAGACAATCCCCTTATTTTCTGTGAAATCAATTGTATGAGGCGACTTTCCATAGTAGTTTCCAATGTACCTCTTCTTACTGAACAAGATCAGCGGGTAGTACACCTTTTCAAATTCAAGTTTCACGGGTGTTTTGAAGAGTTCTTTTGAGATCTCATCAGCCAGTTTCTTGCCCTCGCTAAAGGCCTCTTCCATCAACTTGTTCTTGAGCTCATTGTCCTGGTCCTTTAATTCCGTGAATTTTCTATAGCTCTTGGTCTTGAGAATCATAAACACACTGTCTGTGTCCCCGTAGCAGACCTTTGAGTATTCGTCCAGGTTGATCTGGTACTTGAGCTTGTATTTCATTGGAAAGAGTGTATTTTTAATTTTAAATTGAAAAATTTATTTGAGAAACCGAACACAACTACTTACTACTTACTACTTACTACTCCATTGAAAAGTAAGACTTGATTAGCTCTTCTATCTGATGCTCATCCAGTGGTGTTGTCTCGTGAATTTCAAGAGGCCCGTATTCAGCATTAAACCTATCAACAGAACGATAGAGCGATTCAAGGTCGGCGGCAGTGCCATCAGTGTCGAAACCAATATCAGTAATGAGACCAGCGTCGGTTGAAAACCCAGCAGTAGTAGCAGCAGTAGCAGCAGTAGCAGCGTAGGTTGAAAGCCCACCAGAGCTAAAATCAGCGTTGAACCCGGGAAATAGATCAGCAAGTTGCCCGAAGCCAGCAAGATCGGCACTAAATCCAGTGAAAACCTGAGGAATGACTTCTTCATTCAAAGGAGGGGTATTTTCGGGGTTGTCTGGAAGAGTCGGAAACGCGGGTTCGCAGTCTTTCACGAGCTGATAAGATCCTTTCAAATGGAGACCACATACATCCCCGTCGTGGATCTTGTGCACGTTGCACCGGGAGCCGTCCTTTATAATAACGCGACAGCGGACAGAGGGATCGAGGGGTTTTCGTTTCTTTGTGGGTTTCTTGTAAGAGCTGTTGAACCGGGTGAGCCTCGCCAACCCATCTTTTAGCTTGGACTTTTGAAAGAACTCGTCGAGCAATTCCAGCTGAACTTTTGTGAAAGAGACCATTGGTTCGTGTAAAAAAGGAATTTCACACAACACAACACCCCTCAACGGGACCCCTGACCCCTGACCTGGCCCCTGACAACTCACAACTGACAACTCACAACTGACAACTGATTAACTTAAAATGAAAGTTTATTCAGTTTAAAAGAATAGATCGCAGCACGCCATCCTGTGTCAATGACACAAAGATAATAACAGACAAGAATGTCAATATCACAAATAGGAATACGGCTAAAATTTAGATACTTTCAAAAATTACCAAAGAGTTCATTGTCGTCGCTGTCGTCGCTGTCGGATCCGTCGTCCTTATTGTATTCGTCGTCGTATTCGTTAATAAACTCAAAAGTCCCGCGATGGAAGCTACAGAATTGCCCAGGCCCGGTCCTGTATCCATTGCACCGGCGGAGATCCTTTCTGAGCGCCGTACAGCGAGAATAGTTGTGGAATCGAGATCGTTTCTTTACACCAAATGCCTGCACTGCCATTTTTGTCGTTGTGTGATGGGTTGCGATGGTTTGTTTGCGGCGGTCCAGGCGTGTAAAAAAAGAAAATCACATGCACGTCGCGTGCCATGTAAAAATCAATATTTACATGGCACAGCACAGTAACCAGGCGTCGAGTGAAAGCAATTTTATTGGAAAATCAGTCAAAGAAGGCATCAATCATTTCATTCATCCGTTCAATGGACATTGGCGGTTCGATTTCATCGACAGTAGTAGTAGTAGTAGGCTCCTCGATTTCTTGAATGCCATCATTGAGAGCGAGTCTTTCCTGGAGAGAGAGAGGGGGCTGGAAAACAAGAGGCTCCATGAGAGCGAGGCGTTCTTGAAAAACGCGAGGTTCCTGAGCAATGGGTGTCTGAAACATGCCAGGTGTGCCAGATGTGCCAGGTGTACCAGATGTGCCAGGTGTAGGTGTGTCGTTGAGAGTAAGATTTTCAAAGGAAAGCGTCTCAAGAGACACCCCACGGTCGTCCCGGTCTTTGGTGTCTTTGGTGTCTTTGGTGTCTTTGGTGTCTTTGGTGCCAAAGGGCGCACCTTTAGTCGAGTGTGCGACACAGAGCCGTGCGCCTTCCATCTGGCGGTTCTTGCACTGCTGACGAGTCCTGGTCAATGCATGGCAACGAGCAAAGTCCTCAACTGGCACAGTCCTTTTCACGGGTCTCTTGTACGTTTTATTGAACTCGTCTAATTTAGCTAACCCGTCTTCCAATTCACATATCTCAAAGAAAGTGTTGAGGAAGACCAGCTGAGATTCATTGAATGACACCATTTGTTCGAGAATAAAAAACCCCGCGCTGTCGTGTGAAAATGTATTTTAACACGTCAGCAAATACATTTTCACACGTCAGCGGCAGGCAGCGCCTGGCAGTTCAAAAGAGATATGATGATAGTACATTTATTAAAGCAAGAAAAGTTGTTGATAGGTAGGCATAGGAGACATAGGAGGTAGAGGTTAGAAGGCGGCAGGTTGGTCATCGGAGACAGGGTCCCGAGAGAGACCATAAGGAATTCCTCGAGCGATGTGAATTCCACAGAGTTTTCCCTTTCCGATTTTGCGCCCATTGCACCGAGAGTGGTCCTTCTTGAGTGCATGGCAGCGGATTTCTGGAGCGAGTGGAGGTCTTTTCTTGACGGGTTTCTTGTAGGTTCTATTGAAATCATCGAACTGCGTTATTGCGTCCTTGATTTCAAATTGCTTGAGGAAGATGTCAAGCAGCTTGAGCTGAGATTCGGTGAATGCGATCATGTAAAATTGGAAATAAAAGAAACCAATGCAACGGCGGCCAAGTGATACGTCATGTGATTTTTTCATATTTTTTTTATTATAAGATTACACACAACTACCAACTAACTACTAACTATGGTTTTTACTTTCCTTGCAGATGGACGAGCTTTGACTGATTACAAGGCAAATTGCTCAGTCAATCGCGAATTGATGAGCAGCAACAAAGTATCTGGCAGTGAATACAGACACTTTTTACAAAAAAATGCGCTTGCCATCATGCAGACTGAACGAGAAAAAGCAATGGTCCCAAAGAAAATTTAAGTCGGGTCCAACGAGCACAACGAGCAGAAAGCGTCATTCAATTTCATTTAAAAACATTTTTATTTTTAAAAGAAAGTCATTTCAAGTCAAATTTACAAGTCGCGAGACTCGCGGGCCTTTCGCTTGGGTTTCACTGGGGATTCCTCATGGATGCCGAGGACTCCAAAATCAGTTTCGAGAACAGACTCAAGGGCTTCGGACTCGAATCCAGGCTTAAGAGCGCCCGAGTCTTCCACGTCATCCTCGAAAGCGTAGCCAGCCAATTGGTTTTCATTCCGATGAAGCTTCAACTGAGCGAGTTTCCAAGAAACCCCAAAGGATTTATTGACGACCCAGATCCCGATACACTCAATGATAGCCTCGCATTTCCCACCTTTCTGAATAATTTCATCCACATTGTCTTCGGTGATATAAACCTTTGGGTAGCTCCCATTCACTTTCTCTGCTTCATAGGCATCAACCCTGAAATCCTTGCCGTCCGTGTAGATTTTAGCCTTCAAACGAGGAGCATACTTGTCGTTGCGCTCCCCGTCCTCTGATTCAGCATACTTGATGAAAGACTTGTAAAATTCGAGGATGAGGTCCTTGGACTGGGTTTTCTTGAAGAGTTCCTTGGACTTTTCCTCGGCAAAGGCGATGATTATATCCTCCATTTTCTTGAGCTCTGACAAGATCTCTTCGGGGAGGTTCGCAAAGGACATTTCAAGAGAGTACTTGATCTCCTCGGGCTTGTCTGGGTTCTGGTACTTTGATACTCCAAAGGGAATATTCATCTTGGGCATTTGGATGCGGAGAGGGCTGCCACCGTAGTTGGCATACACGGTCTTTCCACCATACTTGTTGATCTTGATCGCGTCAGAGAATTTGATGATAGATGCTTGGAACTGATTGGCTTTGATTACTTTTGATGTCATTTTTAGTCGAGTCTTTTGTTTGAATGAGATGGGTTTATATCTTTAACTGCTTTTATACGAGCACGATTCGTGTAAAAATTCAATTCCACACGTCGTCATGTAAAAATCCAATTTCACACGGTCGGACGCACAGACGTACATAGACCACAGACGTACATAGACCACAGACGTACATAGACCACAGTCGACTCAGACTCGCTCAAGCAGCTCGAGCCCGTCCCACATGGAGGGGAAAAGTTTATTCGTGGAAATACTCAAAACACCTTCGTCTGTGTTGAAGACTTTGTGTATCCCAATGTCATTTACCCGGGTCGCCTCGAGGAGCCGGTTGTTTACGCGAACCTCCTGGCTTGTTGGGTAGAAATCCAGGGATCGACTTGCAGTGATGTAAAATGTTCGCAGAGGCTCTCCTGGCCCCAGAGGCTCTCCTGGCTCCCCAGATTTCCGAATACAGACATCAATCGA
>Ga0335396_10007480_pt1 | contig 10442 bp, 11 predicted proteins | sample FRY02_FD_205743 | JGI IMG/M metagenome (GOLD analysis project Ga0335396, IMG submission 205743) | Freshwater microbial communities from Lake Fryxell liftoff mats and glacier meltwater in Antarctica - FRY-02 (spades assembly) (version 2) | ecosystem: Environmental > Aquatic > Freshwater > Ice >... | reverse complement strand
CGACGATGAATGCCGTGTGCGCACCGAACATGCACCTGCAAACTTCACGACAATCAAACACATGGCGCACAACCTGCTCCGCCAGGCACCGGGCAAGGACTCACTGCGGCTCAGGCGAAAAGTCGCCACTTGGGACGATGACTTCCTTGCTGCTGTCATATCAGGCTGAAATGTTCACCCGATTCCCCTGAGTTTGGGGTCCACCATCGTTGTCGAGACGATAGGAAATGCATATGGTTTGAACTGATCCGCCCGTCGGCAGCATTTGCGCAATGCGGTCCGTTATCCATGCGATTTGCGCGATGCGGAGTGGAATGGCATTTCCCGCGAGGGCCATGTCCTCGATAGTGGCCCGGCTTTACGCTGTCTGTCCGAAGGCGGTACTGGCGGCAGCACCGGTGCTCATCTGGGAGGCTTTGTTGCATAACTACCGTTAGGCATGATACTGGTTCTATTTGGTAATTCCATGCAACCCAGACGGGATTGGGCGTTCCGATTTGTGATGGCTTTGTGCTGCTTGGCCCCTGTATATTATTGGGATATAGTTTCGCGGTAGTGATTTTGCGAGCAAACTCATGCATTTTTGAGCTTGGGGCCTGAGTAGCAACGGAACGGTTCTCCCTTATCGCGTTCTACGGAGCAATGGTTGCGGTGACCTCGAATACAATAATCGTCTTAGCTTGGGAGATTGCGCATGAGCATGAACGTTACGCAGAAGCTGATCAAGTCGCATCTGATGCACGGCGACATGAAGCCCGGCGAGGAGATTGGGATCCGCATTGACCAGACGCTCACCCAGGACGCCACCGGTACGCTCGTGATGCTAGAGCTGGAGGCGATGGACCTGGACCGGGTGAAGACCGAGGTGAGCGTACAATACGTTGACCACAACATCATCCAGGAGGACTTCAAGAACCCCGACGACCACCTTTTCCTGCGTAGCGCCTGTCAGCGATTCGGGGTCTGGTACTCGCGGCCTGGAAACGGGGTGAGTCATCCGTGCCACCAGGAAAATTTTGGAAAGCCGGGCAAGACGCTTCTCGGCTCTGACAGCCACACGCCGGCGGGCGGCGCGATCGGCATGTTGGCGATCGGCGCCGGCGGACTGGAAGTGGCGCTGGCGATGGCGGGCGAACCGTTCTTCACGCGTATGCCGCAGATCTGGGGTGTGAACCTCACCGGCAGCCTGCCCGACTGGGTGAGCGCCAAAGACGTGATCCTGGAGATGCTGCGCCGCCACGGCGTGGACGGCGGACTTGGCCGAATTGTCGAGTACTACGGACCGGGGCTAGCCACGCTGAGCGCGATGGATCGGCACGTGATCGCCAACATGGGCGCCGAGCTGGGCGCGACCACCACCGTTTTCCCTTCCGATCAGGAGGTGCGCCGTTTCCTGATCGCCTGGCAGCGAGAAGAGGACTGGGTCGAGCTGGCCGCGGATAAGGACGCCACCTACGATGTGCACGATGAGATTGATCTCTCGAGCCTCGTGCCGCTGATCTCCATGCCGTCCAGCCCAGGGAACGTGCGCCCGGTCTGTGAAGTCGCGGGCGAACGGATTTACCAGACGTACATCGGCTCCTCGGCCAATCCCGGCTACCGCGACTTCGCCGTTTCCGCGATGATGGTGCAGGGTCGGCAAGTGAACGACCGTGTGTCGTTCGACGTCAACCCCACGTCCCGCGCACAGCTGGAAACGCTGGTGCGCGACGGCCACATCGCCCACCTTCTACACGCCGGCGCGCGGCTGCACCAGGCCGGCTGCAACGGCTGCATCGGCATGGGACAGGCACCGGCCACAAATGAGCTCTCTCTGCGCACGGTGCCGCGCAACTTCCCCGGCCGTTCCGGCACGCGCGAGGACAAGGTGTGTCTGGTCAGTCCGGAGACCGCCACCGCGTCGGCGCTTACCGGCGTTATCACCGATCCGCGCACGCTCGGCATGCCCTACCCGCGCATCGCGGACCCGGACCACCCTATTATCAACCGCGCGATGTTCATGCCGCCTTTGCCGCTTGAGGAGGCACTTCACGTGGACCTCGTGAAGGGCCCGAACATCGCTTCCCTGCCGAACTTCGAGCCGCTGCCTAATGAGATCGAAGTGTCGGTTCTACTCAAGGTGGGCGACAACGTTTCTACCGATGAGATCATGCCGCCAGGGCTGCGTGTGCTGCCGTTCCGCAGCAATATTCCCAGGATCGCCGAGTTCTCCTTCGACAGGCTCGATCCCACCTACGCCGCGCGAGCCAAGCAGGTGCCGGGCCACGTTGTAGTGGGCGGGAGCAATTACGGGCAAGGCTCGAGCCGCGAGCACGCTGCTCTAGGCCCGCAGTATCTCGGGCTGCGTGCGGTCTTAGCCAAGGGTTTTGCGCGGATCCACTCGCAAAACCTCATCAACTTCGGCGTACTGCCGCTGACCTTCGTCGATCCTGCGGACTGCGACGGCATCCAGGCCGGCAACGTGCTTCGCCTGACCGACCTTCGGCGCGTGCTGAAAGAGGGGGGCGAACTGGCGGTCGAAAACGTCACGCGCCAGTACAAGTTCCAGATGCGTCACTACATGTCGCCACGACAAGTGCTGTTCTTGCTTCGCGGGGGGTTGATCAACTGGATGAAAGAGCGCCTCTCCGGCTCACCCGAATCTCGCGGCGGATGATTGGCCGGGCCTCAACTGGTGCCAGACCACATGTTCGCCGGAGGCCGGACCTTCCGACCTCGTGGTAAGTGGGAGCAAAGGTTTAAGCATGTAATATACGAAATAGGACTCTGTCAGTCGATGCTCAGACCCAAGAAACCAGCCAGCCCGTTCCGGTATTTCAACCCTTCGCCCGAAATCATCCGGCTGGTCGTGATGATGTATGTGCCTTTCCCGCCGAGCTTGCGGAATGTTGAAGATCCACTCGCTGCGCGCGGGATCGACATATGCCATGAAATGGTGAGGCTCTGGTGGAACAGGTTCGGACCGCTGCTTGCGGCCGATATCAATAGGCAGAGGATCAGCCGCTTTGCAGTTCTTCAAGAATACATTGGAGCGGCATGGCAGGACTGAAGCCATCGTCACAGATGGCCTCAAATCCTACCCGGCAGCGATGCGCGAACTCGTCAAGTGGGAGCGTCGGGAGATCGGACGCTGGCTCAACAACCGCGCCGAGAACTAGCACCTTCCGTTCCGACGACGAGAACGCGCAATGCTGCGGTTTCGGCGAATAAAGAGCCTGCAGAAGTTCGCTTCAGTCCACGCGACTTGATTGATCGCCAGACTTACAAAGCAAGCCGCTCAGCCGTCCTGGCTGAGTGGCAAAACTTCATGGCCTGATCTGTAGCTGGGCCAGGGGACGCTGCGTCGTTCGGCGACAAGTTGCGATTAGAGCCCGATCCGAAAGTAGTTGAGCAATACCAGCCATTTATGATTCAGCCGTCTGTGCGAGCAGAAGGATTGTATCATGGCATGGACAGATATTGCCCGGCGGGAACATAGCCGGGAAGGGTTGCGGTACGCCCTCCCTGCATGACACCCACATCGGCATTTTTAGGAAACAACCGGCAGACAATCCACTTATCCGTTGCCAATCACTGTTCAGACAAACCGAGCCACCTCTGACCATGCGCTCTGGTCCAATGTGAATGCCTGGCCATTCCGCCAACTCACGTAAGCGGCCATTCGCAGGCACGAGTGCGCGCCAGGCGACATGGCCGGTAAAACTTGGTTTTGATGGATCAAAAAGCTCACGAATTTTTGATTTAAGGCCATCGGCACCAACAATTATGTCGCCGCTGATGAAATCTCCTGAGCTAGTCAATACGCCGTCCTCGCGGACATCCACCACTCTTGCAGACGTTATCAAATCGACGCCGGCAGTTCGAGCCGCGTCAACCAAGAGTGCATGCAGGTCAGCCCGATGTATGTACACATACGGTGCACCATAACGTTCGCGGCAATCGGCACGGCTCATCTCAACTAGCGTGCGGCCATCCTCCCAAGACTGAACCCGTTGTCTTTCCGGCTCTACCCCCGCAGCGGCAACTTGCTCGGACAGACCGATATGAGCCAAACCCTTCACGGCATTAGGTGACAGGGTAACTCCGGCGCCGACTTCACCGAAGGCAGCCGCTGCTTCCATCAGAGTGACTGAAAAGCCGACGTTCGCAAGTGCCGTTGCAGCCGTTATGCCGCCAATACCACCTCCGACGATGAGGATCTTTTTATGGCTCATCATATTCTCAATAGCTTCGTTTGCCTGCGGGCGCGTTTAGCGATGAATTAGAATTATTGTGCAGTGTAAGTATCGAATCGCTCGCCATATAGCGTTTCATGATAGCACGAACCGTCGCTGCTTCATCTGGGACGACCAGAAGCTTGCGGTCCTTCGCCTCATATCCGAGCGGGACGCCGCCACCCATCCACATGCCCTTGGCCTTGGATGCTGCAATCTTGTCGCGGATCCGTTCAGCTCCGACCTCGCGCTCGAACTGGGCAAAAGAGAGCAAAACATTAAGCGTCAGGCGTCCCATCGAGGTGGTGGTCGAAAAGGCCTGCGTCACGCTGACAAAAGACGCCTCAGCTTGATCAAGCACGTCAACAATCTTGGCGAAGTCGGCGAGCGCCCGTGTCAACCGGTCGATCTTGTAGACAACCACAACATCAACCTTGCCCGTTTTCACATCATCAAGCAGCTGGCGCAGAGCGGGACGCTCCATGCTGCCGCCAGAGAACCCGCCATCATCATATAGATCGGGCAGCGCCTTCCAGCCTTCATGCTGCTGGGACAGAATATAGGCCTCGCAAGCCTCGCGCTGGGCATCGAGACTGTTGAACGCCTTCTCAAGGCCTTCCTCGGTTGATTTGCGTGTATAAATTGCGCAGCGCATAATTTTCGTATCGCTAGCCATGACGCGTCCCTCCCAAAGCTCCGAGGCGAGAACTATTCAGGCCGAAAAAGCGTGGGCCCGACCATGCAGAGCCGGTAATATGCTTGGCGATAGCAGTGAGCGAACGATATCGGCTGCCGCGATATTCATAAGCGCCTTCCAATACGACGACCTCGTGGACCTCGCCATGCCATGTGCGCGAGAGCCAGGTGCCGGGTTTAATGCTCGCCGCCGTGACACCCCGCGGATGGCGCTGATCTTTGCGCGATTGGACTTCAAGTTGGCGCAGCTCCGCTTTGGTAAGCCCGCCCAGCGCCTGCTCCTGATATAGGGTCGCGATGGCGCGCGTCACCAATGCGATGCCAAACGCTCGCGGAGCAGGTGTGCCGAACACCCTGCGCCACTCAGCCTTTTTCTGGGACGGGTTCATCTCGATGAGCCGCCCGATCTTGCCGTCTAGTTCCATTACGCGTTGCTGGATGGTGCGACGCGGTAACACCCACAGCCCCTTCAAGCAACTGAGTGCGCCAGGTCGTGACCTGGTTTGCGTGAACGTCAAACTGCTGCGCTAACTCAGACAGCGTCTTCTCACCCTTTACGGCAGCCAATGCCACCTTCGCCTTGAATGCCGGACTGTGGTTCCGGCGTGGTCGTCTGCTCATATATCCGCGACAAGATTGCGGCCTCCAAGAAGAAGGGAATGTGGATGGGCGGCCCGGTGCTGCTCGGCTATGATGTCAAGGAGCGCAAGCTGGTCGTCAATGCCGGTGATGCGGCAACTGTCCGGCATATCTTCACCCGCTATGCCGCCCTGGGTTCTGGCCAGAAGCTGATCGCCGAGCTGCGCGAGGCGGGCTACCGCACAAAGGTTCGCCAGCGCCGCAGTGGCAGCATCATCGGCGGCATCCCTTTTGGCCGCGGCATGGTGTTTGCGATGCTGTCCAACCGCATCTACCACGGCGAAATCGTCCATAAGGATGTTGCCCATCCAGGGGAACATGAGGCGATCATCGACCAGCAATTATGGGATGCTGTTCAGGGCCAGATTGCCGCCAATCGAATCGAACGCCGCACGAGAACCAATGCGGCGCATGCAAGCCTGCTCGCTGGCATTATCCGTGATCCCCTTGGGCGGGCCATGTCACCCAGCCATGCGGTCAGCAACGGCAAGCGCTATCGCTATTACATCACCCGTTCCTCGGAACTGGAGATCGATGATCGGCCTGCAGCGCGCCTGCCCGCCTATGATATCGAGAAGATCGTTGCCGAACGCATTGGCGCTTTGTTGAAGGATCGCCAGATGATTCACGGAGCGGTGTCGCCAGTCGCGAGTGATGCATCCGGCATCGCAGCAGCATTGGCGCAAGCTGCAACGGCGGCAAAGCAGCTCGAGACGCATTATGGCAAGCGCAGCATTGTCACCGCGCTTGCCAGCGGCGTGCATGTGAAAGACGATCAGCTGGTGATACTGATCGACCGGGCAGCCTTGTTGCGGCTCCTCGGCATTCTGGTTGAGCAGCAACTCGAGCCGGTCGAGTTGATCGCACCGGCGGTCAAGGTTCGCCGGGGAAAGGAAACCAAGCTGATCATCGCTGGTACCGGAGGTGCCATGGGCGAAACTGACAAGAGGCTGATTGCCTTGCTCAGGGAGGCCCGTTCCACGCTGGAGCAAGTCCTGGCCAGGCCCGAATGCAGTCTGGCCGAACTGGCCCGCGAAAGGACACAATGTCGCAAGCGAATGGCCCGTCTTGTTCGCGTCGCGTGGCTCGCCCCCGACATCGTCAGGATAATCCTCAAGGACAAGCAGCCCGCTTCGCTGACAGCGGCGACACTGATGCAGCTCGAACTGCCCGCTGACTGGGACCATCAGCGTCGGGTGCTCGGGATCGGCTGAAGTCGGCTATTCACCCCCAGCCCAACGGCTATTCCGCACATCGATGATCCAACTCGCAAGGAACTTGGCTCTTGCAGCTGAGGTCTGGAAAACCCGGCAACTGAGACGGGGCGGACAAATCGTCCTGTTCAGGCCGAAGTGGAGACGGCTCTCGCTTCACCTGCACAATTGCCCCATGCAAAGGCCCCGAAAGGCGGGGATATATTCCCTCTAATCCAATTATACCTGAAACATATCAATATGTTAACAAGTTTGGTGCCGCTTAGAGGATTCGAACCTCTGACCCCATCATTACGAATGATGTGCTCTACCAACTGAGCTAAAGCGGCCCATCGACGCTGCATTTCCGCGGCGCTTTGGAATATGAGGGAGCCTCTGTGCCGGCTCCCGCGACCTTTGCGGTCCATTTCCCTGTTTTGAGCCTCAATACAAGGAATTTTTGGATATTCGCCAATTTTTGCCAGATTTTAATGCTTCGCAGAAATGTTGTATGAAGTTTAGAGGAAGAGCCCACTCATATTTATGATCTGCCCGGCTTCACGCGAACCAAGCTGCAGTATTTTTCGGACCCGATGATTGATAAACTGCTGGAGATTGTCATGCATATCAAATGCCGATCCATGGGCCACTCGCGATCGGTTGATGATCATAGAACGCCTGCTGTCTAAGCACGGCAAGGTCACCAGCGAAATGATCGAAAGCTAACAACCAAGCGAAGAAATTCGCGAGAGTTTCGGGGGCGGGAGAGATAGAGTCGGCCAAGCGGGTTTTCGGTACCCTGTATGATACGCCAGTTCCCAAGTCTGACTAGACCGATGGGCGCCGCAGCACAGTTTCGCTGGCAAGTTATAATTGACCAACCGGAATTTAGGCGGCAAGTGGGCCCGCCGAGACCAAGGCTGCTAATTGCGCTTCAAAACATGCGCTTGAAATCAGCCCCGGTCCCCCAATTGCGGGTGTAGCTCAATGGTAGAGCTTTTGCTTCCCAAGCAAGTGACGAGGGTTCGATTCCCTTCACCCGCTCCACTCCACTGATCGCCAACATCCGTCAGTGGGTTTGCAAACCTCAGAAAACATAGGTATAATCGTGAATATTGGCCCGCAAGCGTCCGCTTGTGTTTGCCGTTGTTCACCCTGAATTGGGGGCCTTATTGGGGCCTTTTGATTCGAGGGCTTGTAAAAGGCCCCCAGCTATGGCGCTGTCAGATACTGCAATTAGAAACGCAAAGCCCAAAGACCGTGAATTCAAGCTCGCCGATAGTGGCGGCTTGTATTTGCTGATTACGCCTTCTGGCGGAAAACTCTGGCGACAGAAATTTCGGGTTGATGGCAAGGAGCGAAAGCTCTCAATTGGCCGGTACCCCCCGTGCGGCGGCCCATCACACCTTGCCTCACCTATGCTTAAGGCTTTGTTGACGACAGGAACGGTGGGCATGCTTACGGCGACTTTTCGTGAATATTCGCCGACAGCCACAACATTAGGGGGCCTTTTTGGGGGCCCAATGAAAACCGCACTTGCCAAAAAGAACGCAAATCCAGCGTTTTTATCTAGCAATGTGGCGCACTTCACCCTCCAGCTTTTCCGTTTGGCCTCGTGCCCCTCTTGGATTGACTGTCATTCTGCTTACATGAATGATGGATATTCGGGCATCTGCCCACAGTCTTCCGGAGTCGCAGCTTGAACCACCTTACCGCCACTGATCGCCGCCGCTTTTTGTCTGCCACCGGCACCGCCTTTGCCGCATTGTTGGCCAGCGGGTGTACTGCTCGTTCGCCGACTATCGCGTCCAGCATGACACCGGCCGGATACGGACCGTTAGTGTCTGATCCCAAGGGGTTGCTCGATCTGCCAAAGGGTTTTTCCTACCGCGTCATTTCCAAATTGGGTGATACGATGGACGATGGGCTGACAGTGCCGGACCGTGCGGACGGGATGGGCTGTTTCGATCTGGGCAATGGCAAGCTGGCGCTGGTCCGCAACCATGAATTAATGCCGGACAAGGATCCGGGCGGAGATATTCCTTTCGGTTATGACCGGATCGACGGCGACAAGGTGATGCCCGGCGGTACGACTACTTTGGTTTTGGATGCAGCGACATTGGAGCTGGAGCTGGAATATCGCTCGCTCGCCGGCACGATCCGCAATTGCGCGGGCGGCGTTACGCCGTGGGGCAGCTGGCTGACCTGTGAAGAAGCCGTGGCACCGGCGTCCGACCGCAATGAGAAATCTCACGGCTGGGTGTTCGAGGTGCCCGCCGATGCCGGGAAACTGATCAATCCGGAACCGCTGACGGCGATGGGGCGATTTAATCATGAAGCCGCCGCTGTCGATCCGAAGACCGGATATGTCTATCTGACCGAAGATCGCGGAGACAGTCTGCTGTACCGCTTCATTCCTAACGTGCCGGGCAAGCTGGCAGAAGGCGGCAAGTTGCAGGCGCTGGTCATGGCCGATAGCACAGCGGACAGCCGTAATTGGGACGGCGCGGCTGTAAGAGTTGGGGAGATGCAGGCCGTGCGCTGGATCGACCTTGACAATGTGGAATCGCCCAAAGATGATCTGCGCGCACGCGGCGCGGCCAAGGGCGCAATGATGTTCGCCCGGGGCGAGGGAATTCACATGGGTGATGGCGAGATGTATTTCTGCTGCACCAATGGCGGCGCGGCCAAGCTGGGTCAGGTGTTCCGCCTGCGCCCCGGCAAGAACGGCGGCCCCGATGCGCTGAGCCTGTTTTTCGAATCTACCTCGCCTGACCAGTTCAATTACGGCGACAATCTGACGGTGGCTGACAATGGTCACCTGATCGTGTGCGAAGACCAATATACCGACACCGTGACCAACCATTTGCGCGGGATAACTCCGCAAGGGGAGGCGTATCCCTTCGCATTGCTGCGCGTGCAGACCGAACCGGCTGGCGCGTGTTTTTCGCCCGACGGTAAGGTATTGTTCCTCAATTCCTACAGCCCCACGGTGACACTGGCGATTACCGGGCCTTGGTTGATCTAGGCAAAAGCTTGTAGGGCGGGCCTATGCCGTCCTTCTTCCTTGCCCTGATTGCTGTGCTGCTGACGTCGATCGGCAGCCGAGATCAGCTGTTGGTCGCGCAATTGTCTGCCCGGCTGGGGCGCAACTCCGGCCTGTTGGTGGTTGGCTGGCTGGTCGCGGTCCTCTCCGCCAGCGTGATGGCATGGGCGGGCCATGCTGCTGCACAGATACTGCCGCCAGAAGGTAAGACCATGCTGGTGGCGATTGCCATGCTGCTGGCAGCGGTCGAACTGTTTTGGCCGACTACCCGCAAAGCGGCGCATGAGCCGACAAGGTCGCTGTTCGCGATTACTCTGGTGCTGCTATCCCGCCAGTTTGGTGATGCCGGACGGTTTCTGGTGTTTGCCATTGCCGCGTCAACCGGGGCGCCGTTGCTCGCGGCAATCGGCGGTGCATTGGGCGGCGGCGCGGCGCTGACGACCGGCTGGATAGCGGCTGAGGATTTGGAAAAAATGTCGCTGCGCAAAGTCAGGCTGCTGTTGGCGGGGGCAGTCCTACTAGGCGGGTTAGTGATCGGTTTAAACGCAAGAGGACTGCTCGCCTGATCGATTTTTCCGATGGTGGCGATGAAGAGTTTTTCGGAAACCTTGCGCCGGACCGTCCGTTGGTGTTAAATCTAAACCAATCAATAGG
>Ga0335396_10007476_pt1 | contig 10446 bp, 22 predicted proteins | sample FRY02_FD_205743 | JGI IMG/M metagenome (GOLD analysis project Ga0335396, IMG submission 205743) | Freshwater microbial communities from Lake Fryxell liftoff mats and glacier meltwater in Antarctica - FRY-02 (spades assembly) (version 2) | ecosystem: Environmental > Aquatic > Freshwater > Ice >... | reverse complement strand
TACATGGACCAAGTTCGCAATGATCAGCTCATCTCCCAGGCTGATGCTGCACTCACCGCCGACGATGACTCGGCCAATCGCACCAATGAGAAGATGATCGCCAATCAGGAGCATATCATTGCATTCCTGGCTGGCAACCCCGTGAGAGCCGAACTGTGGGCTTTGAACGAGGTCCGCATCAAGGAGGCACGGGCTGCCCTGAAGGCCAAACACGCTTGACTGGTAGGGTAACACCAGACTTGCTCTACAAGGGCCTGTAGCCTCTTCCTAGACGCTCCTGGTGCATGTCCACAAGCATGTGCTGGGAGTAGTCTACCATCCCTGAACCAAAGAGGAGTAATACCATGACTAACGCTGCATACCACAAGGTAGGGCTCACCCAGGAATATCTGGATGCTGAGGCCAAAGCCTGGGCTGTGTATCACCAAGCTGTGTATGATGCCCGTGTTATCCGGGACAATACACTGGCTGCACTAAGGAATTAAGTAAGCTCTCAAAGCCTGCTAAGGAGCAGGCGTAAGGGAGCAAGAGTTTAGTTTAGGAGATAGATATATACCTAACAAAGAAAGATACATTTAATAATGTATCCTTAACATATCAGCTATGCATTATTGTGCTCTTGAATCGGAGTACAGTACTCCCCTTATAATCCCTTGTTGTTCTTTTTTAATTGTTTTAATCTAAAACACACCCAAATAATAATAATAGTACATGTAATAGTACTAGTAATAAGAGTACTAAGATAATAGTAGATAGTAATATAGTTATATATATCAATGTATTAGAGATATATATAAATGTAATATTATAACATAACAAATATTACCTAATACTATTTCCCTTATCCCTCTCACTAAACTTACCCGAAACACTATCACCTTATATTTATCAACCTCAACAAGTAGGAACTATAAACATGTTCATAATCACTTTGTTAGTCATCAATATTATTACTCTAGGCTTCAGCTTTGTGTTTTCACACGTTGATGACACTGTCGATATAGTATTTAAAGTATCTATGTTTGCTTTAGGATTGGCTAATACCTTTGCATTAATGTCACTGTTGGATATTAAGTTCTAATATCCTTAAGTTCAACAAGTAGGATTACTCACATGCCTCACTCTCGTATTGTTAGGTTCATTGGTGATGTTCATGGTTATCACCGTGAATACAAAGCACTATTACGTAACATTCCTGAATCAGTACAAGTAGGAGATATGGGAGTAGGATTTCCTGATAATAAAGAACAAGGTTTCTCTACTTTTGCTGTCCCTGGCGTACATCGATTTATTAGAGGGAACCATGATAACCCTTCAGTAGCTAAATCTATGTCTAACTATATCTACGATGGTTGCCGTGAAGCTGGTGTTATGTATGTTGGAGGTGCCCTAAGTATTGATAGGCGCTTTCGCACTTCAGAGACTTGGTGGGAAGATGAACAATTATCTCATGAAGAGTTGTGGGCTCTTTGTAAAAAATACAAAGAATATGGACCTGCTGTTATGGTCACTCATGATTGCCCTGAATCTATAGTTGGCTCTCTATTTGATGATTATAATCATGGATATAAAGATCCCTCCAGAACACGTAATGGATTTGAGGAATATTTTAACATGCATCAGCCTAAATTGTGGATCTTTGGACATTGGCATCGTTCTGTTAGAAAGACAATTAATGGTACTACATTCATTTGTCTAGCAGAGTTGGAAACTCTAGATATAGATCTGGGGGAATATACTTAATACTGTACCCAGTCATACAATGAGGCTTCGCCTCAGATGAGATATGTTGAGCAATGGTGTTCAACATTGTTAACGGAGTTGTTGTCATGACTATCAAGGATAAAGAAGCTGTGCGTAATCTTGTAATGATGATCCTAAAACTACACAGAAGGATGTAATTACTTTGTTTGACAAGGCAATTGCATCATGTGCTGAATAAATATAATAAGGAAAATACAATGGATATCTTAGACATAGATAATGCTACCGCTAATAGATACTTAAACGTAACTCATATTTGTGAGGAAAACGCAATTAAGATTACAATTCAAGTTGCATGGGATTCAGGTGAATCTATCCTTATCTCCAAAGCAGATGCTTGCCTTCTAGCAGCACAGTTGCTTAGGTATGCAACTGATTAATATTTATAAGGAATATCAACGTGTTACCATCCTGCGGTCTAGCTCTTGTATTATTAATGGACGTATCAGGATCTATATCTGATACTAATTATATTATGCAACGTGATGCTGCTGCTGATGCGATGGTATCCGTTGATGTAATAAGTGCCATTAAAGGGGAGGGCTCAATAGCTATTACAGTAATTGAATGGGCACACTCATCTAAGACTGTAATTCCTTGGAGAGTATTATCTGAGCCAGAGGACTTAGCTCAATTGGCTCTAGATATGAAAGATATTAAACGCACAGGTGAAGGTATGACTGCACTTGTTAAAGCGTATGAGGAGGGTATCAAGGCATTTGATACAGTGCCTTGTGAACCTATTCGCATGGTTATTGATATCAGTGGTGATGGTATTGATAATACAGGAGAGATTAGTAAAACCTCTGAAGTAAGAGATGAAGCATTTAGACTTGGTATTGTAGTCAACGGACTACCTATTATTACTCCAATAGAGCCTACATTGGTAGATTATTACGCGGATCAAGTTGTCACTATAGGTGGATTTGTAATCATTGCAGACGGGTTTGAAGCATTTGGCAAAGCAATGCGTAAGAAACTCACTTACGAAATCTCTAATATTCTACCCTCTAAACAATATGCTGTAACTGTTCCAACGATGCTCCTGTGGAGCAAGTAGATATTGTTGAATAATGATGTTCAACATTAATATGGAGTGTGAATAATGGCTTATCTTCTGACTATCTATGTTGATCCTACCTGCGATAATGGAGATGTTTTGGAGCAGGTTTATTATTCCCATGAATATGCTCTCGAACGCATGGCGTCATGGCTTGATAGTGGCGCTAATCATGTTGATATGAAGGAAATCACTGAGGAAGAGGCCGTTAAGAAGGAAGACTTCCTTCTTAAAAAGATGGCTATTATTAACGCTTATGCAGATGTTGTATATGAGGCTGAAAAGCTTCGTGATAAAGCGTTGCACGAGCTTAACAATGCCTAAGGTATATGCCGGCATTGGATCAAGGGAGACACCTGTAGAAGCCCTACGATGGATGACAGGGCTTGCTGAACATCTTGCGGTAGAGGGGTGGCACCTACGCTCTGGATACGCTGTAGGGGCTGATATGGCCTTCTATGAGGGTGCTGTAGAGCGTGGCACCTTCACAAACTATGTGCCTTGGGTTGGATTTAACAATGCACCTAGAAATGACCCACGTTGGGTAGTGCCAATTATAACCGCTGAAATGTCGTATATTGCAGAGAAAGCCCATCCTAATTGGGGTGCATGTAGCCAAGGAGCACGTAAAATGCACATTCGCAATGTGTGTCAGATCCTTGGTTCCAATTTAAATGAGCCATGTAAAATGGTGGTGTGTTGGACTGCTGGTGGTTATGGTGGTGGTGGCACAGGCCAAGCTATTAGAATTGCTAAGAATTATAATATCCCTGTCTTTGATTTATATCGTGAAAAAGGCAGGGAAGATCTTGGAGACTTCTTGGATAATGTTTAAAGCCAGCCCCATAAGGGGCTGGCTTCACTTTAATGGATAGGAAACTGTATCGTGAATGAGCTTAAAGATCATCTAGTTAAGGCGCGTAGTTATATTGAGAAGGGTTGGACTCAAGGTGAATATGCCCGAGATAAAGAAGGGGACTCTGTTACTTCTTGGGACCCAACAGCAGTGTGTTGGTGTGCTAGAGGCGCATTTCGTGCAGTAGATGGTAATTATCCCTCATCTTCTGCTTCAGATCACAGTGTTTTCTTGTTGGCAGAAATAGGACATTTTGATTCGCCTACGCTTTGGAATGATTATTCTAAGCGCACACAACAGGATGTTCTAGCTCTGTTCGACAAGGCAATCGCTGTAGCATGAATTGACTACGATAAGGGAAACTTGTTATGAGTGTAAGAGCAACACTAGAGGCTGGCCGCGCACGCATTGAATTCGGTTGGACGCAAGGCACAAGAGCGCGAAACGTGCATGAAGTTCCTGTTATACCAGAGAGCCCAGATGCTGTCTGCTGGTGTGCGTCTGGCGCTATTGATGGTTTGGATGCTGCGATCCACCACCACAAAATCGGCGCCCTTATAGCGTTGGAAAGGACATTAGGCAAATATAGTCTACTAACCGGCTACAATGATGATCCGCGCAGAACCAAGAAAGACGTGCTTAACCTGTTCGACAAGGCAATTACTGCCGCAAGATTAGGATAACCAACATGGATACTCTTACTGACTATAATAACGCTCGCCTTGACTATAATACGGACACTGAAGATTCTAATTATATCTTCTGGAACCGTCCATACGAGGGAACTAATGAAGAATTGTATGTTGGTCCTGAGCACACAAACTGGCGTATTTATGAAATGTGGGCAGATGAAGAGCGTATGATTAGAGAGGGTGAAGAAGCCCTTGAGTATAATAATAGCTTTAAAGATTCAATGAATACACGGAGGTAGTTATGCTTAAGGTTAGTGTTGTGCTAGGGCTGAATATTATTATTCAGTCAGTGATGGTTCTTGCTTTCTTCAAGATGAACCAAGAGCAGGTATTGCTGGGTCTGGTATCTAGCTTATTTCTAAGCTCAATAGCAATATTGATCCATACGTATAACATTGCTTATAGCAAGAAAGTAGCTGATTTTGATGATGATGATGGGTATGCAGCAGCACATCCAGTTGCTTTTGATGATTATAATGATGGTGGGTATATAGCACACCCAGCATCATTTTATGAGCTACTGCCTGAGCAAGAGAAGCTACGTCAAGAGATGCTTAATAAGAAATACCGTTCTTAACCAAGGAGATAACTAATGGCTGTGCTTGTTAAAGTCGCATTCAAGAAAGACGACCGAATCCCTGTGATTAAGGTCATTCGGGAAATGACTGGCTTTGGATTGAAAGACGCGCTTCATGCAGCAGATGCTGGCATGATCATGGAAGCTGAACAGGTGGAATCCATGATGCGTTCTTTTAATAATGCCAAAGAAAGGGTGCGTCCCGAATATAACTTCACCTATAGCTTTAGCGTTGAACTCTATGTGGATGTGAGACATCCTGTATGGTTGCCGACAACTTTTAGGTAACTTAAAAAGAGGGAATTATTTATAATAGTTCCCTCTTCTCTTTCTTTCGTGTCTGTTCTAACCATGCACCTTTGGTGCAGTAGGATGCATGTGCGTCCTTTTGGTTCAATCATGTCTAGCAATGTGCTGGACAATCAAGGAATAATTACATGGCTCGTTCTTATGACCAGATCTTTGCTGCCACTGCTCCCAAGAGCATCGTGGCTAATACGCCTGCTTCTCGTGAAAACTTTACCCCCGCTGAGTTTTGGTTGAATGTGGGATATCAAATCCAGGTGCCTAACGAAAAGACTGGTGAGATGGAAATGCGATTTGTATCCGTCTCCCAAGGTATCCCGCTGGATACGATGAAGCGTGTTGCTGGTAACAGTCAATTTGCCAATGCTCGCAATGAGCTTGGTGATCGCCTACTGGCTGTTGGGCACACTGTTGATCCTGGTGGTAATCTTATTCTAAAGCCAGGAATGTTGGTGATGCAGATTCATCGCACAGGTGGTGAAGTAGCACCCGTCACGGCTGAGATGAACCCGTTCGTTCGTGAGTTTGATCTGGTTTAATGTAGCTTAACTTCCCGGTCCATAGTGGACCGGGAATTCCCTTTTATTATAGGATAATCTGACATGGCTAATGATAATACAAGCTCCACAGGGATTCATCCAAAAGGCGTAACACGAGCCAAGAAGCTCAAGTGGAGCGCCAAGCATGATGCTAACCGTACTTATAGGTCTGACCTCTATAACCGTCATGCTAAGAATCCCCGTTATGAGGTAGCTCTGTGGCATACACAGATCGAGGCTCTGCGTGCTGGAACTGCTACTTAACCAACTTTAATGGATAGTTTTTACTAACTAGCAATAGTTAGTAAAGCTATCCATTATAGCTTATATTTGATAGATCATTACGGTATAATCTTTTCAACTTATCTAAAGACTATTAGTTGAAAAATGGATCATTTTGGCTAAGGGCACCTAAATACTAGGTGCTCTAAAACCATCACATTATGTGTGCTTTTATGCACATTAATATCAATAATAAGTTAAATAATGTTGAATACTAACCAACAGGAGCTTAACTATGCCTACTATTTATGATCTGAGTAACCAGTCACCTGAGTTGTCTAAGTTTTACGCATCGGTTAAGGCGCATCTAGTATGATTCTAGTATTTGGAAGCAACCGAGCAGGCCGCCATGGTAGAGGAGCAGCCCTTGATGCTTACCGGAATCATGGAGCTAAGTTTGGTATTGGTGAGGGTCATGTAGGTAATAGTTACGGAGTACCTACAAAAGACGGTAATCTTAAAACACTTAAGCTAAATGAAATTATGCATCATGTAGTATTATTTATAATGTATGCAGAAGCTAACCCAAAACTTACATTTAAAGTAACTCGTATTGGCTGTGGTTTAGCTGGTTTAAATGACTGGGATATGGCTCCAATGTTTGAACAAGCTACAAATAACTGTCAGTTTGATAATAAATGGAAGCTATATTTAGGAGATAGTAAAGAATACTGGGGCACTTATTAATTTAATAACTAAAAGGAATAAATCATTGAAAGAGCTTTATCTTGGTTTTGATATACGTCGAAACATTTGGGTTGCTACAAAAGAAGACATAACTGCGATCTTTGCAGAAAATTTATCTGCTGTTGATTGGGAGAAGGCTGTCAAAGGATTTTTGACAAAAAAGTTTGAACACGCAGATTACCAAACAGCATTAAATTGGTTAATGGATAATAATTAAGGTAGCTTAATATGAATAATACCGATCAAATGGCTATCCAAATTGAATTGGAAAGGCTTTATTCTAAAAACCAGTTGATCCCACGTATTCGTGCAGAGTTTCAGAGTTGCACAGAGGTTAATTTCCAGCATATTATGAGCGTAAATGACATCCTGCCCGAGTTCGGGTGGGATGTTTTGATTCAAATGTCTCTTCATAAGAGAGCCAATGTCTCTACGCTGGTGGGTATTCTATATCACCATTTTAATGATGCACAGCTTACTGCTGATAATCTTCTTAAAGCAGTAGATGCTGATCTTGTAGATTGGAGTGAATCATTAAAACTATTTATTACTAAGTTTAGTGTTGGGGAACATGTCCAAAGGGAGTTGGATCTGTTTCAATATCCTCTCCCAATGGTAGTAGATCCACTGCCTATCGAGAATAATCTACAAAGTGGGTATGTTCTCAATAACAGTTCTGTGATTTTAAACAATGGACATCATGATGGTGATGTAGTGTTGGATCATCTAAATCTATGTAATCAGGTAAAGCTCAGTATTAATACTGAATGTCTTAAAGTGCTTAATAATAAATGGAAGAATCTAGATAAACCTAAGGATGGAGAAACTCAACCAGAGTTTCACAAACGCAAGACAGCATTTGCTAAGTTTAATACTAAAGCAAAGGAAGTCATGAACATTCTTATTGAGCATGGAAATGAGTTTAGGTTTACTCATGCATATGATCGTAGGGGCAGGACTTATCCCAAAGCTTATTACGTATCTAGCCAGGGAAACTCTTATCAAAAAGCTATGTTGGAATTTTATAATAAGGAGTTGGTAACTTGACTGATAAAGCTAAATATATTGTAATTTACTTAGATCTTAGTGAATGGGCCTGGGGTGATATTGGTCCCGCTCTTAGATTTTCTTCACATAACGCTAATGACGCTAATCACGCAAAAAACATGTGCAGGTACAAAAATAAACAAAGACATATTTATGATGTGATTAAATTAGAGGACGTTGAACAAGATGACTGATTACAAAGCAGTTGTAACAGAGGAACAGCTTGAAGATCTTAATGAGTTTCTAGAAACAAAATGTATATGTATTCAGAACTTTGGATCTCAAGCTCTAAGTAATCGTCTTAAGTTTGCTTTAACAGATCAAGGAGAAGTATTCCTAGTTCTATACTCAAATTATAATGACATTGATGGTGTGGTATCTCTAGGACCAGGGAGGAAAGCACTAAACCAACTAGTATCAGGCGCATCACATATGCTTAGTCAAATTCAGTAGGAGTTAATAATGCAGTTGTTTTCGGGACTAGAAGCACTTAAAATTGATATTGCGTCCAGCTATGGCCTTGATAAAGAAACATGGCAAACCCGACTAGATTGGTTCGCAGCTAACGAAAACAATCTTATGGGTATGATGGCATCTGCTGAAGAACCTACCTTATATTTTGCAGGTGTAAATGCATATCAAGATACCTTGAAGGGCATTCCTTCAGGGTATCCTGTATCCCTAGATGCATGTGCCTCTGGGCTGAGCCTGATGGCCATCCTGACGGGTGATCGTAAGGCAGCGGCACTATGTAACGTAGTAGATACAGGAGCCCGTGTAGACGCCTACACAGCCATCTATGACGCTATGCTCGCTAAGGTAGGTGAGACATCTAAGATCAGTCGTGATATGGTTAAGAAGGCTGTGATGACTAGCGCGTTTGGATCTAAAATTGAACCAATGAAAGCGTTCGGAAAAGGTAAGCTTCTAGATATATTTTATGAAACCATGCAAGAGATGGCTCCTGGTCCTTGGGAGCTAATGCAAGTGTTTCTTGATATCTGGGACCCTACAGTGCTGGAACATAATTGGGTAATGCCAGATAACTTTCATGTTAAGATTAAGGTTGAAAGCACACAGAAAGAAACTGTTCATTTTCTGAATGAACCGTTTGATGTATTTCGGACAGTAAATGCACCTGTGGAAAAGGGAAGATCTCTCTCCGCCAACGCAATACATTCCACCGATGGTCTAATCGTTCGTGAAATGACTCGCCGCTGTAACTATGATGCTGATTGGGTTAACCTTCTAAAAGATATGCTTAATAATGAAGGTGATCATTATATTAAGAAAGGTAAAATGGAAGCCATTCGTATGACTGGTATCTTGTGGAAGCATTATGAAGAAACTAGGTATCTCTCTGCACGTATTCTAAATTACCTAGATAGCGATACCATTGGTATGGTTAATAGTCTTGTAATTGAAAGGCTTATTGGCAGCCTACCTGCCAAGCCATTCCAGATTATGACTATTCATGACAATTTTAGGTGCCTTTCTAATTACGCTAATGATATGCGTATGCAATATAACCGTCAGCTATGGGAGATTGGTAGGAGTAATCTACTATCTTCTCTGTTGAGTCAGATTACTGGACGGCATATCCCAGTAACTAAGCTGGACCCAACACTAGTCAATGATATTCTTCAAGCTGATTACGCTCTGTCATAACTATATACCCAAAAACAACTGATCCTATTTGGATCTTTTGTTTTTGGGTATTATTTTTTTGTACAGAATTATCTAATAAATAGATAATCTTAGATTAATAAGTCCATGGATATTTTGTTTTTGTGGTGGTTATAAAGGAAATAAATATGTGGCAAGTACATGAAGATGTTTGGGAATTAGATCATCCAGGCATTCATTTATATAAAAGTTATCTAAATGCAAAAAAGAAACTACGTAAATTAGTAGAAGAATATATGGTACTTGATCGTACTGGGTATAATTATAAAGAATATATTAAATTTAAAAATAACAGAATCACTATTCTTACTGATATAGATAATCTAAAAGAAGGTGAATTTATGTATATTGAAGTTAATGAAGAAATTCACCTTAGTCTTACTCTTGTAGAGGTATCTGAATAATGTCTAATTATATTGACGGTCCTTGGAAGCTTGGACGTAAAGGTAAATCTAAACAGTTTATTGATTATGTACCTGTAAATACTTACGCACATTATGAGTTTGCTTCTGTTATTACTAAGATGGAGGGTGATGATGAACATGACCCAAATGCTATTAAAGCAGCACGTCTTATGTGTGCAGCCCCAGAAATGCTAAAAACACTTCGAGATGCGCTTCTACAATTTCATTATCTAGATTCTAAATTTCCAACAGGAACTACACCAACAATCATTACTAGAATTAATGCAGTTATTAATAAAGCTACAGGAGAAGTATCATAACTACGTCTATTAATGACACCAATCTCTATCGCAGTTCACCTAGGCAAATTAGGTCACACATTATTGAGTGTTTGTATGCAGGTCTAGTTCCCTTCACGAGGGGCAGTCCGGGCTGTGGGAAGTCAGAGATTCATAAGAGTATTGCTAAAGAGCTTAATCTTCAAATTATTGATCATCGTGCTGCTGGTAGTGACCCTACTGACTTTTGAAAAAGAGCTTTACATCA
>Ga0335396_10007469_pt1 | contig 10459 bp, 5 predicted proteins | sample FRY02_FD_205743 | JGI IMG/M metagenome (GOLD analysis project Ga0335396, IMG submission 205743) | Freshwater microbial communities from Lake Fryxell liftoff mats and glacier meltwater in Antarctica - FRY-02 (spades assembly) (version 2) | ecosystem: Environmental > Aquatic > Freshwater > Ice >... | reverse complement strand
CCACCCATACCACTCCAAACTTGAACAAAGCGCACTCCCCTTTCAACTAAGCGACGGGCAAGAATGCAATTTCTTGCAAACCCACCATAATGGGCAGGCGAAGAAGTACCGTATTTATCAAGAAGCGGTTGGGGTTCTTTGGAAAGATCAAAAACCTCCGGGGCAGCAAGTTGCATTTTCGCAGCAAGTTCGTAACTTTCAACTCGGGCAGAAAGCCTACTATCATCAGGATGGTTTTTTGCAAAACCTTCATTCAATTCTTTTAGTAGTTTCAATCCATCATTACTTGAATCTGAAGTAACAAATTTAGCAGCGGGAAACGGAGATAAATCTGGAATGGGGGAACTTGCAGAAGGATTAACAACCGTCCCCTGATGCGAAGCAGAAAGGAAACCAGGAGAAAAGTTTCCCATATTGTTATAAGGCAATCCGCGTGGGTCAGGCAGCACAACAAACGCAGGCAAATTATCGGTAAGCCTGCCTAGGGCATAAGAAACCCAAGAACCTGCACAGGGAAAACCAGGGGTGATAAAACCAGTATTCTGTAAATAACTTGCGGGGCCGTGCACATTCGACTTCGAACTTAACGCCATCAAGAATGCCATTTCATCAACAGATTCTGCAAGGTTAGGAAAAACAGAGGTAACCCATTTTCCTGATTGCCCATATTGCTTCCATTTAAATGGAGATTTCATAAGAGGGCCTGGGGTTCCCGTAGCAGTGAATTTCAAACCCGAATCGACTATCTGCCCATGTCGCTTTTCAAGTTCAGGTTTGAAGTCAAATGTATCCATTTGGCTCATACCACCATTCAAAAATATCTGAATGATGCGCTTAACTTTGGCAGGGTGATGAATCCCCCCTTTAAGATTGTTAGGATTATTTTCAAGTGCAAGCAAATGAGATAAAGCAATGCTATGAAAACCAGTGGCTATAAAATCGCGTCGATTTGCTAACACTTAAAACCTCATTATTCGATGAACAAGAATTCGCTGCTGTTAAACAAAATGCGAATCAAGTTTGCCAACCCATACTTATTTGCATAATTGCCCCAGGCAGATTGTTCAACTTCAGTAGGCAACCTTAATAATAATCGTTGGCAAAGCACCGAAATTTGTTGCTCGATTTTTGGCCCTGCTTGTTCCGATAATTTAGCTAAATGCTCTGCATACCTCAGCATAAACTTGTTATTCCATAATACTAATGCCTGAGTAGCACTAATCGAAGCGGAGCGAACCGGGCTTGATTGTGAAGCATCTGGGCAGTCTAGCGCTTCAAGCATAGGATCGGGCCTAGTCCGAAAAATATAACGGTAAATACTTCGCCTTTGTGCCTCTGAAGAATCAACATCAAAACGATCGTAATCAGCCTCAGGCGTAACATGTATACCGGGCTTCATAATAAAATGTTTCACAGGCGTTCCGTACATATTCTGGTCGATCCGTCCACTTGCCTGCAAAATAGAATCACGCAAAGTCTCTGCATCGAGCCGACCTAAATTCATCCGCCAAAGCAAGCGATTATCTGCATCGATCGTAACTGCAAAAGCATCATTGCGAACTTTTTGCTTATAAGTATTGCTTGTAAGAATAAGTTTATGAAGGGCTTTAATCGAACCTTTAGAATCAAGAAGGCTAGAAGCGAGCCAGTCAAGGAGTTCTGGATGGGTTGGAACACCGCCCATTTTTCCGAAATCGTTTGGAGTATCAACAATCCCCTTATGAAAATGATAATGCCAAATACGATTAGCCATCACCCGCCAAGTAAGCGGATTTTTTTCGTGTGAAATCCAATCTGCAAGCGCCATCCTTCTTTGGCGTTCATCATTTAAATCATTAAGTTTAAAGCTGTTATCTAAATTAGGAATACTTCCAATTGCACTAGGGGTTGCTAAACCGATGGGCTTAGTAATTTCTCCGCGTTTAAGAATTTGCACAACGCGCGGAACAGGGCTGGGCTTAAAACTACCCTCTGCTTTAAACTGGTTGGTTCCGCAATAAACCTTCATCTGAACGGGTAAAGAAGCAAGTTCAGATTCCAAACTTTGCTCTAACACCCAGCGTGTAAGCTTTTCCCTCTCTAATTCACTTCGATTAATTTTATCTATTCTTAAAACTGCAACTATTTCTGGGGGAAGTGGGCGCTCGGTTTCTAATACTGATGTAGCAGTGGTCAGAGAAATGCGAAATCTACCTATAAGATGGCTTCCCCCGTGCACCTGATCAAGTTCGATTTTAAAAGTAGTGCCCGGTTCAAAACTAATTGGTTTTTCAAATTCGAAAAGTGCCTGATGAGGTTTCCCGACTTCTGGGTAAATTCCCCAAGCGGTGGAAGGATTTCCATCAATCGCTCTGCTAACGCCCCAGCCAGTTTGATCAAAATCAGCAAGTGCAGCTTTAATTTTTACAGGCACAATCGCATTTAATTGATTACTTGCACCAGCAAAGATTTTAATTTCGGAAAGGTGAAGGTTGCCATTTCCATTCCTCCCCGGCCCTTTATGAGGCAAGGAATCATCAGGTAATAATTCTAAGCGTAACCCGGTTAACCCCGTTCGCAAGGTTGAAAGTGTAACGGCATAAGTATCTTTTTCAGGATTATTACCACTAGAGAGAATCGATTGATCTGCCAATAGTTTTAAGGATGCGCCGTTTTTTGAATTCCAAGTTTCGGGGGTGGGGGTAAACCACAAAGAAGGCTTTGCCTGATATTCTTTTTCGAATTTATCAATTTTAGTAAGCTGTGCATTCGAAAATGAACTTGGATCAATCTTATTTTTTAAGGTACGAATGCGATTTAACTCTGCATGCAAACTTATGCGTTTTTTTGCAACTTTTTCATCCGCATCGAAAAGGCGCTCTGCTTTATCAATACCTGCAAACACCGCCTGAAGCCCATAGTAATCTGCCTGAGAAATAGGATCAAATTTATGGTCGTGACAACGAGCACAATGAACGGTTAACCCAGTAAAAGTTGTCATTGTGGAGGTCACAATATCATCTCGGTCGAGGTAGTGCGCAATTTGCCTATCAATGGAATTTTCATTGATCCCCATTAAACCACTTTCATCCCAAGGGCCCGCAGCAAGAAAACCAGTTGCAATAATCGCTTGTGGCTCATCTGGAAAAAAGCCATCCCCTGCAATTTGTTCTTTAATAAAACGGGCGTAGGGTTTGTCTTCATTGAACGATCGAATCAGATAATCTCTGAAAGGCCAAGCATTGGGCCTAAAGCGATCTTGGTCTTGGCCGTGCGAATCTGCATAGTGCGCTACATCAAGCCAATGGCGAGCCCAGCGTTCTCCGTAACGCGGTGAGGCAAGTAATTTGTCTACTAACTTTTCATAAGCATTTGGTGAATTATCGTTACAGAAAGCTTTAAGTTCAAATGGAGTTGGCGGTAAGCCTGTGAGATCGATAAAAATTCTGCGGGCGAGAATTCTAGGCTCAGATTGTGTTGCTGGTTTTAATCCCTTTGCTTGCAATTTTTCGAAAACAAAGGCATCAATCGGATTTTGAACCCAAGGTTTAAATGCATCTGCCACGGTTGGTATCAAAGGCTTTTTTATTGCCTGAAGCGACCAATGATCTTCACCTGTTTTTGCATTTGTGATCAAACTACCCTTGGAAATAATAGCACCTTGCGAAATCCAGATTCGTATAACTTCTATTTGTTTTTGGCTTAATGCCTCTGCCTTCAGTGGCATTCTAGGCAAACCTTTATCCCCTTGGATTCGGTGCATTAGCAAACTTTCATTCGGTTTATTTATCAGAATAGATAGCCCCGAAGTGCCCCCTGTTTTAATTCCCTCTTCGGTATCTAGGCGTAATCCACCCCTGTGTTTACTTCCGCTATGACATTCAAAACAATGGGCCTTAAGGATGGGGAGAACTTCTTTAGTAAAATCAACGGAAGTATTTTGAAGTTTAGTATCAGCTAAAGTTTTGTAGTTTATTATAAAAAGAAATGCGGTGATACAAACTAGAAGAGTAAAAGTTTTATTAGGAATCTGAGTTTTGAAATTTTGATTTTGCATAGTGGTTTTAATAACTTTGTTTAGATCAGATTAAATAATACCACAAAAAATAAACATTCACTTAGGCAGGTCAAAATCTTTACACGAAATCAAAACTTTATAATAACTGTTAGTTATTAAATAGGCGATTTAATAATAATGAACAAAACGAAATTTAAAAGAATTCGGAGTAAACGCCGTCGGCAGGGGAAATTTGTTAAACAATTATAATTTTGGGGCCTTCAGAAGAAGACCCCAAAATAAACATCCTAGATTCATTAACTTTATTTTTGACGCTCAAGGGCAATCGCTTTGACTTTTTCAAGGAAATCAGGATAAGTTTTAAGCACCCTATCAAAATCTTTCTTCATAAGAATGAAAATATCACAAGTACTACTGGCCCTGATATTGGCACTTCTTGGAGCAGAATTTATCAAACTCATTTCTCCAAAGAAATCACCATCTGCCATAGCTTTTAACACCTTTCCAGATTCATCTATCACTTCAACCGAACCCTTAGAGATAATGTATAAGGCAGTCCCTACTTCACCTTTACGAATGATGAAATCGCCTTCGGCATAGATATCGGGTCGTAAATTGATAGCAAGGTTATGCAATAAGACATCGCTTGCACCTTTAAAGAGAGGAACTTTTTCAAGGACATTGCGGTTGATGATTTCGACCCAATTACGGCCATCTTTTTCGATAAGATCATAAGCGGTTTTAGGACCCCAACCCCCAGCAGGGTAATTAGGGTAATCAGCAGCAGGTTCAGTTTCCCAAACATCAAGAATCGGTTGAGCAATACGCCAAGCAGCTTCAACAAGGTCGGTTCTAGAAAACAGGGTAGCATCACCAGTCATACAACTGTAAAGAAGAACTTCGTAGCCTGTGCCCCTAGAAGCTTCAAAGGATTCAGAGTAGTCAAAACGCAAGTTGATGTTTTGTGTTACCATCGCAGGGCCAGGAGTTTTACCTAAAACACGAAGTTCAATACCCTGATCGGGTTGGATATGAAAGATAAGGCGGTTGGACTCGGTCGAGTTTGCAGAGCTTCCAGAAGAGTTACCCCTGCTAAGTATTTCGGGGGCTTTTTTAAATTGAACCATAATCTCGGTGCCCCGTTTCCAGAGGTTTTTACCGGAACGGAGATAAAAAGGCACACCATCCCAACGCCAATTATCAATAAACAATTTAAGGCAGCCAAAAGTTTCGGTGTTGGAAGTGGGTGAGACATCGAGTTCTTGCCTGTACCCCGGTGCAGGGGAACCATCCGATTTACGACCGGGGCCATATTGCCCACGGACACAATTTTCGCGCACCATTTCTGGCGTCATAATACGAACCGCTTCAAGCAATTCAGATTTTTGATTTCGAATAGCATCAGGTTTGAAAGATGAGGGTGGTTCCATACATAGGTAAGCAAGCATTTGAAACATATGATTTTGAATCATATCACGAAGGATACCCGAAGTTTCGTAGTACTTGCCTCGGTTTTCAACACCCACCGTTTCCGTCACACTAAACTGAATATGATCGATGTTATCTTTATTCCAGAGTGGTTCAAAAATACCGTTCGCAAAACGAAATGCCAAAAGGTTTTGTACCGTTTCTTTGCCAAGGTAATGGTCGATACGATAGATTTGTTTTTCTTTCCAATGTCTGAGAAGTAAGCGATTAAGTTCGATTGCAGAGGGAAGGTCGTGCCCAAAAGGTTTTTCAAAAATAACGCGAACCCACCCTTTATCGGGGTTCTTGATACCAGACTGTTGTAGGTTAGAAGAAACAAGATCAAATACCGAGGGAGGAGTTGCCATATAGAACAGGATATTGCCCTGAGTATCGAATTTTGTTTGGGTTTCATTGATTAAAGAGGCGAGCCGTTTATAAGCTTCGGGGTCCGAAAAATCCCCTTGAGTATAATGCAATTTTGTGACGAAGTTGTTCCAGATATTTTCATCAAAAACTTTGCGAGTGTTAAATTTTTTGATGTCTTGGGTCATTCGCTCGCGAAAAGTATTAGTATCAAGTGAATCGAAAGCGATACCAATAATCACAAAGTTGGGGCTAAGCAAACCATCGCAAAAAAGGTTAAAAATAGCAGGCATAAGAAGGCGTTTAGTAAGGTCGCCAGAAGCACCAAAGATTACCATCACGCAAGGGTCTGCAAGTTTATCCGAATATTTAATAGCGCCTTCAGGGGCATTTATAAAAGAGTTGGAAGCCACAGATAAAACTCCTACTTATAAAAAAAGAAAAGCATAAACATGATTTAAATGTATCAAGAAAATTCTTGTAATGTTAAAAATTTAGCCTATTTTTGTTGTGCCTATTCTAAATCTGATTCTGCGATATTTTGTCGAAGAATTCGTGTAATTTCAGCTATTGTTTGCGGGTGATGATGTAGTTTCATATGCTTTTCTTCAACAATTGCTACGGTATCTGAGTGGGTAGCTAACGCACTAGTAATAGGAACAACCGAATCGCCTTTCCGGTACTCGAAAAACTGGTTTAAATCGCCCACAATAGAATGTACTTGAATATTTTCGGAAGGTCTTAAACTCTGAAATACTTTAAGAAATGGATTTTCAAAACCTAGCATATCAATACTGTTCGGTTGACTTTGCATTCTGAATGCGGGAAGAAAAACACCCGGGTTAGAATCGGCAAGTTCACTGCGAAAATTCTTCTGCCAAGTTGGAATTTTTGCAAAATAAGAACCTAATCTTCCCGTCGCGGTAAAACTTAAAGGCGACCCATTATGTGGCGTACCTATATAAACTATGTGCGAAATATTGCAGTTCGGTTCAAAGTAAAAAGTTTTCCTCGCTAACTCTAACAATGCAGGTTTCCCTTGCAACTGGTTAAAAGAAACTTTAGAAACTCCTTTATATAGCTTATCATCACTATGAACCACTTGCAGTCTAGAAAGCAAACCACCCATACTATGCCCTACTAAAACCATATGCTTAAGAAGCTTATTTTCTTTTTTGGGATCAACTGTAGCTATTGTGCGCTCCAAATTTTCTCTTAAATCGGTACTGTTAAGAAGAATAGAACCTGCCGTGGGGTATAAATAAACCCAGAATTGATATCGATCTCTAATGCCAGGGATTTGATCAAGCTCATTAAGAGTTTCCATCCAAGTTGCAGGGGTTGAAAGTAAACCGTGTACAAAGACAACGGGAATTTTATTTGGTTGAAAAGGTTCTAACATATACAAGCCTTGGAATTTAGATTCACGGTCACCATCTAAAAAGCCCAGCATCCAAAGTCTTGAACTAAGATCTCTTTCTAACATTTCTTCATATTGCGCAGAGAAATCTGCAGCCAAAGGCACCTCTTTGCCATTTACTTTAATAGTAGAATAAATTTTGGGATTAATGATTTCTAAACGACAAAACCCTTTTTCCAAATTGTCGTTAGGAATTAAAACAACCGTTGCTCCTAAAGGGTGCCCGATATTATGATAAATATCGAGTGGCTCTTTTGCGTTAAACTCGGCATTGGGGTGAAAGACGATAGGCAACCCTACACCTTTTCGTGTGTAGTAATTAGAAAGCGAGTAAGCGGTATCAGTCTTGGGGACGGTCAGGCTTTTATATAAGTTCGGCCGTTCTGAAAAACCATGGGAGTAAATTGGGAAGGATGGTATTTTTTCGTGAACTTGCCATTGTCCCGCCATCGTAAAATCTTTATTTTTATTTCCATCTTCAAGCATCCTTGCAAGGCAAGATTCATAAACATTAGTAGCCCGCTTGGTTTTTGGGTCATCAAAACCCTCACGGTCTAGGAATTTCCAAGCAAAGCAGCAGGCATAGGCATAGTATTCGATTGCAATATTTACATCTGTATTATCGGTTAAATCAGCTTTCTCGAAACTTAATTCCATCATAGCTTCAAAGTCTGAGGAATTAAGGTTTTTATCTCGAAGAGCTTTTAATAAAATTTGTGAGTTCACTTCCTCTAGTCTGGAAGGTAATTTGCGTGAACTTAAATACTTTTCTGTTTGTTCCGACCAGCGAGAAGTGGGTAAGGGATAATAACTAGTAGATTTTGTAGAAGTTGATCTACACCCCGATGAAAAAAAAACTACCCATAGAACCAGCCAAATAACTGGAACTTTTTTTAACCCTTGCGGTAACAATAATTCAAGCACTGACTCAAGCCTTTCTTCAAATAATGAAGGATTGATATACAAAGTTTCAGACCGTTTCAACAAGTCCAAATGAAAAAGGGCTTAAAATAGGTAAGCCAGAGGAAGCAAACAGTTGGTTTTACCCAAAATACCGAGACAATATCTAATTGTTTGAAATAAAATTGCCTTAACTAAATCATTCTTTTGTATTCTTAAGAATCTAGTCCGCCTACGAATAAAGAAGAACTAAATATACGGCTTTTTAAGCATATCTAAACCCCTAAAGTATTTTCTGTAAATCGAAGCCAACACTATTACTTCCATTTTTTATTTCAACTTTAAGATTTGTACTATTGGCAACCTTGGAAGGATTAATTCCCGAACAACTTTAGTGTCCGTTCGGCGAATCACTGGTACCAAAAAGCGAATTGAATCAGGTTTTTTAATTATCTGATTGGCAACAGTGTGTGAAGCTCGCTTCGGCAGACTCGGCGACCGATCCGGCAGGTACGGTTGGTGAGCTAGTCAAACCAAACTCCAAGGCTAATATGCCTTGCAAGAAGGGTTTTCACCGAACGGACACAAATTTAGAAGAACCGGAGGGCTAATTCTTTTTTTGGGCAGGGTTCTTTTGATCAGAATAAAAAATATCAAGCCGAAAGAAAGCTCCTTGTTTTTAGAATTGCTTGGGTTACTTCAGATCAAAGTTGATCAAGTTAGTTTTATCTTCAACCTTTGCGGTAAGATTCGATAAGCTTGTATCGCCATAATGCATTGGAATGTTAGGCGGGGGCAAGGGCGCTCGATCTTCAGGCAATCGACCTGTGGTATCTTGAATAGAAATAATCATAACTTTGTGTTCGCCAATAGGGGCCCCTTCGCGATCTACCCCATTAATTCTGGTTTTCATTTTAAACTTACCGTTGGAATCAATAATGCCAACAGAAGAAGGAAGGTTTCCCATAGGGACAAAAACGATGCTGCCATTCTTTAATTTTTTATCAAGGTAGGAAACAGAACCTTCAACGGGTTGAAGTGGGGGACCCTCGGTGCCACAACCTAAAGACAATAAAAAAGATAAAAAACAGAGGAAAGAAAAACAGTGTTTAAAACCCATCGGTAATTTCTCCAGAAGCTTTGGTAGCCAGACTTTGAAGGAGAGTAATAGCGGTGGAATCTTTGATGAATCTTGTACTGCCATCACAAAAGGAAAAGTTAGCCCCGCCGGTATGAGAGCTAGAAAAAGGCATATCGTTAACGCCATAGCTGCCACTATAATTAATACCATAACGAACCATTTTATGGTCAATCATAAGGCAGCCTTTATTTGTATCTTGTGGGTCGTAAGAATAGTAACCCCAAGTCCAAGGCTCAATGCTACCCCAAGCCGTTGCGAGGGGAGCGACACGATTTTTTTTGGAAGAGGTTTCGCCAAAAAGCAAGGTATTGGAAGTGCCATCGGTGATGTCGTTTAACTTGATTTTACTATAAGGAAAAATAACGCCAGAAGTGGTAGTGCCACAATAAGCATTAAGAGGGGCAGTTGGGGTAACGATATTTGCAAGGGCGGAACCCGCATTAGCTCGGTAATGCAGAGCAGCTTGTTCCTTGCCAAACCAAGGAGTTGCTCCACCTGAGGGGGTAGGGTCATCTGGGCTTTTAACACCAAATTCTGAGGAAGGGCAAACAAAAGTTTTAACCGCATTAGTGTAGATAGGGTCTTGGCCAAAATGAGGGTTAGTATTAAATCGAATCGGCATAACCAATCTTAAAGGCAGACTAGAACCACTTAAGGATGCCATTTTACTGATCATAACTTCTTGTTCGATGTAAGGAAAAATCTTCCCCGGCCAGCCAATATAATAGCCTTGTATTGTTTCGGCTCCTGTTGGTAACATTTGAAAGGTTTGCTCGTAATTATGAATCGCCAAACCTAATTGCTTTAGATTGTTTGAGCAGGTCATCCGAGCAGCGGCTTCCCGTACTTTTTGCACTGCAGGTAAAAGTAAACCAATTAATATAGCAATGATTGCTATCACTACTAGAAGTTCGATAAGAGTAAACGCTTTTACGCCAAACTTTCTGCCCATAGTAAAACACTCCAAAAACAGGAGAAAACTTTGGGAGAGGCGGGGATAAATACTTAATTACTTAACTATATTACCACTATTTATACCAAACATACAATCTTAAATATTTTCCCATGCTTATAAGACTTATTACCTTGAACAAATGACTAATAATAGGCAGAATAAGTTTATTCTTTTTTTTTAGGGGACTTGATATGAATCTTTTAATTACTTTTT
>Ga0335396_10007468_pt1 | contig 10459 bp, 13 predicted proteins | sample FRY02_FD_205743 | JGI IMG/M metagenome (GOLD analysis project Ga0335396, IMG submission 205743) | Freshwater microbial communities from Lake Fryxell liftoff mats and glacier meltwater in Antarctica - FRY-02 (spades assembly) (version 2) | ecosystem: Environmental > Aquatic > Freshwater > Ice >... | reverse complement strand
CCTACGGATTAGAAGTCCGTTGCTCTATCCATCTGAGCTACAAGGGCAGTTTGCTCGCCTAATCGTATCCGAGTAAGTCTTTTATTTGATTGAGTCAACCCAACGAGATCGATCATCACCGCTGAGCGCCCCACGGCGTGTCGTGCACGCATACTTGGGGGTTGGCGGTCTAACGGGATTGGCCGGCATGGACCCAAGAAGGCTCCGCAACGTCAACTTACGAGGTTCGGCAAGAACGCTGAACGAACAGGCCGCGCGAAGACTGTCGCGGCGGAGCCACAGCACTGACAATTTTAAGTCTCGCCAGGAAGACAAATTTTTTTAAAATTTACAATTTTGCTTGATGAATAACTCGTTGGGGAAATGGAATTTCTATCCCCTCTTTATCAAAGGCAATTTTTAGCCTCTTGCGCAGTTCTCCAGTAACTTCCCATTGCTTGAGTGGTTTTGTTTCACCGAGAATCTTTATGATAATTGCCGAATCTCCGAAATCGTCAACTCTCAAAAACTGCGGTGGCTTCAAAATGTTTTCTTTCCACTCTGGGTCCGCTGCCAGTATTTCGCCAACAGTATTAACTACGGATATTACGTGTTCGAGATTCGATTTGTAAGAAATACCGATGTCGAGGTTGACCCGCGCAAACTGTTTTGACAAATTTGATACTTTTTTAATTTCCCCATGAGGAACATGATGCACGATCCCGTCGAGATCTCTCAATGTCGTCATTCGCATACTTATGTCTTCAACCAGTCCACATGTTCCGTCAAGACAAACTACGTCTCCGATGCGATATTGATTTTCCAATATAATAAAAAATCCAGAAATAATATCTCTGATGAGATACTGTCCGCCAAAGCCAAAGGCGAGACCTGCAATTCCGGCCGCAGCCAGAAGTGGACCTATGGCGATACCAACTTCTTGAAGGATGATCAAAAAAGTGAGGAGCCAAACAAGTATTCTGGACGAAAGAGTAAAAATGCGAATGAGAGTATCCGCTCGTTGTCCCTCCTCTTCTTTGAGCAAAGAACGATTAGAAACGACGACTTGTTTTATGATTTTTTCAATAAAAACGCCCACAAATTTGCGGACCAGCAAAGCCAAAATGATGACCGCAACAATCTTTATACCGTGATCATAAAACCACGGTCTGAGGTTGCGAATAATGCTTACAAGCGCATCAAGAACGACTGAAACATTTTCTTGCACCGAAATTAAAATAAGTCTTGTGTCGATGTGCTTCTCCCGATTCTGTTGTTGTTTTAACCGGTACGGCCCTGCCGCTTTTCCGCATTTTCACGGTGAGATATTTTCTGAAAATACATATTCAGAATCGTTCACGAATACTACGCCAGATCGTAGTTGTTAATGAAATTGATGTTGCCATCTTGAAAATTGACGCCACTGACCTTGTCCGCGCTATCGCTTTCGCAACTGTGGCTCTGTGGCTCTGTGACTTCGTTTAGTGCTGTGGCGGTTTAGTGAACTTTTGGTAGCCGCGGCGATGCATGTGGCGCCGAGTGCTACCTCCATCGCCAGACCCACCGAAATGAGGTATGTGCACAAATTAATTCTATGTATCTCCTTTTGTGTAGTGTCCTCACACACTGAGATAATGGTGCTGTGGAGACGACCATATTGCTTAGCGTTGAAAATGAGATGGCCTTTGGCGATGCCTTGCGCATTGGATTCGAGGACATCATGCTTCTCGACATCCTTCTGCGGAAGATCAACGATTCCAAAGTTTGCCGCGGTGTCCACGAAACTAGCAATTGGACCTTGACAGATGACTGACTGTTGCAACAATGAGTAAGAAATTGAGGCACTCCGAAAAACTCAAGGTACCACGCTCAAGATCGTGCTCGGAATCAACGCGGTAATGTTTGTGGTCGAACTCGTTGCCGGGTTGGTCGCTGGCTCTACTGCCCTCTTGTCGGATTCACTCGATAATTTCGGCGATGCCCTGACGTATGGATTGAGTATTTACGCGATACCTCGTGGCCCGCGCTCGAAAGCCCGCGTCGCCTTGTTCAAAGGTTTGCTAATTTCGATTGCCGGCCTATTCGTGCTTGGGCAGGTTGCTAATAAAATGCTCTTTCCAAGCGTTCCCGTATTCGAAATCATGGGTGCCGTCAGCTTGTTAGCTCTGGTTGCAAATTGCATCTGCTTGAGCTTGCTTTGGCGGCATCGCACCGACGATATAAATATGAGTTCTGTTTGGGAGTGTTCTCGCAACGACATCGCTACAAACATCTCTGTTTTCATCGCTGCCGCTGGAGTTTGGTTGTTGCAGTCTGGATGGCCTGATGTTCTAGTGGGCTTGGGCTTGGCCTGTCTATATTTGCGCTCCGCGTACCGGGTGTTGCGCGCCGGATTTGCCGAGTTAAAGAACACAACGCCTTTGGGTTACTCCTGAGTCGACTGCCTCAGGGCCTGCCGCCCTTCTTGAGGATTCAATGGCAGCTAGCACTCGCGCGCACTAAACTTTGGATTTGATGTCATCAATATTGAGATGAAGATGTCCGTACGCGTCAAGTGGGTGTTGGCATGTAGCGCAGTAGGCATTACCACCTCTCTCATGTGGTCGGATACGGCTATTTCATGGTGGGCAAACATCGTCTCGTTCTTTCTGCGAGTGAACGAGGACGCGACAACCTCGGTGATGAATCTCCGATCCAATGGCGATGCAGATCTGCATGCGCTGTTATGGGGAACAACCGCAATGTTTGTTTTATTTGCTTGCACGTCACGCTTTCAACGAGCATGTGTGATGACATTGCTTGGTGCATGGTCGGTGTTCGTCGAATACTCTCAGCCATGGTTCACCGAGATGAGAGCGCGTCAGGCCACCGATCTCATCGGCAATGCAATCGGGCTAATTGGTGTCTTCGTGATATTCGAAATGATCACATGTCGGCGACGCAATCAGCGAAGTGTGCCCGTGGATATTAATTGATCTTAGAATTTATGTGCTGGATTAATATTTAAAAGTGTCTGGAATCTTTCAGATTCCTTTTTCCCGAAAGAGAATGTCTTTTTGTGTAGTCAGTGAGTCGGATGATAGTTTCAAAATCTAAATGGAACTTGGCGATTTTCTGTTCTTGAGATTTATTGCGGATCGATACGTCACGCGACACTTCCATGTTGAAGAGAATTTGCTCGGTCTCCTTAAGAGTCAGGGTTGAATTTTCGATGGCATTGGAGTTATAGTCCACCTCTGGAATCTCGGCCTCATAAATCATTGACAAGAGCGACTCATTGCCTCGCAACAGATGGTCTGCCCTTTCTGATATGGCTAATCAAAAAAAGAAACCCGTGAATAGACCTAATAAATAGAGGCTATTCACCAAAAATCATACGATGCCGGGTCCTGAATGGAGCACCAAGGGGTCGCCGACATTGATCACGCCGGGCTGAGTGACATCAAGGTAGATCCCGACGTGGTTCGGGAAGGCGAAGTTGAGTGCGCTCATCGCCTCGAACATCGCGGGTTGACGGTCTAGGCCTGGCTGGGCTCGCAATGGCATTGCACAGCGCACCGTGGGCTGGCGCACCGTCAAGATGGCATCGCCGATGGAGCAACGAGTAGAGGCCCAGTCGTTCTCGGCGAAAGGTGGCCCGTCGTAGTCAAGAACAATATTCGGGCGGAACCGTCGAATATCCCAGTCGAGCTCCGGCCTTTGCTGCTTGCACCAATCCAGGGTCGACGTCATGACTAGATGGACGGGAGCTCCGTCGAGGAACGTGCCGACTGGGGTCGGGATGTTGACGAGTTCGGCGTCGTCGTTAGGCGGATCGAACGTCATTTCGTAAACCTGTCTTTCGTGCCTCGCGGGCCGTACCAGTCGGACTGGTCGATCGAGATACGCCGACAACAATGCATCGGCATCCGGACTGTCGAGGGGGAAAGAACGGCCGTCGGGCAGTCGGATTGATTCGTCGTCCGCGGCTGCCATCAACAGTGTCGCGAATCGCTTCGCCGATGCGAGTTTGCCTGTCTCAACGTCGATCAAACCCCATGCTCGGTCACCGACGATGCAATCGTGATGTACGTCGAGAAACTCGACGCCCATTCCCTGCATCGACTTTACTGGATACCGCCAACACGCCGCTACTGCACCGATCATTGCCGCCACGCTAACCACATCGAATGGTTCAGCCTCCGATGTGGCTCATCTCGACCTTGTGCAGGCCTGCGGTTTGTGACGACCTGATCTCGGAGTAGCGGTCGGTACGGTTCGTCCACATTCCAAATATGGCTTCGTCGAGAATCTCATCGTCGGCATCCGCCCGCAACACTTGGCGCAGGTCGGTGCCATGGGTAGCGAACAGGCAGGTGTAGACGACACCCTCGGCCGAGATGCGAGCACGGGTGCAGTTACCGCAGAACGGCTGGGTGACCGAGGTGATGACGCCCACCTCCCCAGTTCCGTCTCGGTAACGCCAGCGCTGGGCCACTTCGCCCCGATAAGAAGGCTCCACTGGCTCGATTCCGAACTCCTTGTCCAGCATCTTCACGATGTCGCGGCCCGGGACCACATCGTCGAGGCGCCAGCCGTTGGTATTGCCGACGTCCATGTACTCGATGAACCGAAGGGTGTGCGACGAACCTTTGAAGTACTTGGCCATGTCAAGAATTGAGTTATCGTTGACGCCCCGTTTCACAACCATGTTGATCTTGACGGGAGTGAGCCCAGCCTCGACGGCGGCGTCGATTCCGTCGAGCACCGTCTGCACACCGAAGCCGACATCGTTCATCGCCATGAACACGGTGTCGTCCATCGAGTCGAGGCTGACCGTGACCCGGTGCAGCCCGGCCGCCGCCAGATCCTTGGCTTTGCGGGCCAGCAATGAGCCGTTGGTGGTGAGGGTGAGATCCTTGACATCGGGGATCAGCGCCAGCTTGGCGACGAGGTCCTCGATCCCCTTGCGCAGCAGCGGCTCCCCACCGGTGAGGCGGATCTTGCGAACCCCATGGCGCACGAATGAGCGGGTCACCCGTTCGATCTCCTCGAAGCTGAGCAGTTCTCCCCGCGCGAGGAACTGGTAATCGCGGCCGAAGACCTCCTTGGGCATGCAGTACGTGCACCTGAAGTTGCACCGATCGGTGACAGAGATGCGTAGGTCGCGCAGAGGCCGACCCAACGTATCCAAGGGGTTCATTTGCTGTGCCACTGGCGGAGGCATGGCTAGGCGGGCATCGGGTTAAGTAGACCGGCATCTTTGAAAAACTGCCGGACGGTGCAGGTCGTCATCTCGACGAGCGGGATCGCTTCGGTGACGATGCGTTCGGCCAGGGCCACGAATGCTTGGGCTGCCGGAGTGTGCGCAGCGCCAATTACGGCCGGCTCACCGTTGTCGCCCCCGACGCCCACAGTCGGATCCAGGGGGATCGATCCGAGCAGTGGCACGCCGAGTTGTTTGGCCAGCCGTTCGCCGCCACCCGAGCCGAACATGGCATACATTTTGCCGTCGGGACCCATCGAGGCACTCATGTTCTCGACGACTCCGGCCACCCGCAGGTAGCCCTTGCGGGCCATGTCGGCCGCCCGGGCCGCGACCTGTTGGGCGGCCAACGCTGGGGTGGTAACGATTATCACATCGGTTCGGGGCATCATCCGGGCCAATCCCATCTGAATGTCGGAGGTGCCAGGGGGCATGTCGATCAGCAGGTAGTTCAGGTCGCCCCAGACCACGTCTTCTAGAAAGTGTTGTACGGCCCGGTTGAGCATGAACCCCCGCCACATGATGGCCTCATCCTCCCCCGCGCCATTGATCGAGCCCATCGACACCACTTTGATCAGACCTGAGCCAATGCGCCTCTCCAGCGGGACGAACTTGGCTCGGCCAGTCTTGTCCTTGACACCTTGCACCCGGCCCTCGACGCCCAACATGCGGGGGATGGAGAACCCGCCGATGTCGGCGTCGAGCACTCCAACAGTCAGACCTCGCATGGCCAGTTGCGCGGCCAGGTTGGCCGTCACCGACGACTTGCCCACCCCGCCCTTACCAGAAGCGATGGCCACGATCCGGGCTGCGGCCGGGATGTCGGTGTCGAGCGCGTTGTCGCGCGCTTTGAAACGGGCCCGGGCCATGGTGTTTCTCTTTTGCTCTGTGGTCATTTCGCCGAAGTGGGCCCGCACTTCGGCGACGCCTGGCAGGCTGGACACGCGCACTTTGATGTCTTTCATGATCTGGGCTCGTAATGGGCAGCCAATCGTGGTCAGGGCGATGGTGACGTCGACGTCGCCGCTCTGCTGGTCGATCTCGATGCGCTGCACCATGCCCAGGTCGACGATATTGTCGCCCAGTTCCGGGTCGATCACCCCCATTAAGACGTTGCGCACCGACTCTTCAGCGATTGCGTTGATGGACACGCGCGCTCCTACCTTGTCTGCTTGTAGAACGGCTTGGTTCCGGCCGCGTGGTCGGTCGTGTCGACGATATCTACGATCTCGGGCGCCACTCTGCGGAGCATTACCTCAAATCCTTGGCGCAGTGTTGCCTGCGATGACGCACATCCCTGGCATCCGCCACTCATCGCGATGGAGAGGACCCGGTCGGAGATGTCGACGATCGAGATCTTTCCGCCGTGATTGGCGATGGAGCGGTTGACCTCTCGATCCAAGAGATCTTGGACGACTGAGTGGAGCTCGGCGTCTGACCGCCCCGACGCGCTCGGGACATAAACAGTTTCGAGGATGGCGGGTATCCCGGTCAGCAACTGCGCTCTAATGGCCGCGCCGATTTCAGCGCGAAGACCGTTCCATGAAGTACTCGCCTGCTTCCCGACGGTGACCACGTTGTCGGCGACAAGCACGTGGGCGACACCATCGAGCGCGAAGAGCCGCTCGGCCAGCGGCGAGCCGCTCGCTCGTTCGCTGGTGTCGAAGAAGAACGGCCCACCAAGATGCACCGTTCGACTCACCGTGAACTTGCAGATGTTCGGGTCTGCCAACGACGTCTCGGCGCGGATAGCCGTGGTTAGATCGACGAGCGCGACGTCAGACATCTTCAACCACCTTGGCCATGTCGCGCTCACCGAGAGCCCGCAATAACTCGAACGTGTAGATTCCCGTGCTGTGGCCGTCGCTCCAATTGAAGGTGATGGCGTAGTGACCGACGCTGACGATCGTCCGCGGAGCAACATCAGATCTGATGCTCGACGGGTCTAGCAGCGGCCGGCCGCTCATCTCTTCGACACACATCGCGCAATGACACGCCAGCCGCAGATCCCGCACGTCGAAGTCGTCACGGCGGCCGTCCTCCCACAGCACCGATAGGGTCCGCGCATCTCGCTGGAGGAAACCGATCGGGATGATCCGAGAACCAGATGGATTAGTCGCGGTTTCAACCCAGGCCGGTTTGCCCTCATTGGTATCCCAAGTCCAAGCGAACGGCCTCACCGCGGCCGTCGGAATCCCGCTTAGTAGGCCGGCGAGCTCGGTGGCGATCGCCAGGTAAACCTGAGCCGATACCGAATCAGGCTTGGCGATCATGATCGGGCGGCCTTCGTCGCCGCCGGCGACAATATCGACGTCGAGAGGGAGTGAGCCAAGAAATGGAACGCCGATCTCGCGGCTCATCCGTTCTCCGCCGCCGTTGCGAAACACGTCGGTGCCCTGACCGCAATGCGGGCAGGTGAACGTGCTCATATTCTCGATGATGCCGAGGATCGGGACATGCACCGTCTCGAACATTCGCAACCCTCGACGGGCGATTTTGAGGCTTACTTCCTGGGGTGTCGTGACGATGACCACGCCCGACAGTGGCAGGCTCTGGGCCAGCGTAAGTTGGGTGTCGCCGGTCCCGGGCGGGAGGTCAAGAATCAAGTAGTCCAACTCGCCCCAGTGGGCGCCGCCGACAAACATCTGCAGGTACTTGCCCACCATCGGGCCGCGCAGGATGGCCGGGTTGTCGTCACTCCGGAGCAGAGCCATCGACATTGCCTTCAGGCCGTAGCGAACGGGGGGGATGATCTTGCCTTCGGGGGTCGCCTCGGGCGGCTTGTCCGTAGATAGTCCCAACATCCCGGGGATACTGGGTCCGAGGACGTCCGCGTCGACGATCCCCACCCGCGCGCCGGACTGTTGAAGCGCGAGCGCCAAATTGACAGCAACGGTTGACTTGCCGACGCCGCCCTTGCCGCTGCCCACGGCGACGAGGTGGCGGATTCCGGGCAACCTGTCCTGACTAGGCGAGGTCGCGCTGCTCATTCTTCCATCTCGATGAAGATGCATTCGCCGGGACACTCTTCTGCCGCCTCGATCACGCTGTCCAAGCCACCATCTGGGATGCGGGCCATACCAACGACGCCGGCTTGGTTGCTCTTGCCGTCGAAACGCTTCTCGACGCCGAAGTTCTCCGCCGACTCTTTGACATAGAACAAACCATCATCCTGAGAGAAAAAGACAGCGGGTGCGATTTCTTCGCACAGACCGTCGCCCGTGCACAAATCTTGATCGATCCAAACCTTCATAGTGATACGTTCTCCTTTGGTTCGGTGGTTATTACAACATGCCGAGCTGTAGTTTGGCGGCTTCGGACATACGGCTCGGGTCCCAAGGTGGTTCCCAAACGATCTCGACCGCGACTTCAGAGACGCCGGGGATCGTCTGGACATTGGTGATGGCGTCCATGCGTAGCACGTCGCCCATCCCGCAGCCGGGCGCCGTCATCGACATCTCGATCTCGACGCGGTGGCCCCCGCTAGGCAGTGGGTGCGCCTCGCAGGAATAGATCAGCCCGAGATCGACAACGTTGACGGGGATCTCTGGGTCGAAAACGGCTTTGAGTTGGTCGATCACCTGGTCAAGACTGAATACTCCGGACGCCGCCACCAGGTCGATCGCCTGCGCAGGTTCGAGGCCGAGCGCGTCGGCATCTGTCGACCCGATCCGTACCAGGTAGCCGCTGCTGGTGGTGACGGTGTAGCTACCGCCGAGGGCCTGGGTGATCCGTACCTCGTCACCGCGGCTGAGCGTGATCTTCTCGCCAGAAGGGATCATGGTCGCTTCGCAGTCTCGCTGAAGCTCGATCGGTGCGTGGCGAACGATCACGACTGCTTACTTTCCGTCGACACGCACTCTCTGGACACACGGTCACCCGCTGATTCGAGCGCGCTTCGCATCGTCTGCCAGGCGAGAGTGGCGCACTTGACACGCATCGGAAACTCCCATACGCCGGACAGCACCGCGAGCTTGCCTAGCCTCTCAGCCAGGACCTCGCCATCTGATCTTTCGGTCAGCATCGTGTACATCTGCCCGAACAGGACGAGGGCTTCGTCTTGCGTCTTGCCTTTGAGCGCCTCGGTCATCAGTGAGGCCGAGGCCTGCGAGATCGCGCACCCAGAGCCCTGGAAAGAGATGTCTTCGATACTGCCATCTAGAAGTTTTACGTACAGCGTGAGTTCATCGCCACACGACGGGTTCACGCCCTCAGCGGTGCAGGTGGCGTCGTCGAGCTTGCGAAAGTTGCGCGGATGACGGCCGTGGTCGACGATCACTTCCTGGTAGAGACCTCGCAGGTCACCGTTCATCTTCTAGCCTCCGCATTACCAGCGCCCAGCCGACTGGTGACCTTGCTCTCGACATGCGACCGCAACGGCTCCACCTTTATCAGTTCTAGCATCTCTTGGGCGAACGCGTAGGTGAGCACACCCCGAGCCTCCTGGTGCGGCACGCCACGCGAGCGCAAGTAGAACACCGCGTCCTCGTCGAGTTGGCCCACCGCGGCCCCGTGGGTGCACTTCACATCGTCGGTAAAGATCTCTAGCCGCGGCCGCGTGTCGACCTCGGCGGTGTCGGAGAGGAGCAGGTTCTTGTTCACCTGGTGAGCGTCGGCGTCGAACGCTTCATGGCCCACGACAATTTGCCCGTTGAACACCCCCCGGCCATGCCCGCTCAGCACGCCTTTGTACAGTTGGCGGCTGGTGCAGTGCGGCGCGATGTGCTCGACAAATGTTGGGTTATCGTGATGCTGTTTACCAGTTGGCAGGTACAGGCCATTAAGGGACACTTCTGCCCCCTCGGCTTCGAGACGCACCCAGACTTCGTGACGCGCTATCGCGGCGCCTAGCGCCAGCCCATTGGTGGAGAAACTGCTATCGCGCCCCGGTAGAACATGCAAAGCCGCGAAATGGAATGCGGTCTCGGCCTCGTCTTGGATCTTGTAGTGCTCGATCTGCGCGCCGTCGCCGAGGACGATCTCGGTGACCGCGTTTGTGAGATACACGCCGCCGAACCCGACGTGGGTCTCGACGATCGTTGCCCGGCTTCGGGCACCCGCGAGGACCACCACTAGCGGGCACGACATGACAGGGGTGGCGCCAGCGTCGGAGACGAACACCAGTTGGATCGGAGCGCTAACGGTGGTGTCTGGCTGGATCTGGATCAATACCCCGTCCTCGGCGAGCGCTGCGTTGAGCGCCGTGAACGCGTGGCGATACCCCGGCCAGGTGCC
>Ga0335396_10007452_pt1 | contig 10475 bp, 9 predicted proteins | sample FRY02_FD_205743 | JGI IMG/M metagenome (GOLD analysis project Ga0335396, IMG submission 205743) | Freshwater microbial communities from Lake Fryxell liftoff mats and glacier meltwater in Antarctica - FRY-02 (spades assembly) (version 2) | ecosystem: Environmental > Aquatic > Freshwater > Ice >... | reverse complement strand
AAGCACACGTCGCATCTTGCTCCCCTCTCAAAACAGAGGGTGAGGGCTGAAAAAGCCACACGGTAGAATGACCAATGACGGATTGGTCACCGATAGGTGTCCCATTCTTAATTGTGACTGCTGTAGCGGAGAAGAAGGGGTCAAGGATTCTAATTCTGGAAACACTAGGTTCCGCCCATTCTTATCGCGGACATGGAATTCGACGGATGGTACGTCATTCTGTATTCAGTTCAATGTATTGACTCGGCCCTGATGCTTCATTCCCGGAGTCTCCATGGGAGTACACGGGATGCCGCGAAGCGAGGTCGCTTGAGGTCGCATGGAGGCTCCGGGGGGTGTTGGTGTACGCTAAGACATGACGAGGCCGGAACATAATGGTTAGACTACGCTGTTTCCAGAATCAATTGGCAGGACATGCAGACGTCCCGGTGTGGCGTAGTGGCATAGTGGGGCGCTCAGCGAGGCCGTCCACCCGGGTTCGACTCCCCTGGAGAGCAAGAAAACGGACTGTTAGGAATCTGGCCTACGGGTGTCAAGACTCACAGTATAAGCAAGTGGTCCGACGGGTCCTATGTGGGGGAGCATGGGAAATGCCGTACGGGGTATACGGGGAAGGTCTACCGAACATCATAAATCTTTTTCGTAGTGTTTTTGCTCAGAAGGGCCGTCAGTCGACGAGAGAGACCACTTGGCTGAAGGGGTCTTCGTAAGACGCCTTTGTCACATCAGGGGCCTTCGCCGTTCTTGACGCGACGAACGCGTACAACGTCTTTGTCACATCAGGGGCCTTCGTCACATATGACGTCTTCGTCACATATGAGGTCTTCGTCACATATGAGGTCTTCGTCACGTACGGGGTCTTCGTCACATACGGGCATACGGGGGTCTTCGTCACATACGACGTCTTCGTCACGCATGACGTCTTCGCCGGTGTTGACGCCTTCGTCGCATACGACGCCTTCGTCACATACGACGCCTTCGTCACATAAGGGGGCTTCGTCACATAGGGGGGGGCTTCGTCACATAGGGGGGCTTCGCCTTTGTTGACGCGTTCGTCGCATACGACGTCTTTGTCTTATCGGGGACCTTCGCCGTTCTTGACGTGTTCGTCACATCAGGGGCCTTCGTCGCATACGACGCCTTCGTCACATCAGGGGGCTTTGCTGTTCTTGACCTGTTCGTCACATATGGCGCCTTCGTCACATCAGGGACCTCCACCGTTGTTGACATGTTCGTCACATATGGCGCCTTCGTTGCATAGTAGGCCTTCGTCATATCAAGGCCTTCGCCATCGTTGACGTGTTCGTCGCATACGGTGCCTTCGTCGCATACGGTGCCTTCGTCGCAGAAGGTGCCTTCGTCGCATACGGTGCCTTCGTCACATCAGGGGCCTTCGCCGTTCTTGACATGTTCGTCGCAGACGACGGGACATGGTTCGCCCCCAGACTCTCCTAGGCGACTAGGCTCCTCTAGGCGGTCCCCTGGATAGGTTCTCTACACTCTTCTCTTCAGAAATGAACATCAACCGTTTACAGAAACCTTTCAAATATACCGCCTAGAAGTGCCTAGGTGCCTAGTGGGCCCCGGGTATCCCCCAGATCCCTAGTGGTATCCGGTACCACATACCCCGATTTCATGGCTCTACCCCGTCCCCAGTCTCCTCTAGGAGGATGAGCCCCATCACGCCTCGTCCGTGGGCCCTGCCGCCGACGAAGCAGTTCTTGTCGTAGACTCCGCCCATCTTGCAGAGTCGGTCCTTGAGCGTCGTGATCGACATCCCGTTGCTCCGCGCGACGAGTTCGATGTCCCGGCTCAACACGAAGTCCTTGCGGTTGCCGGTCGCCTTGAAGCGTTGCGTAAGGAACGCAAGGTCGTCGCCGACGTCCTCGCGGTAGTCCAGCGTGTCCTCGCGGACCTTTGCGCAAGGGACCACGGGGCCGTTAGGAGAAGCCGTGTACGCGTCGATGACCATCCACGTGAACGCAGCAATCACGTCGGGTCTCTTGATGAAGTCGTGCTTCAGGCCGTCATCGCGAGGGCGGTAGTAGGGTAGGCCGGACGTGTCGAGCTCTTCGGCGGACACAAACTTGTGCGGGAACTTGATCAAAACCGCCGTCGACACGGCGTCTCGCGGCGTCACCGTCGGGATGTCGTTCAGGTTCATGATCAGCTTGGTCGAGACCCGAAACGTCCGTTCGTCGACAAAGTTCTTGCGTGCACTGATCGGGTCGCCGCCCGACTGGAACCCTTTGAGGAGGTTACCGTCGAGCTTGATGCCGCGGCTCGAGGTGTCGCACTTGACCTCGTTCGTGTACGTCTGGCGCGCGTACTCACAGTCGATGGCCCATGAGAGCGCCTTGGCGGCGTCTGAAGACGCGTGCTGCTGGAGGAGGAACGCGTTCGCGTTGATCGTGTTCACGTAGCATTCCCACGCCGTCTGGTTCAATTCTTGTAGCAACCCTTTTCCAGAATTTCGTCCGCCTAGCATTATCATCCACTGTTTGTCGCTGAACTCGCCGGCCATCGCGCGCGCGACGAGCGCGACGTACGTCTCGACGACGTCGGGGGTGCCGAGCGTCGACAGCAACACCCTCTCCGCCAGCTCCGCGAACACTGACGCCGGAGGGCGCTCGGTCGGGAAGTCAAAGTTGATGCACTGGCGCGGGAGCACGTCCGCACGCTCCGCGTACGCGAAGAACACCCCGCGGCGGAAGTCGTACAACCCGTTTCGGTAGCAGACCACGCCAATGTTCGACGACCACATCCGGAGGCAAAAGCCAGGGTCCTCCGGGATGAGCATCGTCGCGGCCTCAACGATGCGACGGACGTGCGGGATGTTTCCGCTCATCGGGGACACCTGGCCGCGCTCGGTCACGCGCATGATGTTGCTCGACATGCATCGTGACATCAATGTCTTGCGCACCATCGCATCATTGTCGGTCCAAAGTACGCCGTGCCGGACCCACACACGGGCCCAGCAGCTCGTCACCGAGTCGCCGAGGTCCTCGAGGAACACGCGACCGGCCCCGGCGTCGTCCTCGGCGAACCTCGGGGCACGAGGCACGCCGCCGCCGCCGCCGTACACGGTCAGAGGGACGTCCAATTTATCGGTCGTCATGTCCTTCAAGCGGACGGACACTCGGTATCCCGTTCTCTCGAAAATGAATTCGCTGGCGCCGTCGAGGAACGCGGACGTCTCGGCTTCGGAGGATTCGCTCGACCCCCGCTCGACCATGCAACCGTCGAAAACGAGGACGCCGACACGGAGGGACTTCCTCTGCTCGACGTACTCACGGAGCGCCATCAAGGAGTCGTTCTCGAGGTCGCAAATCATCAAGTTGACCGCCGAGCCCAACACGTTTCCCTTGTTGCCTCGGCGCGCGATCTTCAGGTACACAGAGTCCATTTGGACCAGGCACTCACGCACGTGTCGCATCTCGGCGCCGAAAGACTGCAGCCACGCCTCGCCGGGTGGCTCGCACTCCTCGAGGTCCCGCTGCCTTGGGTCGTCGCTGCCGCCGTTGATGACCGCCAACACTGCGGCCTTGCCGCGGACAGGAGACCCCAAGCTGCTCAACACCGAGTCTCGCCGGGCGCAGTATTCCTCAAGCCGGGGGCACGCTAGGCCATCGCGGCGACACCGTTGCATCAACAATGTCGGGTGGCAGTTGTGGATGTCGAGGTCGGTGTAGATGGGGAAGGAGATCGCGTTGCGGATCTCTCGGGCCATCCCTTGGAGAGAGAGACCACGGTCCGCAAAGTATCGCCCGTGCCCGTGACTCGCTTGGCGGTACGTCACAACTCGTGTCCCGTCCGGAGAGCTGGACGCACGATAACGCCGGATCATCGATAACGTGGACGCCGTGTCGGTCTCCGGTCGGAACTTGAAGCTGTCGAAGTTTGCGATGATGTACGAGAGGGCACCCGGGTCGAACCGCTCAGTCAGCGTCACCGAGGGTCGCTGACGGGGGGGCATTGTGGGAGACGGAGGGAGAGGTTTGGCGTTTACACCCCGACCTTCATGCGCACGTTCTCGATGATGTGTCACGCGTCCTTCATCCCTCCTAGGCACCTCTAGGCACTCTAGGCACCTCCTCAGAGAGTTCCCATATACTTTTTATGGAAAAATACTATACAAGAAACTACAGAAAAGTTTCAAATCTACTGCCTAGAGTGACTAGAGGTGCCTAGTGGGTACCGGTACCCCCTTCCCATGGCGAGACGGACCTGAGGAGGCCCTCGAGGGGCTGTGTGTGTCTGTGCGGAAGTGTCAAGAGAGGAGAGGGCGGAGAAGAGGGGGTCAAGGGACACGTCGAAGGGAGCCGAGTCGTCCTCCTAGGCACCTCTAGGCACTCTAGGCACCTCCTCAGAGAGTTCCCATATACTTTTTATGGAAAAATACTATACAAGAAACTACAGAAAAGTTTCAAATCTACTGCCTAGAGTGACTAGAGGTGCCTAGTGGGTACCGGTACCCCCTTCCCATGGCGAGACGGACCTGAGGAGGCCCTCGAGGGGCTGTGTGTGTCTGTGCGGAAGTGTCAAGAGAGGAGAGGGCGGAGAAGAGGGCCGAGTCGTCGGGGCGCTCAGCTCTCCTGGAGAGCAAGAACCGGACTGTTAGGAATCTGGCTTTCGGGTGTCGGGTGTCAAGACTCGGTCCGACGGGTCCTTTGCGGGGGAGTATGGGAAATGCCGTTGGGTTATACGGGGACCACATGGTGATGACGTGTTCGTCGCATACTGAGCCTTCGTCGCATATAGAGGCCTTCGCCTTCTTGACGCGTTCGTCGCACCGACGCAATTGTCACATCAGGGGCCATCGCCGTTGTTGACGCGTTCGTCGCATACGACGTCGTTGTCACATCATGGGGCTTCGTCAATCACAGGCCTTCGCCGTTGTTGACCTTGAAGTGCTTCATCATGATGGTCAGATCGTTGCATATGCGACGATCTGATTGTCATGATCCACGAGGACTTAGTGCTATGAGCGGGATCTCGAAGGTGGCAAACTGAGCACGTAGGCTGGCAATCTCGACCTCGAGATCGGATCGAGACATAACCTCGATCAAACGCACGCCCTTGGCTGCACACAACGCCCGCTTGGCGCTGTCTCGCGCCACTTGTGCGTCAAACATGTCCCGGGTAGCATGGAACGCGTTGGGGTACTCGTAGTGTTGAGAGCCGTTGTACTCGACGGCGATGCCCAAGGGCTCGTTGTACATGTCCAACTCCATTGGCGCACCTGTCAGCGGATTCAACAGCCAGGACGGCCGGGCCTTGCCCCACGACAGCTTGTCGCCGGTCATTGACTCGAGGGTCGCTCTGAACCGATCCTCGAGCGGTGAAGAGGTGTCGGCGGAGGAAGGTGGAGCCGCGGACGGGCTCTCGATCAGACGGACCCCGAGGAACCCGCGGCCGTGTCGCACCGACCCGGCCCGGCAGTTGTTGTCCCGGATGCCCCCCATCTTCTTCAGATGGTCCTTCACCACGGTCAGGGACATCCCGGCCCGGGTCGCGACCGCCTCGACGTCCTTGACGAGTACGAAGTCGTTGCGGACGCCGGTGACCTTGAAGAAGCGGGTCATGACGGACTCGCTGTCCCCGATGTCTTCTCGGTACTCCGCAGTGTCCTCCCTGACTTCATCACATACGACCACAGAGGAAGGGAGGTATGCATCGATCACCATCCAAGTGAACGCGGCGACGACTTCGGAGCGGCGGACGAACGACGTCTTCAGAGTCTCGTCGCGGGGGCGGTAGTAGAGAAGCCGAGAGGTTTCTGAGAGGTCCTCAGCCGCCACGAACTTGTACGGGAACTTGAGCAGCACCACCGTCGACATGGCATCCCGCGGGGTCACCGTGGGGATGTCGTTCAGGTTCATGATCAGCTTCGTCGCCACGCGGAACGTGCGCTCGTCGACGTGGTTCTTGCGGGCGCTCATCGCGTCGCCGCCGGACTGGAAGCTTTTGAGCAGGTTGCCGTCGAGCTTGATAGAGCGGCTCGTCGAGTCACACTTGACCTCATTCGTGTAGGTCTGGCGGGCGTACTCGCAGTCGAGAGCCCATGAGAGCGCCTTCGCGGCGTCCGCCGGCGCGTTCTGTTGGAGAAGGAACGCGTTCGCGTTGACCGTGTTGACGTACGGGCCGAAGGCGTCTTCGTTCATGAGCTGAAGCAGCCCTTTGCCGGAGTTCCTTGTGCCGAAGAAGATCGCCCATTGCTTGTCGGCGTACTCGCCGGCGGTCGCGCGCGCTATCAACGCCAAGTACGTCTCCACTTTCTCTTTTGTCCCGAGCGTCGAAAGCAGCACGCGCTCGGTCAGCTCGGCGAACACCGATGGTGGAGGGCGTTCGTTCGGAAAGTCGGCGTCGACGCACTGTCGCGGGAGCACGTCCGGTCGATCGGCGTACGCGAAGAATCCGCCGCGGCGGAAGTCGTACAGCCCGTTGCGGTAGCACACGACGCCGATGTTCGACTCCCACATCCTTTGCTTGAACCCGGGGTCCTCGGGGATCAGCGCCGTCGCGGCCTCGACGACGCGGCGGACGTGGGGCATGTTGCGGGTCATCGTCGTCATGTCGCCGCGCTCGGTGACGCGAAAGATGTTGCAGCCCATGCATCGAGATGTAAGGAGCTTGTGGACCATGGGCTTGTCGTCGGTCCAGATGGCTCTGTCGCGAACCCATACCTGGGCTCGACAGCTCGTCACCGTGTCGCCGAGCTCGGAGAGGAAGGCTTGGCCGGCACCGACGTCATCCTCGGCGAACAGCGGCGGAGGGCGGGCTCCTTGGATGCAGCAGTAGGCGGACAAGGGGACATCGAGTTTGTCGAGTGCCATGCTCTTGACGCGGAGGCTCAGTCGGTACCCGGTTTGCGCAAACACGAAGTCGCTCGCGCCGCTCAAGAGAGACTCGGACGATTCGGAGGAGCCTGACGACGACGAGCCGTCGGGCGACGACGACTTCTCGACCATGCACCCGTCGAAGACAAGCACGCCAACACGGCGCGTCGTCGCATGCTCTACGTACTCGCGAAGCGCCATCAGTGCGTCGTTCTCGAGGTCGCACAAGAGGAGGTTGACAGCTGACCCGAGTACGTTATTCGTATCGTTGGAGCGCCTCGTGCCTTTGGTGCCGGAACCGCCTTTGGCGATCTTGAGCAACTCCGAGTCATGCTGGACGAGTTGCTCGCGCACGAACCGCATCTCGTCCGCGAACGACCGGAGCCAAGCCTCGCCTGACGGAGCGCACGTTGTGAGTGCACGGCGGTCGGGTTCGCAGCTCCCCCCGTTGATGACTGCGAGGACGGCTGCCTTGCCCCCGCTCGGCCCGAGCTGACCAAGCACGGCTTCGCGGTGTCGGCAGTACTCCTCGAGGAGCGGGCACGGGACGGCGCAACGCTGGCTGCGCTGAAGCAGTAAGGACGGGTGAGCGTTGTGGAAGTCTAGGTCGTCATAGAAAGTGTAAGAGATCGCGTTCCGGATTTCACGGGCCATCCCTTGGAGCGACAGCCCGTGGTCGGCGAAGTAACGCCCGTGCCCGTGCTTCGCTTTGTGGTAGGTCACAACTCTGCTCCCGTCGGGGGAGCTGGATGCGAGGTAGCGACGGATCATCGACAACGTAGCTGCCTGGTCGGTCTCGGGTCGGAATTTGAAGCTGTCAAAATTGGCGATGATGTATGCAAGCGCGCCCGGGTCGAAGCGCTCGGTCAAGGTCACCGATGATCCCGAATTACGTGGAGTCATGAATGTAGGTTGTTGGGTGGAAAAGAGCACGGGGGGGGCGTTTACACCTCCGTTCGGAAGGCATCAAGAGCGTCAATGAGATTGCAAAACTCCCTTCACTTGTGGTATTTGAATTCATGACATCAGGGGTCTCAGGGGCCTTCGTCACATACGACGTCTTCGTCACATACGACGTCTTCGTCACATCAGGGGTCTTCATCACATACGGGGTCTTCATCACATACGGGGTCTTCATCACATACGGGGTCTTCGTCACATACGACGTCTTCGTCGCGTAAGGGGTCTTCGTCACATACGACATCTTCGTCACATACGACATCTTCGTCACCGACGTCTTCGTCACATACGACGTCTTCGTCACATACGACGTCTTCGTCACCGACGTCTTCGTCACCGACGTCTTTGTCACATAAGGGGTCTTCGTCACATACGACGTCTTCGTCGCGTAAGGGGTCTTCGTCACATACGACATCTTCGTCACCGACGTCTTCGTCACATACGACGTCTTCGTCACATACGACGTCTTCGTCACCGACGTCTTCGTCACCGACGTCTTTGTCACATAAGGGGTCTTCGTCACCGACGTCTTCGTCACCGACGTCTTCTACACCCGACGTCTTCGTCACCGACGTCTTCGTCACATAAGGGGTCTTCGTCACCGACGTCTTTGTCACCGACGTCTTCGTCACATAAGAAGTCTTCGTCACCGACGTCTTCGTCACCGACGTCTTCGTCACATAAGGGGTCTTCGTCACCCGACGTCTTCGCACTTGTCGCACTGTTGACGGACCAGGCCGGCCCCCTGTTTTCCAACAGGCCTCTGACTGTGGCGTACATGTACTTCGATTGCTCGTCGGACGGCCGCCCGGTGGTGATCGGGTCGCCGGAGTACTCACCTCACATCGCGGAGTGTTGCGTGACGATAAATGAAGGTTTGTGACACACGTGGCTTGTAGCGAACCGCGTCAGGTACGAGACCACGCACCTGAGGTTCGGGATGCGGATGTCGAAGCTCGTCTGGAGCGAAGAGAAGAGCACCGGGTTCCGGCACCTTTCCAAGACGAGGTGCAATGCGGGCGTCGTGTACCACATCGAAGTGCGGGGCCTCGAGCAAGAGCTGAGGGCCAAGGGGTGGATCTCAGAGGACGACTCCGGGGAAGGCGACTGGGGCATTGAGGAGGAAGGGAGATGAGGGCACGGGCATTGTGCAGCTCAACCTAGAAGGAACACAACATGCATGAGCGGTATCCACAAGTCCCCATGACGATTTGTGTTGGTTAGATTGCCCCCCCCCATCCGCAACAACTTACCCGGTGCACGTTCTACGTATACAATGCGATCGCTAGAAGGCGAATAGCCTCCCTCTGTTCAACAATAATGCCCCCTTGATCGGCTACAGTCGTTTGTAGTTCGGCGAGCTTCCCGTTCAACTCCTTGATCCCCTCGACCAGCAGCGCGACCATGTTCCCGTAAGACACGCTCAGATACCCGTCGGCGTTCTCGTGGACGACCTCGGGGAGCACCTCGCGGACTTCGTGCGCCAGGACGCCCGCGTATCGCACGCTCGACTGGATATCCTTGCGCGTGTACGTGTACCCTCCGATCCGATCGATCTTGGACAACGAGTCCGCGAGGGGTCGGATGTCGTCCTTCAAGCGCGCGTCGGAGTAGGCCGTGATGTTCGCAGCGCACGTCAGGTTCCCGGTGCCGTCGAGCGTCATCGTGCTCGTGGTTGTCGAATACCATGCGTGCACTCCACCGGATTGATACCGCAGAGTGCCCCCATTGACGCCGAACCCGTAAAAAGTTGTGCCAGTCGCCACGCTTTCGGCGGCATTATCGTCATAAAGAACGATCTTCTTGTTATTGGCCGTGTTGGTCGTGCGGATGACACCAGCCACGTTGACATCGCCAGCGACGTCGAGCTTGTACGCCGGACTCGAAGTTCCTATGCCCACGTTTCCACCCACGTCGATGACCATGCGCGTCTGCATCGCGCGACTCGCGTCTGCAACGTCGAATCCCATCTTGGGTGCGGTGTACGCCAAGCCGACCTCGGACCAAACAGATGCCATTCGAAACGGATTAGACGGTTGCCCGTTGTACCATGTAATTGCTTGTTTGGAATTTCCCTCACCCGTGTTTTGCTGTATCAGGATAGCATCGGCGGTCGTGCCATTCATTCCGACCTGAGTTTGAACACGTAATCCGGTTTGAACTCCGCCGTTTCCAGTGCCAGCTATTACGTCGAGCTTGTACGTCGGGTTCGACGTTCCGACCCCGACGTTCCCGCCGTTCGGGTTGAGCAAGAGCGAGTAGCCTCCGCTCAGTGTACTTCGATCGCAACTTTGCAGCCACGATCCAAGTCCGCCGTTCACACCGAAGTCCAATACGCCGTTGTCGTTGCCTCTAAGTCTCAGCGCTAGCGCAGCAGTTTGCGCCGCTCCAGTCGTCGCCGGCAATCCGCTGACACCGCTCGAGACGCTCGTCGCTCCTCCCACGACGTCGAGCTTGAACGCCGGACTCGCTGTGCCGATCCCGACGTTTCCGGCGACCGTCAGAGCCCCCGAGGCGTTGACCGTGTTGCTGAACGCCGCGACGCCGTAGACGGTCAAGCCGTTCGACAGAACGGACGCGCCGATCACGTTCAGCGCCCCCGCGGCGATGACGGCGTTGCTAAAGGTGGCAGCGCCAGAGACGTAGGACGTCCCGGCCACGACCGCGTTCCCGGAC
>Ga0335396_10007449_pt1 | contig 10476 bp, 8 predicted proteins | sample FRY02_FD_205743 | JGI IMG/M metagenome (GOLD analysis project Ga0335396, IMG submission 205743) | Freshwater microbial communities from Lake Fryxell liftoff mats and glacier meltwater in Antarctica - FRY-02 (spades assembly) (version 2) | ecosystem: Environmental > Aquatic > Freshwater > Ice >... | reverse complement strand
GTGCTGTGCAGCATCCACCGAACAATCCGGGCCACCGCCAACATCCATAGCCTCCCCGCCAAGGGCCAAGCCCACCTCGCCTAACTCCGCAAATCGCCAAATGACTTTTTGCGGTGGCGTCTGTAAATAAAAAGAATCCGCCGTTGAACAACAAGGCGGCAAAAACCGGCCTCCCGCGTCGGGCGAGTTGGCCCCCAGGTCCGGCTCAGCGGCCAAGCCGCCATCGCGCGGCCTCAGCGGCCAGCACCTGCTGCCGTTGGTGGCTGGTCGCGCGGCTGTTGGCACTGTCCGCCCGCGCCCCCAATCCCCATCAAAAAGAGACCTTTCCCTGCCCCGTCGAAAGCATTCCTTGCCGCCTGGAACGCATTCTTTGTCGGCTAGAAAGCATTCAAGGTCGGCTAGAAGGCATTCTTGGTCGCTTAGAATGCATTCAAGGTCGGCTAGAAGGCATTCTTGGTCGCCTAGAAAGCATTCAGGGTCGGCTGGAAAGCATTCAAGGTCGGCTAGAAAGCCTTCTAAGCGACCGGGAATGCTCTCTTTTTGGAAAAAAACTGCCCCATTTGAGCATTTAGCCGGGTCACAACTCGATTGAAACCACTCAAAGCCAACGATTTAGATCAAGAATACGCCAACAATGCATTCCTGTCGGGAGCGATACCAGCATTCGTCCGCCCGGTCATAATGCCAGACATCTTTTGCTGGACATTCACTGCTGGGCCTATTGCATCTTTTCCTCTGGGGAGAAATTCAAGGCGCTGCACGACGCGGCCGGTGAGGTGTGCGATTATGCCGTCATGAAGGCGGAAGTGCTGGCCGAGCTCGCCAGCGATGGGTCATTCTCCGTGTTCGATCTGGAACTGCCCTGGCTGGAGTGGCCGGACATCGACCTCTCCGCCCTTTTCGACTGGTTTGATTTTTCGTAGCTGTTCAGGTGGTTCGGAGAAGCCTGAATGGCTTCAGGAATCCAGCCCGAGGGATGAGTGAGGCACGAGCGATTCCCTGGGTTCGTGGCGCGCAGCGTCCCCGTGCAAACCCAGCGGAGCGCTGGAATGCATGACCTGCTAGCAGCACCGCTCCCAGGCGCTGCTGGCGACTCTGGCACTCCGCCGACATCTGGGGTTTGCTTCCTCTGGCTGGGACCGACACCCAGGAGAGCACTCGCTATCGCTCGGCACTCCTGGGCTGTAAGACGGAAGCCTTGCAGGCTTCAATCCTCCCGAATGGTTATGAACTCCAAGGCATTTCTCTGCGGCGTTCCCAACTCTGCGGTGTCATTCCGTGTTTCCCTGGAGTTCCAGCGGGAGTCTTTAATTCAGCGCTTCACGCGCTGATTGGAACAAATAATGTCCCCAGCCGAACTCGGCGTCGCCGTTCCAGTCGGGGTCATAGTGCTGGCTCTTGAAAATGAAGCGTTCCGGGTGCGGCATGAGGCCGAAAACGCGCCCCGTGTCATCCTGGAGGCCGGCGATGGCGCTGGTGGAGCCGTTCACATCACTGGCGTAAAGCAGGGCGGCGTGGCCAGATTTCACATACTTGGCGGCGTCATCGCCTTCGGTGACGAGGCGGCCTTCCGCATGGGCGATGGGCAGCTCGAAGCTGTCCGGCAGCTTGCTCAGATACGGACTGGCCTTGCCGGTGGTTTTTTTCAAGCCGACCCAGCGGCAGATGAACCGGCCACTGGTGTTGTGAATCAGGCTGCCTGTGGGCAGCAGATCGAGCTGGGTGAGGATTTGGAAGCCGTTGCAGATGCCCAGGGCGTAGCCGCCCTTGTCCACGAAGGACTTCAGCTTGTCGCCCAGCTTCGATTTCGTGATCAGTTGGGCGATGCGGCCCGACATCACATAGTCGCCATAGCTGAAGCCGCCGGAGAACACCACCATCTGCGCTTTGTCGAGCGAGCTGGGCTCCAGCAGTGCCACTGGCAGCACCTCGGCGGTAAAACCCGCCGCCTCCAGCGCGCGGGCTGTTTCGGCGTCACAATTGGTTCCGGGGAATTTCAGGAGAAGGGCGTGTGGCATGGGGCGAAAGAACCCGCATCTAGGCGAAGCCGCCGCCGCATGCAACCAGACATCACGCGCTAAAATCTCTCCTAAACCTGCTTTACCATCTCTGTTTACCCCTGCTTGAGCCAGCGTTCGAGTAGAAACAAGCTCCGACCTTGGTACCAGGTCGGGTTCGGCGCTGGCAGCGCCCGCCGAACTGCGGTGAACTCCTCCCCGCAGGATTCCTGTAGCCAGGTTTCAAACGGGAAGACAAACCCGCGTTTTCGCGCCTGCGCGATCTCATGCGGCACCTCTGGCACGGCCTCCAGCAGCATCGCCTTCCCACGGCGCAGTCGTAAAGCCGCCGGCACCCTGCTTACGGCCTCAAACAAGCGCTGATCGACCAGTGGCACACGCAGTTCCAGCCCGTGCGCCATGCTCATCATGTCACTGTCCTTCAGCAGTTGGTTCCGCATGTAGCGGCTCAGCTCGAGTTCGCTGACCTGATCCTGCTCATCTGCTGCCAGCGCTGGGTCACCTGCATAGCCAGCGATGTCGGAGGGTGGGTCCGCAACGTAGCGCCGGACCAGCTCGCGTGCCACGCGGCCTGAGAACACACCACGAAAGGCACGGTAGGCGGAGGCGATGCCCGGTGGGCGGCGCAGCATGGTGCCTAGACGCCGGGCACGCGGGCTGCGGCCCCAGCGTTCCATCCCAGCGCCGACTAGGCCGTCGATTGGCGACATGGCATGTGCGAACCGGTGCAGCCGCGCTAGTTTTGGAACCTGGGTAAAGCTCGGGTACCCCGCGAACATCTCATCGCCGCCCAGCCCCGAAAGCACCACCTTCATCCCCTCACGCCGGGCAAACCGTGCCACGGTAAAGGTGTTGAAGCCGTCGATGCTCGGCTGGTCGCCGCAGCGCAAAAACTCGGCGAAGCTCTCCTCAGCCATCTCGCCAGAAAGCCGTAGCTCATGATGCGCGGTGCCGAACCGTGCCGCTGTCTCCCGTGCCACGGCGGATTCATCCAGCGCCGCGTCCTCCACCCCGATCGAAAAGGTGCGAATGTCGTTTTGGCCGACCTCGCGGGATAAGGCCAGCAGCGCGGTGGAGTCGATGCCGCCACTGAGGAAGATTCCCACCGGCACATCGCTGACAAAGTGCTGCCGCACGGAGTCGAGCAAAGCCTCGCGCACTAGCGATTTGGCTTCTCCCGCACTCATGTTCGTTTCTGGGCGGTCAAACCGTAGCCGCCAGTAGCATTGTTCCTGCAATGTCCCTTTGCGCCACTGGAGCCAACATCCAGCGCGCAGGCAGAAGACTCCCTTCAGCAAGGTCAGCGGTTCAGGCACGCTGCCCGTTTCAAGGTAAGCCAGCACGGCCTGACCATCCACCGCAGTGCCGACTAGCCCGGAACGCCGCAATGCCTTCAGTTCCGACGCAAACACGAGGCTGCCATCGTCTTGTAATGAATAGTACAACGGCTTGATGCCCAGGGGATCGCGGGCCAGAAACGCCCGTTCCTCCTGCGCATCCCAAATGCAAAACGCAAACATGCCGCGCAATTTTCCCACGCAATCGGTGCCATGCCGCTCGAACAATGCCAGCAGCACCTCGGTGTCCGTCCCGGTGCGAAACTGCACGCCTGCGCGTTCCAGGTCGCTGCGCAGTTCCCGAAAATTGTAGATTTCGCCGTTGAACGTGATGGTGAAACGCCGGTCAGCAGTCGTCATCGGCTGCTGCCCTGCCGCTGACAAATCCAGGATGGCCAGCCGCGTATACACGAAGTGGGTTTTGCCACAGGCGCTGTGCCATGTTCCCGCATCATCCGGGCCTCGGTGCCGCAGCTCTGAGCGGAGCACCTCCAGGGTACGATCTAGCGCCCCGCGTTCGTTATCAGGCAAAACTTTCAATATTCCTGCGATTCCACACATATTTAATACGGTTATATGTGAAGCAGCTTCAAATGGACATCCCCCCTATTGAGGGGATTTTGACCGCCAAATCTCCCTGGCGGCATTGCGCCCCGCAGCCCGCCGCGCTTTGCCCAGTTGCACAGCTCCGGGCATGCACTAGCTTTCCGCTGCTATGTTCAAAGACCTCCTATCCCCCCAGAACACCTTCATCTACGGCCTCGTGCTCTGCGGCATTTTCCTGGTCCAATCCTTCTGGGGACACTGGAAGACCAAGCGCGAGCTGAAACGCTACAAAGGCATGCTCAGCGACAAGCTGGACCTCGACTCGAAACAAAACCAGGACATCACCAAAGAACGTGCCGCCTTGAAACAGGAAAATGAGAGCCTGCGCATGCAGGTGGACCGCCTGAACCAGCGCCAGGACAACAAGATGCAGCGCGAGCTGGAGATCCTGGCGCGTGCGGAGAAGCAGATGGTGATCAGCGCGCCCGGCTTCGCCCCCGCCTGGGAAATGGCCAAGTCGGCCGCTCTCAGCCAGCTTGAAAACGAGGAGAAGGGTCAGTCCTTCCCGCAGAAAATCTTCCGCAAGCTGATCGGTTCCGGGTCCTCCGGCAGCAACGTGGCCCTGCCGGAATCTGCCGCTGCGGCGGCCAAAAACGGCGAATCTTCCGCCAACGCCGCCTGAGCCTTGAGCGTGCATGACCCGCACCGAGGCCTATCTTGCGCTGAATCTGCTGCCCCAGGTCGGTCCTGTGCGGGTGCGCAAGCTGTTGCGGCACTTTGGCAGTCCTGAGCGCATCCTCACGGCCAAAAGTTCCGAAATTCTCCAGGTCGAGGGCTTTGGCCTCGCGCAGGCTGAAAACATCGCCGGGTGGGAGGCGCAGATCGACCTCGCGGGTGAACTGCAAAAGATCCGCGACCACAATCTGACGCTCCTCACGCAGGAAGACGAGCTGTACCCGCCGCTGCTGCGTGAAATCTATGATCCGCCGGTCGTCCTCTATGTCTGGGGCGAGCTGACGAAGCGGGACCATCACGCGCTCGGCGTCGTCGGCAGCCGTCATGCCACGCATTACGGGCTGAACGCCACGAAGAAGCTCAGCTTCCAGATTGCCTACGCCGGCTATGCGGTGATCAGCGGCTTGGCGCGCGGCATCGACACCGCCGCGCATGAGGCCGCGCTCGCCGCCAAAGGCCGCACCATTGCGGTGATCGGCTCAGGCATGGGCAAACTGTATCCACCCGAGAACATGGCGCTGGCCGAGCGCATCGCGCAAAACGGCGCTGTCATCAGCGAGTATCCCGTGGACCGCATCGCCGACAAACAAACCTTCCCCTACCGCAACCGCATCGTGGCGGGATGGAGCTGCGGCTTGATCGTCGTGGAGGCTCCTGCGCGCAGTGGCTCGCTCATCACCGCGCAGCAGGCCACCGAGCAGGGGCGCACCGTCTATGCCGTGCCCGGCCCCATCGACAAACCGACTTCGGTAGGCTGCAATCGCCTCATTCAGCAAGGGGCCAAGCTCGTCATGGATGGCGCTGACGTGCTGGATGACCTCATGACGCTGTTCCCCACTGCGCCGAGTGCTCCGAAGCTCGAAGAATCCCGTCCCGCGATCACGCTCACGCTCGACGAAGAAATCCTCTATAACGCCATCAGCACCGACGAGGCCCACATCAACGACATCACCAGCGCCTCCGGCCTCACCGTCGCGACCGTGTCAGCCACGCTGATGCGCCTGGAAATGAAACGCCTCATCCGCGCCCTGCCGGGCCGCCGGTATGTGCGGCTGGTGTGAACAACCAGCGGTCACCGGATCTTCGCATCCGGCAGCTCGCTCTTCACGCCTTCGTCCATCGGCATCGTGTCGGTTTTGGCATCCAGGCCGGTGGCGAGCATGAGTTGGGCGAGTTCGGCTTTGAGTTCGGCGACTTTGCCAGCGAGCTCGGGCTTGCTGATGAGGTTCTTGGTTTCACCGGGATCGTTTTTCAAATCGTAGAGTTCGGCCATGTGCTGGTCGGGAGTGCCGTCGCCATGCGGGTAGTGGATGTATTTCCAGTCGTCGGTGCGGACCGCGCGGACGTTCGGGGTGTAGGGGAACTGCTTTTCGTAGTTGTAGTGGTAGAACCAACCGGTGCGCCAGTCCGTGTCGCCGCTTTGCACGAGTTTGACGAAGGATTTGCCGTGGGTCTTTGCCAGCGGTGCTGCGCCGCAGAGTTCGAGCATGCTGGGGGCCACATCGACGGTGAGGATCTGCTGCGGGATGGTTTTGGCCGCCTGCGTGAGCTGCGGCGCACGCACGATGAGCGGGATGCGCAGGCTGGCCTCATGCGCGGTGCGTTTGTCCACCATGCCGTCTTCGCCTTCGAGCAGGCCGTTGTCGCCCATGAAGACGATGACGGTGTTGTCGAGCTGCTTGGTTTCTTCCAGCCAGGTGCGCAGGCGGGCGACGCTGTCGTCCACGCTCAGCACGGTGCCCCAGTAGCCGTGGACCATGTTTTCAAAGTCCTTCACTCCTTCGGGACTGGAATCGGGGAATTTTTTGCGCCACTCAAACAGCGGGCCGTAGATGCCGTGCCAGGTGTTGAGGCGCTGTTTGATCCACGCGGGCTTGTCATCCAGCATGAAGGCGGTGGCAGGGTAGGGAACGCGCACGTCGTCAAAGCTGTGCTCGTACTTCGGCTCGGGCGTGTAGAAGCTGTGCGGGGCCTTGTGGCCGATGAAGGCGCACCAGGGCTTGTCGCTGCTCTGTGTCTTGAGCCAATCGAGCGCCATGTCGGTGACGACGGTGGTGTAGTAGCCTTTGATGACTTTGCGCTCTTTGCCATTGAGGTTCCACTCGGTGTCAAAGTACTGGCCCTGCCCCTTGTGCGTCACGAACACGTCATAGCCGGGGCGCGGCTCGTCGTTGTTCTCGCCCATGTGGTATTTGCCGAAGTAGGCGGTGGCGTAGCCGCTGTCATGCAGCAGGCTGGGGAAGCTCGGCATGGCGGCGGGATATTCGGTGAAGTTGTTGGTGACGCCGTGCGTGTGCGCATAGAGGCCGCTGAGGATTGAGGCACGACTCGGCGAGCACAGTGAAGTGGTGCAGAAGGTATTGGCAAACCGCACGCCTTCACTGGCGAGACGGTCGATGTGTGGTGTCTTCACATGCTTCGAGCCGTAGCAGCCGAGCGCGTCCGGGCGGAGGTCGTCGCAGAGGATGAACAGAACGTTCGGCTTCGCCGCGAATGACGCAGGCAGAATGGCGAAGGATGAAAGCAGCAGAGCGATGAGAGTGCGCATGAGAAAGAATGGAGGGGAGGGGGGAGGCTTTGTCAAAAAGGAAAGTCCTGCGTGGCTGCGGCGTTTGATTCTCCACCTATGACTAACCGCCGCTCCTTCCTGAAACAATCCGCCGCCGCTTCCACCGGCGTTTTCTATATCGCCAAAACCTCCTGGGCGCAGAAAAGCCCGGGCGACACCATGAACATGGCCGTGATCGGCTTCGGCGGCCGTGGTGGCAGCCACATCAGCGGCTACAACAAACTCAAAAAAGACGGCGTACGCATCACCGCGCTGTGTGATGTGGACAGCAACACGCTGGGCAAAGGCGTGCAGACCTTCGACAAGGACAAGCAAAAAGTCACCGGCTACACCGACCTGCGCAAGCTGCTGGAGAACAAGGACATCGACGCGGTGAGCATCGCCACGCCGAATCATTGGCACGCGCTGGCCTCCATCTGGGCGATTCAGGCCGGCAAGGATGTGTATGTGGAAAAGCCGGTGTCCCATTGCGTGTGGGAAGGCCGGCAGATCGTCAAGGCGGCGCGCAAGTACGCGAAAATTGTGCAAACCGGCACGCAGTCGCGTTCCAGCCGCAAAGGCATCGGCGAAGCGGTGAAATGGGTGCAGGAAGGTAATCTGGGCAAGATTTTGCTCTCGCGTGGCCTCTGCTACAAACGCCGCCCGAGCATCGGCAAATCCGCAGGCGAGCAGCCGATCCCAGAATCCATCGACTACGATCTGTGGTGCGGTCCCGGCCCCAAAGGCCCGCTCATGCGCGAGAAACTGAAGTACGACTGGCACTGGACCTGGGACTACGGCAACGGCGACCTCGGCAATCAGGGCATTCATCAGATGGACATCGCCCGCTGGTTCCTCGGCGAGATGGAGCTGTCCTCCAGCGTGTGGAGCGTCGGCGGCCGCATGGGCTATGAAGACGATGGCGAGACCGCGAACACGCAGATGATTTATCACGGCTACGCGAAGGCACCGATGATCTTTGAAGTGCGCGGCCTGCCCGAGAACAAGGACAGCAAGAGCATGGACAAATTCAAAGGCGCAGGCGTCGGCGTCATCGTCGAGTGCGAGGGCGGTTATGTCGTCGTGCCGAACTACGCCAGCGCCATCGCCTATGACAAGGCGGGCAAGGAGATCAAAAAATTCGAAGGCGCGGAGGATCACTTTGAGAACTTCATCAACGCTTGCCGCAGCCGTCGCGTGGATGATTTGCATGCGGACATTTTGGAAGGTCATCTCTCCAGCGCCCTCTGCCACACCGGCAACATCAGCTATCGTCTGGGCCAAAAAGAGCAGCCCGAAGCGATCCTGGAGCAGATCAAAGGCGACACCTTCGCCGCCGACACCTTCGAGCGCATGCAGGAGCATCTGGCAAAGAACGACGTGGATGTGAAGAAGGACCAGCTCACCCTCGGCCCCGTGCTGAAGATGGACCCGAAAACCGAGCGCTTCATCGACCACGCTGCCGCGAACGACATGCTCAAGGACAAATACCGCGCGCCTTATATCGTGCCGGAAGAGGTGTGAGGCAGTGCTTGCCTGCCGCAGGGCAAGGTGGGCGAGTGATCAGCCCGCATGTCTCCCGCTCGTTTTTACCGCAGCGCGGCGGCGGCAGAGCGGCGGAGGGGGGAATACTCTCTGCGACCTCTGCTCCTCCGCCTCTCTGCGGTGTTGAACAAGGAGCGGCACTTGCCAAGTGCCCGCTCCGCCAGGAGTGCTGGCATCCTGCCTGCATGAGGCGGGGGCATCAATGCCTGGCATGAAGGGCGGCTTTGGTGCTCGCTGTCAACGGTTGCCTCGCTGCGCTCGCCCTGCGGGCAGCCTGTGGCTGGCTGTCTCCGCTACGCTCCGGCTCATGCCAGCCTCACGACTGACGATGCATGACTCGCTTCCGGCTGTCTGGCTCCAGACTTTACCGCGCGGGGTTCTTACCCGCTGGGCTGCGTTATAAGGTTTCGATGTTCTAACTTTCATTTTACTGTTTGTCTGATTTCCTCCCTATCTGTGTTTATCTTGGCGCAATGACCCCCATTCCCGTCTGGCAGCGTCATCCCCATCAGCTTATTGGCCGTGTCCCAGGCAAACCCAATAGAGGGACAGACACTTTATTCACCCAAAGCAAAACGCAAAGAGACAAACGCTTCGGCGGAGTGCCGTGGCGGCTCCACCACGGGCTTGTTCAACAACCGCTACCTTTGAAGTCGGGCGGCGACCCTCAAAACCTCATCCACACTTTTTAACGCCCGATTCAAAGCTAACTTGAGGGTTAGGCCTACGGTTGAATTCGGGTAAAGACGCGCTTGGTGGCGTCCCATGTCCAAGTCTCTGCATATGGTTTAGTTGATTGCTGTCTGCCCTCCGTGTCGAGTGCGGCGATGGTGCCAGTAAGATGGACTGTCTCCGCAGCGCCGCCGTCGGGAACACGGTATTCTACGCTCAGGTGATCCTCTATCAGAAGCGTTTCACCAAGCGGTGGGATTATGAGGTCGGGTGGCGGCTGCAGAAATCGGCCACGTGCCGTAGTATGAAGCAACACACGCAAGTCGCGCCCCTCAAGCTTGAACAACCAGAGGGAGCCGTTGCCCATGTGCGTGCTCTCGAAAACCTCCAAGACCCACATCTGGAGCTTGTCGAGGTGGCGCCACTCGCATGAGAGAACGTAATGGCCACGGTTCTCTGGATAGGATGCCGGCTCGCTTGCTATCCAATCTATCTTGTCGGCGGCATGGTGAAAAACGCGAAGCCGGCCCCACCACGATGGATCGGTCTCACAATTGGCGGCGACGATGCCGCTACGTTCGGGGTGCGGCGTGAAGGTCGTGCGCTTGAACTTCGGAATTTGGAGGGCGAGCCCCTCGCGCAACCAGTCCTCCTCTGCGTAAGGGCTGTCCGCTCCGAAGGCGAACGACGCCTCCAGTAGAAACAGAACGAGTATCGCTGCTTTCATGGGAGACAGGCGAGTGGGCCTAACGACCCCAAGCTCAGCGACGGCGGAGCGTGGCGCGGTAGCTGCGTGGCGGGGCGAAGGAAAAGCATACGAGCTAGAGAAAAAGGTGGCTAGGACGAGACGGGTCCGAGCTAGAAATAGCAGCTACCGTGACACGCGGAGCCGTTCGCTGCAGCGCATGGTTGAACGAAGCCGCTACGCGGGAGTCGCCAAGGATTGGAGCGTTGGGTGGCATCGGAGCGTGTGGCGTTGGGTGTTGAAGAGAGTCGGTGTGCGGGCCGCAGGCAGACGATCCTGGCGACCCTATGCAACACACACCTGACTCATTATCCACCTTCATTCGCTTCC
>Ga0335396_10007445_pt1 | contig 10482 bp, 10 predicted proteins | sample FRY02_FD_205743 | JGI IMG/M metagenome (GOLD analysis project Ga0335396, IMG submission 205743) | Freshwater microbial communities from Lake Fryxell liftoff mats and glacier meltwater in Antarctica - FRY-02 (spades assembly) (version 2) | ecosystem: Environmental > Aquatic > Freshwater > Ice >... | reverse complement strand
ACTATACAAGCAAGAAATATTGGAATAAATATGTATATTAAATAAATATAGTTTTCTATTTTCATTATAATATTTACATTTATTTTAAACATTTTTTAGAAGGTATTTCACTTGGGTTCCATGATATATATATCATATTTGTATTTGGGTCTTGTAATCTTTGAACATATAATCCATTTTTTCTTAAAGATTCTAAAATATATTCTACGCAATCTTTCATTTTATAAAGTGGTTTTCCATATATATAAAATGGTATTTCATAAAAAATATTCATACCACCTATAGCGGCACTAGTTTTGATTTTTTTATGACAACTTGCTATAATATAATCAAATGTTATAAACTTAACATAATCTTTTTTTTCTTTTAAATTATATAATTCAACCAATGATATTCTTGGTGGCATTTATATATATATAATAATTTATATTTTAAAGTTCTTTAATATCGCTACTTTGAAAGTCATCTGGTGTAACCATTCTATACTCGTCTTCTTTTACTAACACGATAGGTTCATATACTTTTTTACTTAATCCTGCCAACATTAATCCGGCAACCATATCATTATTTATAGCGTAATTAAAATATTTTATATCTCCAATTTTTAAACCTTCTGCTTCAACACCACCACCCCCTGGGCTGAAAAAGTTATTACTTCTTTCGCCATCTATAGATTTATTATCCCTAAAAGATGGATTAATATAAAATGGAGACTTGTTATTTCTGGATGTAGCGGAATAAATATCTTGATTATATTTTGTTTCTACCTTACTATTAAAAACTGTATATCCATTTATATATATTGTGCATTCTGCACGATTATTAGAAAGAACATTATTTTTTTCAGCAACCTCTCTCATAACAACTGTAACCATATACCATTTGCGGTTAAAGTTAATATCATATACTCCCAACATATTGTTATTTTTTTCATTCCACGATGAAGCGTTTGAAAAAGCATTACATTTATCATATCGTGATCTATGCTGGTATGAATCTGACGAATAAATATTATTATAATCTACAACAAGTTTTGAAGCATCAAAATTTATTCTAACAAGAGGATTTTTAGTTAAAACAATATCCTTCCCTATGCTTTTTGACGAACAGTTGTAATTAGCATCTTCATTGTAATAAAGTTCTTTCTCTCCTTTGAAGAAAAGTACAATATCTTTTCTATCAGTATTATTCTTTTGTATTTTTTGCTTATCTACATATAACCAGAAGTTATAACTATATTCTGCACCTCCTTGTTGATTTGTAGAAGGATTTATATTCTTGTATTTTATATGTGCATCATTTGTCGTATTAAACTTTTGTTCTCCTGATATACCTAAATCTAGTACGCCATTTAAAATATCTGTTTGAATTCTAATATCTTTATAACCTTTTATCATACTGTTAAATTCCATTATAAATACATTATAAGCAAAATATCCCATTAATATTAAAATTATTAATGCAATAATAACTTGAGGTAATGCGCTATAAGTCATTTTATTATTCACCTATCTATTTAAAATATGGAAATAAAAATAATAAAGTTTGTACATTTATTAAACTATACAACTACATTAGAAGATTCTAATTTATAAACAGGATTTCTCAATCCATATGCTCCAATACCCATTTGAGCCATTACCCCATTTAATGGTCCAGCGTTATATTCTTTAAATATATCATTGCTATTTAAGTCATGATTAAACATAGTAAACTTACTTAATAATCCTGAAAATCCATTGAAAGACCTATCGTCACCGCCAACATGTAATTTACCAGAATGATTTAATATTAACTTGTGTATATTAAAACTTGAACCTTTTTCCACGGGATTATCGATATAATGTCCGTCTAAATATACTGCTACCGAACCATTACCAACATCATTTAAAACAAATGCTACATGAACCCATCTTTGTATAGGTATATAATTTATAGTAAATCCACATACATTGCCTCCGCTATTATGAAACTTATCAAAATTAGAACTATTAAACTCTGTATCAAATTGTCCAAATTGGTCAGCTTCGTGTGCAAATCTTACATGAATTTTATTTGATTTAGAATCAAGAATAATATATGGGGATGCATTTTTAATATTTAGAGAGTTAGTCTTTTCTGCACTTACATGTGCTATATGTCTAAAACCTCCGCTACCGATATCCATATCGAATATATATACCCAGAAACAATACGACCGTCTATTTCCATTTCCACCTTCAAGAATACTATTAAATTGAAATGTTGATAATTGATTTCCTAAAATAGGAACCTCGGTTCCACTAACTAATATTCTTTTCTGATATAATACGTTATCATATAATATATAATATATAATATAGCATAATACAACAGATATAACTAATAAAATAATTATCAAATAAATTGAAGTTGAGTTATCATTCATAGAGTTAATAAAAGCATCTTTTGTATTTGCAACGCTAACATTATTAACAGCACTAGAAACAATCTTTGTACTTTCTCTAAATGCTGCATTTCCTCTATCAACTACATTGACATTTGAAACGGCATTACCAACCGAAGAAAAACTATCTTGAATACCGGAAAACATACCTTTATCATTATTATAGTACCCTCTATCTCCCATTTTTTATTTAATTATCTAATTAAAGGATATAAATTTTCTATTACATAAATTAATATGATAATTTGAAATTTGATATAATGGAAAATTACACGAATTATAAGCATATTTTATATTTTTTTTTTGTAAAGATAGATAACTTAATATCTTCGTAAAGTTCCCGATATTTGACACAGAGTTCTTTTTATATTTAAAAAGAGATAGATAATATACACATGATGTTAATAAACCTATACATATTTCTGTATTATTATTAAATGTATAATAATCATAAAGGCAAATAATTTCAATAAACTTTTTATAATACTCGTTTTTTTGAGAAAGCGTTATTTTGCGTTTATTTAAATCACATATAAGGTTTTCATGAAACTTAAGCGGGATCATCCATATATCCTTGCATATTATACGATGTATTCTCTTTCTATCAAACTTATTATCATATAATATGTTTATGTCGCTATTATCTTCGATAATATCTGAATATATAATTTCATCCCTCTTTTTACAAGCGTCATCAAATAACTTTTCCAAGTTTCCATTCGACTTATCGTATAATATACTTATAGCTTTGGAAGTATGACCTGTTTTTAAAAGTATATTATTTATATCTTTTTTTACCGGTATTTGCAAATTATAAATTTTACAAACTTTTTTAATTTCACCGATTTTCTTTATTATATCATTGTTTGTAATACATAATATTGGTATATTTTTATATTTTTTATCGGTTAATATTTTTAATAATGTTAAATTTATAGTTTTGTCAGCCATAAACATACAATCAAAATTATCTATAATTATTATTTTGTTTCTAATATTATTTGTAAGAACTTGAATCAACGAAGAAGTAGTTGATTTATATATTATATCATTTAATTGATACGAAGAATAGCAATTGCTATTATCGATAGAAATTATCTCACTATTTAAATATTCGCATATTTTATTGATAGAATAAGTTTTACCGATACAAGTAGAACCAGCTATTATAATACAACTATTTATAGATATTTTATTAGTATAATCAAAGTTTTTTAACCATAACAATATATTTTTATATATTTCATTATTACCACATAGGCTTTCTATTATTTCCGTATCTTTTAAATCCATAATGTATATAATATACAATAACTGTTTTTATGTATTTATTACCTCTAACACTAAAACAATAAGATATGCTAATATTGCGAATATTGGTAATATTAGAAAAAATGGAATAACCGTTGTTTCGTCGTCATTATAAAAATCAAACTTTTTTATACTTCCGTCTTTTGCGAAAATAATATATGGTTGAATTGCAAATATTATAGAAATGATTAATAAATATATTACGAGTGTTATAATTTTTCTTGAAAGCATTCTTTATCTATTATTTTAATAAGGAAAGAAAAAAATGAATATAATATTAGTATCTTTCGCGATACTTTTAATTATTTTATTGTATTTTACTATTATATTTTTTATAACTAATAACTATGAGAAATATGCGAACAATAGTATTATGATTATAGATAATTCAATGAATGTAAAACAATCTTATGAGGTTAGTTCGGCAAAACTTGTTGAAATAATAGATGATATCAAGAAAACAAATACTATTGATAATAAAATAATAGGTATAGAAAATAAAGATATAGTTCTATATATCGACCCTTATATAAATAAATATGTTTTTAATAATACTCAAAACACCGAGAAATACAAAGATGGTATTTTTGTATGTTTAAGTCGTTTAAAATTAAAAGAAAATGACTGTATATGGGACTTTAGAGATAAGGTTATCGGTTATGTATATTTAAGCGATTATTTATTTATTCAAGCGATGATTAAAGGGTATAGACAAGATATAAAAAATGTAATATTGAAAAAAATACTTCCGGAAGATCTTAAAGAAAACGATAAACAATTTGATTATTTATTCACATATATTGTCATAAATAGTGATTATATGGATTATATCAAACAATTAAAATATTATATTAATGGATTAAAAGATGTTGATATTAATAGAATTAAAGCGTTTTATCCGTTTATAATTGAAAAGTATAATACCACAAAATATTATTTTAGTAAAACTGAAGATAATAATATTTATGATATTTTTTTGAATGACGATTTAACATTACTTCCTATTATGAATTATGATATATTGAGAACTGTTGAAAACTTTATTACAAGATTAGATATACCGCATGATTATTATAATAAAGATAAAGATGGAAATAATGTAAAAGGTTATGGATGTTTCGGAGATAGTTTTGTAATAAACAAATTTGAATGTGATTCAAAATATAAAATAAATGGGCTTCCAAAAAAATATTATAGCGTTTGGGATAAAAAATGCGTATCAAATGACGAATGTCCTTATTTTAAAAAAAATACTAAATATGCGAATATGCGAGGTGGTTGTATAAACGGAAAATGCGAACTACCTGTTGGTGTAAAAAGAATGGGTTTTAAAAAATATAAAGATAAAGATTTAAATAGTCCATTGTGTTATGATTGCAAAGATACAACCGACCTCGATTGTTGTTCTACGCCGATAGAATTTTCAAAAAATAAAACATTAAAAAACGATTATGTTTTTGAAAATGACTTTTCAGAAAGAGAAAATAATAATTTAAACACAATAATTTCCTTATTAGATTATAGAAGATTATAAAAATATGATAGGTAATTTTGTTATAAATATATATAATCTGATTTCTATCGTAATATTATTTATTATGTTTTTTATTGTTATAAAACGATATTTGGAATTAGAAAAGTTTAATAATATTGAAGATTTTGGTATGAATAATCAAAAGGGTGTAGTATATGATAACCCAGCTAAATATATAGCATCAAATACACGTATTCAATATGAAAATGCGGGTGTATTACCATGGAATAGACATCAGATTAATTCAAGTATTCCATATGATGTTAATGTAAAAAAAGAAGCAGTAAATGTCTATTATTATGAATTTGATAATAAAACATATAAAAAAAAATTAAAAGAAATATTTAAAAATAATTGTGAAGAATTGATAATGGCGATTGATGGTAATATTTGGAATGACTGGGTAAACCCAAAAACAATAAAAGATGTAATTATAATTAAAAAATTAGTTACAAAATATAATAAAATATACAATTTTGTTTATGATAAAATTAATAATAGTAATATTATGGATTTACCAGGGGAAGATGTCAATCAAAAAATACAAATAGTTCATGATATTATGATTAGATATAGAACACATTCAAAATATGACGATTATTATATGTTTAATATAGACTTTATATTATACAGAGCTGGTAAATTTCAAGGAAAGCATGTTAAAATTATTGCTATGGTAAATGGTGATGATGTTAATATTCTATTATTAAGAATAATAGGTGTAATATCCGAAGATAAAATTGTTTTACATCCTTATAAAGGTTATGATAATATGAATGTAAATTATTTTAATGAACATGTTCCAATGATTTATGGTAATATAGAAAATGATAATAATAATAGTATCGAAAATACGTTTATTATATCAGACGAATATATGAATGACGAGGTTGAAAAAATAATGTACAAACGCCTATTAAGTGAAAATATACCAGAAGACGTAGATATAGGAAATAATAATTATATACCAAAACCAGAAGAAATAGTAAAACGAAATAGATGTTATTTTTAAATTATATTAATTATTTTAAAGGTTTATTAAAAATTAATATATCTATGCAAAAAAAATCTAAAAGTCCGAACAAAGCTATTTTTGCAAAAGATATATTTAAAGAGATAAATTTAAGAAAAATACAAAAGTTTTTAAAAAGTAATTTAATTATTAATAGATTTAGATTAGATAATAGAGTTTCTTATCTAAATTATATTAAAAATAAACTAATTAATATCTCTTCGAATGATTGTTTGGAAGAAAAAATGTTTGGTGGCAATAAAGGATTTACTATAAAAAATATTATAAACTTGGAAAAAATTATTGGAAGTGATGGTTATAATGGTAAAATATATAGAACTTCAATTATTAATTCTTTTGGTAGTTTCCCTATTGCGACAAAGGTTATGGAAAATAATACTGAAAATAATTACGAGGTTTCATTAATGGAGCATATAACTAATGATATTATTATTAATAAAAGGTCTAAACATTTTCCAATAATGTATAAATCTTGTTTATGCGAAAGAAAAGATTATCCAAAAAAAGAAACATTAATATGTGTTAATGAAATTGCAAATGGTGATTTAACAACCTTATTGAATAATCATATTATTATGAATGATAAGAACATTTTATTTAACATTTTATTTCAAACCTTTATTTCTATAGGAACATTTCATAATTATTTAAATCATATTCATAATGATTGCCACGGAGGTAACTTTCTATGGAACTATAATAATGAAAAAGGCTATTATCATTACATATTCAATAAAAAAGATTATTATCTTAAGGCGTGTGGATATAATATTATGATTTATGATTATGGATATTCTAATATTATTAAATCAAAAAGAAGTATTATAAAATTAAGTTCTGATTATGCGACAATTGTGCCTGTTTTTTTAAATGAAGAAATAGGAATAAATAGCAAAGGTTCGGCAGACCCATCTGAAGATATGATAGAAGAATTAAACGAAATCATTCAATTATTGATGAAAAAAAGGAAAATATTAGCAAGTAAATATGAAATGGCTTCATCTTCTCCAAAGTCACAATCTAATCCTGTAAATAATAAAAAAGAATTATTTGAATATATTATTGAAAAAATATTTAATATATATTCGCCAACTAATATGTTTATATCAACACATCGCCCCAATAAAGTAATAAATAAATTGCCTTTTTACATAGATAAATAAATTATTTTTATTACATAATATATAAACCTAATATATATATATTTATTCAAAATGTCTATAGTAAAAAGATATGTATCTTTATGCGAAGATGATATAAAGTATTGCATATCTGGATTAATATGTGGTTGTACTGGTTCTTATTATAGCGTTTATTCAAATGAACACATATTTAAAGTTATGCAAGGGGACTTTTCAAAAGATAGATTGAAATTATTACTATATACAAACATAATATCTATGATTGCTATGGCATTAAGAGGTGGGTTTTTTGCATATTCACAAAAATGTATTAATGATAGAATACGAAAAAAGGTTTTTTATAAAATAATAAATCAAAATATTAAGTTTTACGAAACTGCACAAATTAATACATTGCTTGAATATGTAACAAATGATGTTAGAATAGTATCTGATATTATTTCTTTAAATATTAATGTTATTTCTAGATCTTATATACACATTATTGCTACTGTATGGCTACTATCAAAAATATCATTAAATTTAACAATATTATCGTGTATATTAATACCAATTAACTTTTTATTTTCGCATTTTTATGATGAAATATATAAAAAAATTATGATAGGATATGAAAAAACAAATAATGAATTAAATAGATATACATTGGAAACAATATCTCATATTTCACTTATTAAGACTTATGCTACAGAGAAAGACTCTACTAATAAATATATTATACATTGTAATAAAATTATGAATTATAAATATAAAGAAACATTATTATATGGTGCTAACTTATTAATTATTTCTAATATACCGACAATTATAACTATTTCAATTATATTTATAGCAAAATATTTGAATAATATTGATAATATGATGACTTTTATATTGCACAATAAAAGTTTATATGAAAATATTAAATCAATAATTCATTTTAATAGCGAGTTTATAAAATGTCGCGAACCTTATAATAGAGTAATTAAAATATTAGATTCTAATTTAAAATACAATGGTTATAATATTCCTAAAAACGATATATTGGGAGATATAACATTTAATAATATTACATTTAAATATTCAACATCTGATAAACCCATATTAGAGAACTTTTACTTAAATATAAAACATGGTGAAAAAATTGCTATAACTGGAAAGTCTGGATCTGGAAAAAGTACAATTGTTAAATTATTAATAGGAATATTAGAGGTTGATGATGGTAATATTCTAATAGATAATGTTGATATTCAAAATTATGATAATATCTGGTTAAAAAAACGTATAGGATATGTTGCACAAGATAGTATATTATTTACAGATACAATTGCTAATAATATTGCATATGGTCTTGATAATTTCAGCGAAAATGATATTATTGAAGCAGCAAAACAAGCAAATGCTCACGAGTTTATATCTAAATTACCAAATAAATATCAAACAATTATCGAAGGAACAGAATTAAGTTCATTATCGGGAGGACAAAGACAACGAATATCAATAGCAAGAGCTTTAATAAGAAAACCGCAAATAATTATATTTGACGAAGCAACATCTGCATTAGACCCAGAATGTGAAGAATTAGTTCAAAATGCTATTAGAGAATGTTATAAAACGCAAAATAGCACAATGATTATAATTGCACACAAAAAAACAGCAATCAGTATAGCTGATAAAATATATAATTTAGATAATTCTAATATATATATAAAATAGAATGAAAGTAGAATTTACAGATAAGTTGGAAAATAATAATGTTATAACAGTATCATCAAAAAATAAAAATGCAAATATATATATAAATAATATTCTAAATATTATAACAGAATCTGCAAGTATAAAAAATAAGTGTAATATTCTTTCGCCGAATATTAATGAAGATATAGTTTTTGATTTAAGAACATTAAAAACTATATTCATAAACGCGTTTATATATAGAATAACACAGGGAATATATTCATTTGACAAATATAAAACAAAAAAAAATATTGAAAAAAAAATTATATTTTATGTTCCTCAAATATCAAATATTAAAAAACAAGAACTTCTTGGTATAATTGAATCGTCTAATTTAACACGCGATATAGTAAATGAACCTTCTAATATATTTACTCCCGATAGGTTCTCAAAAAATGCGATTAGTATATTTAAAAATAGAAAATATATCGATATTAAAGTTTTTGATGATAAAATGATTAAAAAGTTAGGATTAAATCTTGTATATGCAATAGGTGGTTTTTCTGAAAACAGACCGAGGTTTTTAATAATAGATTATAAACCACCTAATTATAAAAAAACCATATCAATTGTTGGAAAAGGTGTTACAATAGATACTGGTGGATATTCAGTTAAAGTTTTTGATCACATGAATAATATGCATATGGACAAAGAAGGTGCGTCAATTTGTATAGGATTAGTAGATGCTTTATCAAAATCAAACTATGATAATAGAATTGTTTGCATATGTCCTCTTGTTGAAAATACAATATCTAGTGATTCAACAAAACCAAATGATATAATAACAGCATATAATGGTCAAACTGTTGAAATAATTGATGTTGATGCGGAAGGAAGATTAATATTAGCAGATGCTCTCGCATATACATGCAAAATATATAAACCCGATTATATATTAGATTTTGCAACATTAACAGGTTGGTCTGAAAATATTAATTGTCATACAAGTTTTACACATTTTACAACAAACGAGAAGTTAGCTAATGGTGTTATAAAATATGGAAACATATACGCAGAGAGAAGTTATAGAATACCTGCATGGCTCGAATATATGGAATATATAAGATCTAATGTTGCAGATGTAAAAAATTATGGATTTGGATGTAAAAATAGCGATGGGTTTATGGCAAGTTTATTCTTAATGAATTTTATACCACACGAATTTAGAAATAAATGGATACATTTTGACATACGATTATCAAGTTATAACAATAACGTAAATGTTGCGGATGGATTTGCAACATTTCTTGCAATTATAAAAAATATATAATAATATGAGAATATATACTTATAATAAACGAGATACATATATGATATAATA
>Ga0335396_10007428_pt1 | contig 10495 bp, 14 predicted proteins | sample FRY02_FD_205743 | JGI IMG/M metagenome (GOLD analysis project Ga0335396, IMG submission 205743) | Freshwater microbial communities from Lake Fryxell liftoff mats and glacier meltwater in Antarctica - FRY-02 (spades assembly) (version 2) | ecosystem: Environmental > Aquatic > Freshwater > Ice >... | reverse complement strand
CAGCTTGTCAGTATGCGAGAAAGTGCACAAGTGAACAAAGTACCTTGCAAAGAACAAACTCTAGAGACTTACCCGCACTTGATGCCCTTTCGGTTTCACCCGGGAAAACCGAGAAAATGAAAGCATTCTAGGCGAGGAGGACGAAATCTTTCCTAGGCGTCGTCCATGAAATAGGTCCCCGCGAACGGGTGGAGCTGACAAATGGAAAGTGGAGGGAATGCTCAGGGTTTGCCAGGGTGAATAAAGTAACCATCCCTGGGGTACCCACTATAAGTTTTCAATAAAAGCACTACTCTCAAATCGACCACAAAATTATCTCGATTTTTAATCGACCATCAACGATCAACCGTAATTCTCCGTAGGTGAATCGGCATCGACCGTCGATATCGACCGTATTTTCCATTAGGTAAATCCTTATCGACCGTCGATATCGACCGTCGATATCGACCGTGATCGATCGACCTGGTCGATAAATCAGTGGATAGGTACCGACATTTAGATAACGTTGGGACCAATTCTCACCAAACACGGGACCATCATTTTTTTGTAAATGTGTGTCCGTGACCATTTCTGATCACTTATGGGACCATATGGGACCACAGGTCAATGGTCCTTTTTTTCCTGACTTCACGGAAGAATGCGGGTGGGCCCAAAGGCCAAGCGTTTGAAGCGTCACACGAGGATGCGCAAGTGAGCAGTGGCACCCAAAAGGCCGGGGTATTCACTGAATAATTTTTCCACTATCAACTCCTCCTTGAAATACTCTTGACTCTGTGTCCATCGTACACTTTGTCAGTGTGTGTTTGTTTCTTTCTTGTATGTTGTTTTGTGAGAAGTTATAACCAGTGTAGATCACGAAGGTGTCACTTGTTATGGTCTAAGGGGACGTGGCGTGCAGTCACGTTCACTAATGACGTCAGTAGAAACTAGAGATCTGTCAGGAAAGGCTGACAGATTTGGAGTGAATAACAACACCAAAAGGGTAGGAAAGTCTCGTCATGTCAATGGGAGGATGTTTACTACTGTTGTGATTCTCAATGAAAAGAGTCTCGATCCTTGATCGAGGCTCGTTCTCTCCAGCTATATGTGTGTTGACTCCGGTGGTCAAGCTTGTGGTGGTGGGTGGTGAGAGGAACCCAGCGTCTCTAGCACAGTCCTTCAGGGTGCGGGACAGGGAGCTGCAAGGGAACCCCACGTCTCTAGCATTGTCCTTCCAGGTGCAGGCCCGGCAGGGAGCGGGAAGGGAAGGGATGAGCCACAGTCGCGCAGGCTGATGGACTCAGGATGAGTAGGGGGGCCGCGCAGGCACCCTGGACCAGTATGCTGTGCAGAGAACTGGTTGGACGAGTGACTCAGCATCTCGAGCATTGTCCCTCCGGGTGCATGAAGGGAGTTGAACGGGAGGAGAGGAGCCAAGACCGTGTAGGCTGAAGGGCTCAGGATGGGCAGGTGCCGCGCAGGCACCTGGACCAGTACTCCACGTAGGGGGCTGGTTGGAGACGTGCGACTCGCATCGACGCACCCGTGCAGGATGTTCGAGACAGTGCAGTAGCAGAGGATCCAGGGCCGTGTAGGTCGCTGAGCTCGCGAGGAACAGGTGCCGCGCAGGCAGCCTAGCTCTCACACGCCACGGTGACCCGTGTAGGGTCACTGACAGTACACGCTGGTGTAGACCGTGGAGGTTCACCAGTCTCACAACCAAAACCGCGCTAGGACCTGACTTTCTCTGTCGAGGCTACCCACCTGGACCTGTTACAGAAGCGCTTGAAATGGGTGCAGGTGAACAGAAGTGAGCGACCGAGTCAATCATATACATCTTTTTGTTATGAAGTATGGGTGAGTGAGGTCAATATTCACGATTTTTTTGAGTCCATAACCATTTCAACGGTCGATATTGACTGTCGACCGATTTTTTTTGGTATGAGGGCACATCGACGGTCGATATCCACCGATTTTTTTTGGTATGACTTCACAAGAACGGTTGATTTCGATCGATTTTTTTGCTGAAATTGACAGTCGATGCGATATCGACCGTAATTTCGAGTAGGTGAATCCTTATCAACCATCAATATCAACCGTATTCTCAAATAGGTGAATCCCTATCAACCGTTGATATCAACCGTATACTCGAGTAGGTGAATCCTTATCGACCGTCGATATCGACCGTGACCGATCGACAGGTCGATTAAAAAGTAATCGACCCATCGACAACACCTGTGGAAATCTTGCTTTTCCTGATCCCAACAATGTGTTTCCAATAAAAATGTCAATTGAGAGTCATGCACAGTCTACGCTATTCCCCTGATGACCCTTATTGCAGAGTTGGGCCTGTCCATACGTGTCTCTATGTTTGAGCATGTCAACTGGTGACTGGGACCTCTTCCGGGCGTGCGGCAAGCGGAGCCTGCGAGAGTTCTCGGAACCGCAGCGCGCCACTCGCAGTCAGCCAGAGTTTATACATATTTCCGGGAAAAACAACGTTTCCCCCCACATTTAGCTTTCAGCCCCTACAGAGCAAGCTCAGTGCGAAAAAATGGGGGGAGATGTGTTTTTGGATGGAACGGGTGCGGTTTGGGAAAATCTGTATTGGCTCTAGCTGACTGTGAGTGGAGCACGGCGGCTGCAGGGCTACAGCCTCTCCGTTTGCCGTGCGCCTAGTCCACTGGGCGAGGGTGGAGACTGGTAGAGCTGACCGATGGGCGTTATAACGGAGGGGTTTCCCAGGGTTGCCAGGGTGAAGTCACTCCCGTTTCCTTGGGATACCTACTATCAGTTTTCAATAAAAAGTCTTCTTTCAAACTCTACTCTCAAAAACCCTCCTCTCCAAAAAGCATCCACTATACTGCACATTCATTCAAGTACCACTACCAACATGCACCACTTCAAAACAACCGTGACCTTACTGTGCCCAAGGTCCATGGCGGAAGCGCCTTCGGGCCGCTTCCGGTCTACCCTATTACTGCGCACACTCGTATGCGTTCCCACAGTCTCAAGAGGGTTAGCGGTGCGGCCTTTCACCTAACCAAAAACCATAAATGTCCCACAGATCGGGTGCTTACTACCTGTGTCAGTCCATGATTAAGTTGTTTATTCGCCACCGAACAATTGGAAGAAAGAAAGAAAGTCCCTTTCGAAATGAGAACCCAAGATGAGAACCCAAGATGAGAGACGTGGATTATGATTACAACAAATTGAATCAGAAAGTTTTGCCTGTGCGTGAGTTGTCTAGGTCTCTGTCATCAGAGTGTAACAGTCAACCTCCATAGTCCTTTTATTTATCTCACGACGTCAAGGTAACCAGATGGCACGAGGCATGGCACGAGGCTGCGTCGGTGCTCGCCACAACGTGCCCCGTCCGCGATAGTTCCTGGGGTTCGAAAAAACAAAGTTGGGTTGATGGACCTCACTCAGGCTAGGGAAAAATTAAAACACAGGAGTAGGAAAAAAAGCGCCGGTCGCTGACGTTTCCATTTGAAGGTCCGGGTTTTTAGGTGATTGTGTCGGGTATTCCAAGTCAGTCATCAACAAACGTTGACAAAGGAAAGGACTCTGAAAAATTGTGATGGAGCAAACAATTCGTGCACTGATACTGACACTAGCAACCCAAGGCACAGGTGAAATGGGGGGTTTCCAAGGTTTGTCGTGCACAGTTAGAGTGACTGACTGTATCAACCTCGCAAAAAATATCCGTAGGATGGTGGTCCTTTCGAAACGGTCCCACGGTAGCATCAGGCTACAGCCCTTTGCCGCTGCACGCTCCGGTCCACTTGATCTTCACAGACGCGGAGACAAAGAAAGAAACGAGTCACGTTCAAGTTAGCCTGAGTCTCCCCGGGCCGGGCCGATTTGCAACTTTGCGTGTTACAGAGTGTCCAAGACCCATAAAATACCGTAATCGTCTCTTCTTTCCGAGTCTCCATCCTGGGCCATGCAGCAGATTTCGAGTCTGGGACATGACTCCCAATCTTTTTTTTCGCCTGCTGAAAATAGCGCGGTGAGGGAGCGCGGGGTTGAGAGGTGCATTCACAGAGCATAGCGCGTGGGGAGATCGCGGTGTTAGGCCTCTCGGCCGGCTCGTTCGCCACGCAGGTGCGCGACTTGCGGATGACTTGCGGTGGTATGTGCATGCGAATGGAAATCGGACGTCCATGCCTGAGCCATGGCTGCCAGTGCTCTGTCACCTGCAGCATGGTGCACCATGTGGGCTGATTTTTTTGTTATCTGTGTTCAAATGTGTTCAAGTTTGCCAGCTTTTTTTTGGGTGTACTCTGGCAACCACAATTTCAGTTTCGAGATACCCACAAAAATTCGAATCCAACCCCGCGGCCATTTTTCGATCCTGGAGATTTTGGCAAACCAAACTTCCGCTTTATGACAAACTTGGCAAAGGAATCTCAAAGGTACACATTTCATACTCATGGGAATAGAATTTGTACCAAATGTTGGTTTGCTTCTGAGCCCTCGTGTGGGAACGGAGTTGGGAGGTGCACTCACAAAAGATAGCGCGCGTGCACTCGGAAACGGCGGTAGGCCACTTGGCCGGCCTGGGCTCGTTTGACGCTCAGGTACGCGTCTTGCAGATATGCAAATGTGGTTGTATATATGCATATGTCCATTTCACGTATAGGGTCAAGGAATTTACCAGACCCACCGGCACAATGACTTTACAGGAAATTGTTGGCGGATATGCAAATTTCATGACCTTTGGCAACACTGCGGCTGGCGGGTGGTTGAATAAATCGACAAACCCGGAACCGCGGTGAGAGCTTCGGAGAACGTGTCAAAACTTAACTTACCCGAGGCATATTCAAGTTTGACCCTCTACTGTGAATATAGCCTTGTTGAGACAGTTGAAAATTCAAGTTGACTCTCTTGCTTTTGTGACGATGCACAATAATGTCCGCTAGAAAAAGGAAATAAACTCTGAATAACAGCAGTCCAATTCAAAGCCTTGCCACCGCACGAACCCCCTATGTTATGACTTGCGAGGTCTTCTGAAAAGAATCATCGCCATAATGCAACTAAGCTACAAACAGTATGGAAAAATCTTTGTCGGTGCATTTTCCTGAAAGAAAACCGCCACTTCTTCCCCAGTGCACAGAGGTGCCCCAAATGCGCGCTACAGCGCTCCGCCTCTGCATGCCCCTGAATAGGGGGGTGAAGCCGACTGAGGCTGAAGATGCAGAAATAAACAGCCAGGAAAACACCTACAGTAAAGAAAGCAGTCGAGATGTCTCAAGCAAAATTGGTATTTATACACACATTAATGTGGAGCGATCCACCGCCGCGCGCCCCACACATTAATATGGAGGCATCTCGTAGCGTCCCGTGTCAGTTCCAACACAGGACCGTGTCGCGCACCTGCGTAATTACAAGAACTGGAAGCGGAAGTACTCAGTCTCCCCAGTGGTCAGGTCTTGAGCCTGCAGGAAATCCTTAGACCCATAGTTGCCAGCCTTGACAGGGCCAGTGTAAACCTGGCCAAAACCCTGCCACTTGCGGTGGTAGCCATCTGCGCCCTGCAAAATGGTGCGGATCTCATGTCCGACCTCCCCCGCTACGTTCAAATAGTAGTAGCCATTGGCATCAACCTTCGACACGGAAATAGATCCGCGCTTCTTGTAGTCGCTGCCAGCATTGCCAGTCGGCGCCGGGCCTACAACAGCATCGGCAAGATTCACCTCCTTGTACCCCTGGTTCAACGACTGTTGGCGGTGCTGCACTGCCTTAGGGCGCCCAACGGGAGCCTCCTGCTGGTGGAGCTGTGGAGCAGGTCCCGCAGATCTGTATTTTTGATCCTCCTGTACGTTGGTGTATTCATCTTCCCCCCGCGACTCGTGCTGAGGAGCCTTGTCCCAGCCTTGCCACTTGGCAGCACGCTTATCGTAGCTACCGCCTGAACTGCCATAGTTGTAGGGCCCCGTGTGCGCGGTCGAAACCACGTCACCCCCACCAGTGTAGTGCCTGTGGTGGATGACATGCACATGCGCAATGGGTCCAGGCGGTCCCTGCTGTCCCGGGGGTCCCTCTGGGCCGTCCTCTCCCTCGGGACCAGTGTCTCCAGGGGGTCCCTGGCGTCCCGCCGGGCCAGACTGCCCCACGGGGCCTTGCTGCCCCGGGGGACCAGACTGTCCGTTCTCACCAGCAATACCAGCAGGTCCCGCCTGGCCAGGACCACCATCCTTTCCCGCAGGTCCTGTCGTGCCTTGAGCACCGGCTGTACCAGGAGCACCAGGAGCACCGTTTGCTCCAGCATCGCCCGCGGGGCCGGCAACTCCATCCTTACCTGCGGCGCCAGCAGGTCCAGTGGGCCCCGGCTTTTTAACCTGTGATACCGCTCTGTGTCATCAGAGAGAGAGGGACCACGTCGCATGCCCAAACAAAATTATTGGGGCGCCAAAAACAGGTGTGGCGCGCGGCGGAGGAGAGACGCTGCCGCGCGCCATAGGAGTGGACTGGCTCAACTCGATGAGGTCACCCATATAGAGGAAACTAAAAAGGGAAGTGTGTTATAGGAGAGTGTAATTGGGGAGTGTAACAGGTGTGAGACACACAGTGGGTATGGAGCCTGAAATGAACACAAAGCGTTACAAAGAGGCAGAAAGGAGCACGCGCCCACTGCCAAAACAACCCAGCTGGTTGAGGACCTGCTTCATCAAATCCTCGATATCCGTATCGAGACGAGCAATGTGCCCAACGAAATTGTTGTTACTGGCAGTTTGCTTGCGCTGCGTCCGCACCAAGTGGTGCTGAATGTCCTTCAAGTCCCAGTCTTGGTCCCTGCGTACATGGAAAACAACAGGGCACCACCACCAGCAATGAGGAAAAGGACAAACACTGTATCGGTGCACCCCACCCAGAACAGTGTATCGGGGCACGCCTCCCCGCATCACCGCGCCTCCCTCCCAACAATAGAAATGGAGGGTGCGTCTGCATCATGCAGATGGTGATGCTGAGCGTCTGCATTGCACACAGACTCTCATAGCCAGCTGCCACAGTCGGTTCCTAGCTTCCATACTTTTCCGGTCGTCGCTGCTGAAGACAAAGGAGCAGAACAGGCAGAGCAGCCACCGAGCAGGAGCAGAGAAGCAGGTATTGAAGGAAAATAGACGTTGCAATGCCGGCGGCAGCAGCAGCAGCAGCAGCAGTAGCAACAGAGGCAGGCAGTAGTAGACGCAGCAGAAGCACACGCAGCATAGTACCAAGCGGGCTGCGACTCGAATTCGTTCCTGTCCGACAGCTCCACGCGGACCTGACCGGTCTTGACCGCCTCGCCGCCAACCATGGCCACGGTAGCCACGGTAGCAAGCGCCAGAACCACTGCACCTGAAAATATGGCGCGCCGGGTCTTGGACGCCCCATTGGCCTGCACACACCACACTCAGAATGCATTTGCCGCACCTCTTCCGTCGCACCCTCTCGTTCCGATCCTGCGCAAAGCAGACACCAAAGCAGAGATACCCAATACTGTTCGCATATCCGCAAGTCGCGCACCTGCGTGGCGAATGAGCCGGCCGAGAGGCCTAACGCCGTGATCTCCCCACGCGCCATGCTTTGTGACTGCACCTCTCAACCCCCTCCCTCACTGCGCTATTTTGAGCAGACGAAACAAAAGATTAGGAGTCACGTCCCAGACTCGAAATCTTCCCGGACTTCCGAATAAGGGCAGAAGGGCGGCAAGAGGGTGCACATGCCGGGCATCTCGAGGTCACATGCAGACAACGAGGCGAGAGCGCGCGCAGCACGGAAACCGTCATGGAATGTGAGTGATTGTAAGCGCACTGGCATGCACATGCGCATTCACAGGGAGCGAGAGCAACGAGGTCATCCTAGTCACGACCATTGCCTGTGTCCAACTTGAAAACTTGTGTTGCCAGTGCCGAGGGCATCACGATTCAACTCAAAACTACACCTCGTGCATGGCGGGTGCTGGGTCAACGATTGACGGGGACCGCGGAACACAGAACTCAAACAACGACCTTTCGCGATACAAGCTCTCCAGGGAAGAGCTCGAAGACAAGCGCCGCGCGCGCCAGCACAGGCCGCTCGAGGATTACGACGGGCCACCCATTCTTGTTCGTGCCTCACGCTCTACCCCGTGCTGTATGTCTCACGTGCGTATGGGTGTGGGTGTGTGCGTCGATGTGCGTGCGCGAGGCTTGGCTTGCCCTATATTCTGAGGTGTTGGTTCTCGTGTGGGTTCAGGCGCGCAAGCAGCGCAGTGATGGCACGTGGTATGTCACTGGAGCGCGGCCTACATCGGCTGCTGCCATGCTCTCGGCAATGAGCTGCGACCTGCCAGACGCCCGCCGCGGGCGCTGCAGGTGATTGCTGAAAAAATCTGCGTGTAATTAATTGTGCCGCTATGCTACCTATCCAGCAGCTGAATTTATCGCGTTGTGTGCCGCAGGGCCAGCATGTTGGTAAGTGACGACGATGACGAAGATGCGAAGGAGAATCTGCGGCCGCGCGGCCGTAGTAACAGTAGCAGCCGCCACTCCACGCGCATCCAGTCTAATCCTTTTCCAGTTGCTTCGTTTACAGAGGTACATCAAGTGTTTCGAAAATCTGAGCTGCTGTTTAACACATGTGCAAAAACGCACATGCACACACAACGCACACACAAACACGCACACACCTGCCTTCCTGCAACCTGATGAGCATGATCTTAGGACTCGGAAGAACTTGTGGCGCGCAAGCAAGGCTCAGTATCGACAACAACCGCCACCGGTGCGCAACTTGCAGACTCTCTCTCGGGCGAGTTCGACGCCTCTTTAGAACAACATCAAGGGGAGTGTCCAGCGCTGGCAGTCAAGGATAGACAGAGAGATCGACAGACACACAGACACACCACACACAACACGTCCCTGGGAAACAATTCTCTAAATGCAGAATGGGACAGCATGGTACTCTCGAATGACTTGTCCTCGTCGCCAGAAAAAGACGAGCTCGACGAAGTCAACTGCTCGTCTTCCCATCCTCCTCCTTCTTCGCAGCAGCAGGCTCGCAATCGTGCCCGCAGCGCCGACTCGCGACACTCCCAGATGAGATCAGTGCTTGATATTCCCCGCGAGCAACCGCCAGAAACAAAGACAAAATGCATACCCAGCGTGGCGGTAGGTGGGGGTGGGGGTGGGGGTGGGGGTGGGAAGAGTAACAATAGGCTGAAGAGTGGAGCGATGCGAGTGGATACAAACTCGCCGCTGAGTGGCCAGAAGCCAGCAAAACGCCAGACTCTTGTTGCTGAGGTCATGGCTGACCTGCGCGCCGAGCGCGACAGGTGCTAGCAAATACATTTCACATGTGCAGGGTAAAGCCCTCCGCCGCCGCGCGCCCACTGGATAGGACCAGAGGTGTGCGGATTTTTTATTGGGGAGTATGTATTCAAATCACTCCCCTAATCTGAATACACTCACCTATTTAAATATACTCTCCTAATTTGAACACACTCCCCTATTTCAATACACTCCCCTATTTCTATATGGACAGAACTCTCACCCATTCAGATAATCACAATACATTGCAATCTGCGGCCATAAATTTCACACGGAAATTACGAAAATTGTTGAAATGCACAAGCACAAACCATACAAATGCGTGTGAATTGCGCGCGTCGGGCTATGCGTACATAGGAATATATACATGTATACATATGTGTATGTACATATATATACCAAGGTCATCACTGACCTGCGCTCACAGCTAGGCCTGCTCGGTTCACATGTGAGATCTACAAATACATCAAAAGAGACAATCAAATATGTCACAAACGCCCGTAGAAGTCGGAGCGCCTTCAAAAAAGAATTGTGGGAACGCGAAGGTAACTGAAGGTCGCACGGCGGTGTCGGGCTACAGCACTCCGCCGCCGCGCGCCCGCCTCTCTCCTCTCTCTTGTCTCCGCTCTCTTTCTCCTTTCTTACTCTCCTTTCTTCCGCTCTTTCTCGCACTCTCGCGCTCTCTCTGGATATCTCTCTCTTCAGGGCCGAACGCGACAAAGCCTTAAATCTCGACCACCTGAACGAAGCATGCGAAATGCTACGTACGCAAATCGTCAAATATGAATTTGCTACGGGTAGACATCTCCATCAACCGTCGCCTGAGCCGTTAGCCCGTAACCCTGACAAGCCAGGATGTTACACAGAATTTCTATTAAAGGCCTCGACGAGACTATTTGCATACTTAGGCGATGCGGAAAAGAGTAATGGCGCACTCGTCTCTGATTTGTACAAGGTAAGGGGTGATAGAGGGAGAGAGATATACGTGTTTTTTACAGGTCTCTTTTTATGTATGTAGGTCGCAGTTTTTTAATCTTTGAAACAGTAAGGGTCTCAGATTTGCGCTTGGTATCAGTGCAATTTGTCAGAGAAAATTTATGCAGGTCTCTTTCGTTCATGTGTATATATATCATACTTCATACATACATGCATACATAAAAGTACAAACATAGATATGTACATACATAAAGTGTATGGTATCTTGGTAGAGTGTAGCGTAT
>Ga0335396_10007424_pt1 | contig 10498 bp, 10 predicted proteins | sample FRY02_FD_205743 | JGI IMG/M metagenome (GOLD analysis project Ga0335396, IMG submission 205743) | Freshwater microbial communities from Lake Fryxell liftoff mats and glacier meltwater in Antarctica - FRY-02 (spades assembly) (version 2) | ecosystem: Environmental > Aquatic > Freshwater > Ice >... | reverse complement strand
CTTCTCAACTGGCGCACCTGACAGGTCTTGTCCATTCTATTTCTTCTCCCCTGGATTCCTATCCGTCGGATTCTTCACACAACCCCCTTCGCCGCTGGGGCGCACGTGCGCGCCGCCCACCTCTTCGATGCCTTTGTAGGCGTAGGCGTCCTCGCCCGCAATCATCACAATATCCCGAAAGTCGGCGATGGCCGCGTGCTGGCCCGGCTGCAGTCGCCAGGGCAGCAGAGAATCCGCGTTCATATAGTGATTGACCAGCACCCGCCGGTAGCCGCTGCTGGCTCGGTTTTTGAATGAGCGGTGGAGCAGATAGCCGTTGAAGAAGACAATCGCACCCGCCTTCACTTCTACGGGAATCGAATCGGCGTCGGTGTAGGGGAAGCCCACCGATTCGATGGTGCAGTCGAACTCCCGGTTGTCGTGATCTTTCTGCGGCCAGAGGATGCCCCGTTTGTGAGAGCCGGGGATGACCCACAGACAGCCGTTCTCCGCTGTGGCGTCGTCCAGCGCGATCCAGCCGCCCGCCAGGGAACGGTCTCGGGTGGGGATAAAATCCTCGTCCTGATGCCAGGCCTGGCCCGGTTTGCCCGCGGGTTTGATGAAGAGCATCGACTGCATCGCCTTCACATTCGGCCCGATGATGCCGGTCAGCGTCTCCACAATCGCCGGGTGGGCCAGATAGCGGTACATCACATCCGACAATTTGTGGGGGAAGTGGATGCAGAGATAGCGGCGCAGCACGTCGTCGTCGGATTCGTCCGGGTCCGCCGCTTCCACGCCCCGGATATCGCCCCGATCCCCTCGACAGAGCGCGATCGTCTCGCCGCGCAGTTCTTCCACTTCCTCTCGCGTCAGAGCGTTTTCGACGATCAGATAGCCATTTTCGCGATAGAAAGCCACCTCAGCGGGGGAGATGGCGGGGGCGGTGGCGGGGGAGATGGCGGTGGCGGGGGAAATAGCGGGGGCGGTTGGGGTGAGTCTTTGCATTTGGTTTGCTCCTTTGTACAAAATTAGCGCCGGTTGAGTAGTAGCCGCTTAAGAAAGCGGGGGCTGTTTTCAGGCGTATCGAAACCCAGCGGGTCTGTGTGTAATTTACTTGTAACCCGTTCCTGGGTTTCGATACGCCGCCAGACGTGGGCGGGAAGGTCGTTCGTTCTCCGGGCGGCTACTCAACCGGCGTTGCTGAACCACACCCACTTACGCAGCACGCAGCATTTTTTACCAATTCGTAAACGACCCATCCAAGCGGCGCAACTGGGGCAGTTCCTGCGGCTGGAAGGGGTGTTTTTTGGCCGCTTCCCGGTCGAACTCCACGCCGATGCCGGGGATGGTGGGGGGGAGCAGATAGCCGTCTTCCCACACGGGCTGCACGGGCACCACATCGGTCAGCACAGTGCCCGTCTTGGCTGGCTGCTCCTGCACGCCAAAGTTGGAGGTCGCCAGATTCAGTTGCAGACAGGCCGCGGAGGAAATCGGGCCGAGGGGATTGTGCAGGGCCAGTTTGATGTAATGGGTCTCGCACCAGCCCGCAATTTTGCGCGCTTCGGTAAAGCCGCCGACGATGCAGAGATCGATGCGGGCGTAGTCGATCCAATCCTCTTCGATCAACTGGCGGAACTCCCATTTGGACGAGAATTGCTCCCCCGCGGCCAGGGGTACAGTCGTGCGCGGGCGCAACATTTTGAAGGAATCGGGATTCTCCGAGCGCAGGGGGTCTTCGATAAAATAGGGGCGGAACTGTTCCACCTCCTGGCAGAGCCAGAGCGCGTCGGGCAGGTCGAGCCGGGTGTGTACGTCGAAAGTCAGCTCGATTTCGTCGCCCACCGCTTCGCGCACGGCCTGGAATTGTGCGATAGAAGCCAGGACAGACTGGCGGGGTTCCAGGATATTGCCGTTCTGGGGCAGACCCCAACGCACAAATTTCCAGCCCTCCTCTTTTGTCTCCAAACAGCTTTCCACCAGCGGCGTAATCTCCAGCGCGTGGCCCCGGTTGTGGGGATAGCAGACGACTTTGTCCCGCACGCGGCCGCCCAACAGTTCATAGACCGGCACGCCCAGCGCTTTGCCTTTGATGTCCCAGAGGGCGATGTCGATGGCAGAGATGGCCGAGGCCAGAATGCGTTGGGCCGGGAAGAAGCCGCCCCGGAAAAGTAGCTGCCAGATGTGCTCGATGCGGAAGGGGTCTTCGCCGACGAGAATCTCCCGGAAGTGTTCGATGGCCCCGATGACGGACTTCTCCCGCCCGGTGATGCCCGCCTCGCCCACGCCGTAAATGCCCTCGTCTGTATCGACTGTGACAAAAAGAAAGTTGCGTTGACCGCCCCAAACGGGCCAGGCCTGGATGTCTGTGATTTTCATGGGTTCTCCTGGGGAATGTGAAGAGATGGATTTACTGCTACACAAACTATATTCTACCCCTTATCCGGGGTTCGCACCAACAGGAAAAAAGACCGGGATGAATAGTTGTCGATAGGGAGGGCGATGGGGCTGTTCAGCGTTAGCTGGCTTCGACAAGACCGATAGTTTCAAAGCGTAAAGCGTTTGCAGTTTGACATCTTTCTGTCCAGCCGCTATACTTGCCGTCAGTCCCCCAAATTGTCGGTAGCACCCCCCATATCATTACCGATTCACCGGACTTTCATCGCTGTAGACTTCCAGTTGTATCGCCCAATTGCGCCATAACGGTCAGGGTACCAAAACTGCATACTCAATTTTATCGTGCAGGCCACCGATGCCTTTGGCTTCAATGATCGGGCCGAGATGGTTGTCAACCAATGGCAGGCCTGTGGTGTCAATGCCCAGCTCAGTATCGTAGATCGTACACTTCTCTACCAGCGCAAAGACGCCAACGAGCACGACGTACACACATGGGGCGCATCGGCTGGTCCCGAAATCTTCCTGGACCCACGGGCCTTCCTGCCGGTCACCGGCGAGAGCGCCTATGGCATTGCCTGGTACCAATGGTACATCAATCCCAGCGGCGCGGGTGCGTTGGCCCAGCCCGAAGAACCGCCAGCAGCCGTCAAAGAGCAGATGGCGCTCTACGATCAGATTCTGTCCAGCGGTGATCAGGCCAAGCAGAATGAACTGATGCACCAGATTCTGGATATTGCCCGTGATCAGTTCTACATCATCGGCATCTCCTCCGAACCGGCTGGATATGGCATTGTGCGGAATAACTTCCACAATGTGCCGACGTCCATGCCCGGGTCCTGGCAATACCCGACACCGGCTCCTAGCCAGCCGGAGCAGTATTGGATTAGCCAGTAGTTAGCAGTTACGAGTTTTGAGTTACGGGTTACGGGGTGGATACAGTGGATACAATCGCCTCGTAACCCGTAACTTCTGACTTACTATCTCCCTTTTCCCGGAGGGCGTAATGCTCCAATTCCTCATCCGCCGCATCCTTTATATGATCCCCACGATGATTGCCGTGTCGATTGTGGCCTTCATCATCATTCAGTTGCCCCCCGGTGATTACCTGACCACGCTTGTCGCTTCCTTGGCCGCCCAGGGCGAGACGGTGGACCCCGCCCGATTGGATGCCTTGAAAGATCGCTACGGTTTGGGCCAGCCGGTCTACGTTCAATACTTTAAATGGATGAAAGGTATTCTCCTCGAAGGGGACTTCGGCGACTCTTTTGGTTGGAACCGGCCAGTCTCTGATCTGATTTGGGGACGACTGGCGCTGACCTTCGTTCTTTCTCTGGCCAGCCTGCTTTTCGTCTGGTTGGTGGCCTTTCCCATTGGTATTTTTTCCGCGGTCAAGCAATACTCTTTTGGCGATTATATTGCCACTTTTATTGGCTTTTTAGGGCTTGCTACCCCTGACTTTCTGCTGGCTCTGATAATGATGTACATCTCTTTCAAGTTCTTCAATCAGAGTGTCGGTGGGCTTTTCTCCCCAGAATTTCAGGACGCGCCCTGGGATTGGGCCAGGGTGGTCGATCTGTTCGCTCACCTGTGGGTTCCGGTGGTGATTATTGGCACGTCCGGCACAGCCAGCCTGATCCGCATTATGCGCGCCAACCTGTTGGACGAACTGCGCAAACCCTATGTGGTGACGGCCCGAGCCAAAGGGCTGCCCGAATGGAAGTTGCTCTTCAAATACCCCGTGCGGGTCGCTCTCAACCCCTTCATCAGCACAGTGGGCTGGGTGCTGCCAACCCTCGTCTCCGGCGCTGCTATCGTCTCGATTGTGTTGAGCCTGCCCACCACCGGCCCGCTGCTGATCCGGGCGCTGCTGCAACAGGATATGTATCTGGCGGCCAGTTTTATTATGATGCTCAGCATTCTGACGATTATCGGCACGCTGGTTTCTGACCTGTTATTGGCTTGGCTCGATCCGCGCATTCGCTACGAATAATCCACTGTGCATAACGCCTTGTAAGGACACAGTTCTATGACTACGGATGTGAAAGCATCGCCACAACCCATTGCCCGTCCTGCAGAACACGAGGATCGTGGCTTTGAACATACAGAGAGCAGCGTCTCTGTCGCGTCCCAATGGCAGTTGATGTGGTGGAAATTCCGCAAACACAAATTGGCGATGGGCGGTGGCATCGTTACGATTTTGCTCTATCTCGTCGCAATCTTTGTCGAATTTTTGGCACCCTCTTCTCCCGGGGTGATCCGGGCCGACTACACGTGGGCACCGCCCCAGGGCCTCCACCTTTTCCGCCAGACAGAGACGGGCAGCGTCTTTGATCCTTACGTCAATGGCTACTCAGTCGAGATTGACCCGGTAGCGCTGAAACGTACATTTGTCATTGACGAAGAAAAGATCGTAGACATCGGCTTCTTTATCAAAGGTGAACCCTACAAAATGTGGGGGCTGTGGGAGATGGACACCCACCTGCTCGGCTCGACCGATGTAGACCTGCCTGTCTACTTTCTGGGCGCAGACCGCATGGGGCGCGATCTGCTTAGTAGCCTGATCTACGGCACCCGCATTTCCATGTCCATCGGACTCGTTGGTGTCATCGTCAGCTTCTTCTTTGGTATTGCGCTCGGTGGTATCTCCGGTTTCTATGGCGGGGCCATCGACAATCTTATCCAACGGGTCATCGAATTCATCCGCTCTATCCCGACAATCCCCTTGTGGATGGGTCTAGCCGCAGCCGTACCCTCAGATTGGCCGCCCTTACGCGTCTATTTCGGTATCACAATTATTCTCTCCTTCATCGGCTGGACGGGTCTGGCCCGTGTGGTGCGTGGACGCTTCCTCTCCTTGCGCACCGAGGATTTCGTGATGGCGGCCCGGCTGGACGGAGCCAACGAATGGACGACCATCTGGCGGCATATGGTTCCCTCCTTCTTCAGCCACATCATTGCCTCGCTTACCCTCTCGATTCCGGGTATGATTCTGGCTGAAACGTCCCTCAGCTTTCTCGGCTTGGGGCTGCGCCGACCGGTGGTGAGCTGGGGCGTGCTGCTGCAAGAGGCCCAGAATATCCGCTCGGTGGCGACAGCGCCCTGGCTGTTGATCCCCGGTCTTGCCGTGCTGGTTGCCGTGTTGGCGCTCAACTTCCTGGGCGACGGTCTGCGCGATGCTGCCGACCCGTACAATCGCTAATTCTCACTTATTCACTCAAAAAACGAGCCGAAACTTATGGCAAGCGACGTAACAAACGGCAATTCTCTTATCGAAGTCAAAGGGCTAAAAACGCACTTCTTTCTGGACGAGGGAACAGTCCAGGCAGTCAACGGCGTCAGCTTTTCCATCGACCGCCACAAGACACTCTGTGTGGTGGGCGAAAGTGGCTGTGGCAAAAGCGTGACCGCCCGCTCGATTTTACAGATTGTCGATCATCCGGGCCGCATTGTGGAAGGGCAGATTCTCTATTATGGGAATAGGGAGTACAACAGCGCCGGGGGGGAAGTCATCGATTTGGCCGCGTTGAATCCCCGCGGAAAGGAAATTCGCTCCATCCGCGGCAAAGACATTTCGATGATCTTTCAGGAGCCGATGACCTCTCTTAGCCCCATCCATACGGTGGGCAATCAGATCACCGAAGCGATTTTGCTGCACACGGAACTGACTCAGAAAGAGGCCGATGCGCGTGCCGTGGAACTTCTGCGCCGGGTGGGGATTCCCAGACCGGAGGATCGGCTGAAAGCCTACCCTTTCCAACTCAGCGGTGGGATGCGCCAAAGGGTGATGATCGCGATGGCCCTCTCCTGCAACCCGGTGCTGCTGATCGCCGATGAGCCGACCACCGCGGTGGATGTGACTACTCAGGCCCAGATTCTGGAACTATTGGACGAATTGAAAGCGGAACTGGGCATGGCGATTCTGCTCATCACCCACGATTTGGGCGTGGTGGCCGAGACGGCTGACGATGTGGTGGTGATGTATCTGGGCCAGGTGGTGGAGCGGGGCGATGTGGATTCCATCTTCCATGCCCCCCAGCATCCGTACACCCAGGCCCTCATGCGCTCTATCCCCAAACTGGGGGTCAGCCGCCATCTGCAACGCCTCGACTCCATCCGGGGGATGGTTCCCGACCCTTACAACCGGCCCAACGGTTGTATGTTCGGTCCCCGCTGCGAGCATTTTATGCCGGGGCGCTGCGATGCGGCGGATCCACCCACAATTCAGCTTGGCCTCAATCGAGAAGTCAAATGTTTTCTCTACGAAGACGACGCCAAAGCTGCTTCGACCCACCCCATTTTCGCCGAAGGGCAATCGCTGAAATGACGACGAATCTGAACAATTTGCAAACCAACGGGGCTGCCGCAGCGGACGTTGAGACACTTCTGGAAGTCAAGAATCTGCAAATGTGGTTTCCCATCAGCGCCGGCTTCTTTCGCAAAGTGGTGGGCCACGTCAAAGCGGTAGACGACGTTTCGTTCACCGTCCAAAAAGGCGAAACGCTGGGGCTGGTGGGCGAGAGCGGCTGTGGCAAGACGACGGCTGGCCGTTGCATTCTGCGCGCCTATAACCCGACGGGCGGCCAACTTCTCTACCGCCAGGACAACGGCGAAGTCATCGATCTGGTTCCCCTTTCCAACAACGAACTCAAACCCTTCCGCCAGCAGTTGCGGATGATCTTCCAGGACCCTTTCAACTCGCTCAACCCCCGTATGACTGTGCTGGATATTGTGGGCGATCCGCTGAAGATCAACTACGGCACATCGGGCAAGGAGTTGGAGGACCGGGTGGCCGGGTTGCTGCGTCAGGTGGGTCTGCGCCCGGAGTATATGCGCCGCTATCCCCACGCCTTTAGCGGCGGCGAGCGTCAGCGCTTGGGCATTGCCCGCTCTCTGGCGCTGGACCCCAGGCTGGTGGTGGCCGATGAGGCCGTCTCGGCCCTGGATGTTTCCGTGCGTGCGCAGATTCTCAATCTTATGCGCCAGTTGCAGGACGATTTCGACCTGACGTACCTTTTTGTCTCCCACGACCTGAGCGTCATCGAGTTTTTATGTGACCGGGTGGTAGTGATGTACGTGGGCAAAATTGTCGAGATCGCCGAAACCGAAGAACTCTTCTCTGCGCCTCTGCATCCCTATACCGAAGCCCTGCTCTCGGCAGTGCCCAATCCCAATCCCAGAGCGCGCACGCAGAAGAAGCGCATCGTCCTGGAGGGGGATGTGGCCGATCCGGCGCGACCGCCCAGCGGTTGTTACTTCCACCCCCGCTGCCGTTTCGCCAAAGACCGGTGCAGCCAGGAAGCCCCTGCCCTGCGTCAGATTAGCCCCGGCCACTTCGCTGCCTGCCACTTTGCCGAAGAACTGACGTTGCACGGTGTCAACGCCGACGGGGAGATGGTCTGATGTCTGCCAGGGAGCAGGCACGGCCTCAAGGCTGGCTGCTCTTTCTGCACTATCTGGCCTATTTTCTTGGCTGGGTGGCCGCCTCTGGCCTGGCTCTCTGGATTATCCTGCGTCTGCGTGTCGTTCTACTCGATCTGTATGTATTCTTTCAGTTCGACCCCTGGGCGATGGCAGCCGTGGACAAATTCGCTACCGTCCTCTTCGGTCTGGGCTGGCTGGTGGCGGTTCTGATTGCAGAAATGTGGCTGCGCCAGGCTGTGACGCGCAACCGTCTGTGGCCCCGACTGCTTCGTCTGCTCGCCGTTGAAGCGCTCTCTCTCGCCCTTTTGTATGGGGTACACTTCGCGCTGGCCTGGTAAGAATGCCGCCTTCGGGCGGCTTTTTTGTGCATTGGAGTATGACTTTCAGGCTTTGGGTGCGTCGCACCTGAGCAGTTACTGGATCGCCCCTATTACACCCAGCGCGGGCAATGTTATGTGCGGGTCAACGCCGGGAAACGGCTGGCTTCGCGCGAAGAAATCCGTCGTATGTATATGGCGGTCCGTTCCTTCTATTACGACGAGTCGGTGGTCTCTGGCACTGCTTTGGCTGATGTGGACGCACCAGCATTTGATGCCTTTCTCAACAGCGCATATGGCCTGTCGATGGACTCTGACCGGACGGATGGGGAGCGGATACAACTCTTGCGCAATTTGAAAGGGATGGCCGGTGACGAACTGACTGTAGCCGGGAGCCTGCTCTTTGCTCGCAACCCCCAACGGCATCTGCCCACAGCCCGGATCGAGTTTGCCCATTTTGCCGGGCTGCTTGCGGGCGAAACCATCTACGACCGCAAAACGATTGAAGGTCGCCTGCCCCAGCAATTGGAGCAGATGGAGAGCCTCTTGCGTCTGCGTCTGGCGAATGGGGGTGTCATCCAGGGCTTTGCGCGGGAGGCGCAGCCAGAACTGCCATTGGAGATGCTGCGTGAGACGCTGACAAACGCGCTCGTTTATCGGGACTATTCCCTCTCTGCACCGATTCGGGTACTGCTCTTTGATGACCGGCTAGAGATTCACAGTCCTGGCCCTCTGCCCAACAGTGTGACGCTGGAGAATGTGCGCGCCGGGATTCACGTGGAGCGTAACCCCATCATTTTATCGCTGATGGCAAAGCTGGGACTGATGACCCGGCTGGGCACAGGGATTCTGCGCATCTTTCGCCTGGCTGCCGAAGCGGGCCTGCCAGAGCCGCTGCTGGCAGTAAACCCCGCCGAATTTACGGTGACTCTTTACCGGATGGCTGCGTCTGTCAAACCCGCTTGAGTTTGCCTGGCTATAGCACCCCGTATTTGTCGAAAACCTGGCGTAGCGTCGCGCCCTTGCGTAGCTCTTCCCGCGTGATATTTTCGCCCTCCACTTTCGCCACTGCCCGCTCAATCACTGCCCGCAACGCGTCTTGGGGAATGACGATCACCCCGTCGTAGTCGCCAAAGACGACATCGCCGGGATTGACGACGACACCGCCACAGTTGACGGGGCGGTTGTAATTGATGACCACACTCCGTCCCGCCGAATCCACCGGATACATCCCCGTGGAAAAGAGGGGGAAGCCCATCTTCTGGATCAGCCGCACATCCCGCGTATAGCCGTCGATCACCGCGCCATTGGCGCCGCGGGCCATTGAGGCCGTGGAAAGCAGTTCGCCCCAGACGCAAGTGCGGGTGGACTGTTGGGTGGAGGCCACCAGCACATCCCCCGGCTTCAGGCTGTCCACCGCCGCAATCTCCTCTTCATACTCGTTCTCCTCTGGCTCGTAGACATCCACCGACTGCATCGTCAGCGCCCGGCCCACCACCACCGCGTCCGGATAGAGGGGGCGAATGTCGGCGCGCATGGCCTGATGGCGGTGGCCCACCTGGTCCAGGGCATCGCACAGCACAGCCGAGTAGAGTTGTTCTTTCATCAGGGCAAAGAGTTTCTGGTCGTCGTCAAAGGGTAAAGCAGTCATTGTGTTTCTCCCACTGGGCGTTCGTTGAGTTTTTTCTGAGGCTAAAGCTGTTCAAAACTTCAATCTATCCACAGATTGCGCAGATGGGCACAGATTTTTCATGTACTATCTATGAAAATCTGTGTCATCTGTGGATAGTTAATTCTTTGGAATTGTCGTACTCCGACTAGACCCCCAACCCCGGCAGCCCGGCCACAATCGCCACTGTTTCTACGCTGACCGTCACGACTTTGCCGATCAGTTCGACGATATAACGGGGATCGTCCGCATAGGCGTTGGGATCGTTGACGATGCCGCTGCGCTTGTCCGTCGTCACCCGGTAGCGGTCGATGACCCATTCCAGCGCGCAGCGATTGCCCAGTTTGTAGTCGAAGACGGCGGGCGGGATGCCGGCGAGGGTGAGGAAATTGTTGTATTGGAGTGAGTTTTTGTCACGGGCCAGCTTCATCTTTTCCACTCGGAAGTCCATCGGGGCATCCCGATTTTCCACCCATTCCAGAGGATATTCGGGCTGCTGCTCGTAATTTACGTGGAGTTCGGCCAGGCGCGCACCGGCCTGGGCAAAGGACCAGAAATCCGGCGCAAAGGGCAGGCGGGGCAGGGAACGGCGCAGATTGGCCGCGTACTTCTCCCGGTAGGTGGGGTGATGGAGCAGGGCGTAGACGAAATGAAAGATGGCCCATTTGTCGATGGAGTCGTCGGCGTAGTGGCTGCGGAACTGGGCCAGCGCCCA
>Ga0335396_10007423_pt1 | contig 10500 bp, 8 predicted proteins | sample FRY02_FD_205743 | JGI IMG/M metagenome (GOLD analysis project Ga0335396, IMG submission 205743) | Freshwater microbial communities from Lake Fryxell liftoff mats and glacier meltwater in Antarctica - FRY-02 (spades assembly) (version 2) | ecosystem: Environmental > Aquatic > Freshwater > Ice >... | reverse complement strand
ATTACAAAAATAGGCAAGGAAGCGTTCTAACCAATATCAAGTCTAAACTTCTTTGTTTCGCTAAGCTTCACAAAGAAGTTTAGACTTGATATTAAAAACAATAACGTTGTGAAACTGGACAACTATTGATTTAGAGTCTAATACTTCTTATGAATTTAGATACCTAGTTGATGGTGCTTTTGTAAATGATGAAGAAGCAGATTCTTACGCATGGAATGAATATGCAGCTGCAGAAAATGCTGTTTTAGAATTATAATATCAGTTTAAAAAAAAGAGCTTTCAAATTAATTGAAAGCTCTTTTTTTTAGATGGCAATTGCTCCTTTTATATGAGGATGTGGATTATAATCTAACAATTCAAAATCTTCGAACGTAAAATCTTCGATGTTTTTGATAGCAGAATTTATCTTCATTTTTGGCAATGGTCTTAAATCTCTAGACAGCTGCAACGCTAGCTGCTCTTTATGGTTGTTATAAATATGTGCGTCTCCAAAAGTATGAATAAACTCACCAGCTTCATAACCACAAACTTGTGCAATCATCATTGTAAATAAAGCGTAAGAAGCAATATTAAAAGGAACTCCTAAAAAAATATCTGCACTTCTTTGGTATAACTGACAAGATAATTTACCGTCTGCAACATAAAATTGAAAAAATGCATGACAAGGCGGTAAAGCTGCTTTTCCGTTGGCAACATTTTCTGAAAAACTTATTGAAGTATCTGGCATTACCGATGGATTCCAGGCAGCAACCATCATTCTCCTTGAGTTAGGATTATGTTTTAAGGTATCAATAACTTCTTGTAATTGATCTATGTCGTCACTATTCCAATTTCGCCATTGGTGACCGTAAACCGGACCTAAATCCCCATTTTCATCTGCCCAAGAATCCCAGATTTTTACGCCGTTATCTTGTAAATATTTAATATTTGTATGCCCTTTTATAAACCAAAGTAACTCGTAAACTATTGATTTTAAATGTAACTTTTTTGTAGTTAACATAGGGAATCCTTCACTTAAATCGAAGCGCATTTGATGCCCAAAAATACTTTTTGTACCTGTGCCTGTTCTATCTCCTTTTTCGTTTCCGTTTTCTAAAACGTGTTTTACTAAATCGTGGTATTGTTTCATAAGCCCATCTTAATCTTCCTATTTCGTCTTCCCTCAATACAAGCTAAAGGAAGAAAGACTCTTGTGTTAATTACTAGCTGTAAAAATATAAAAACAAGTAATTTTGATGTATCATTTTTTTTAAATCTATAAAGAAGTTATCAACTTTACCCAATAATCATTCCTGCTATCGTTGCAGACATTAAAGAAGCAATTGTACCTCCAATAAGTGCTTTTAGCCCAAATTCTGATAACGTTTTTCTTTGTCCTGGCGCTAACGAACCAATTCCTCCTATTTGAATTCCTATAGATGCAAAATTCGCAAAACCGCATAGCATGTAAGTAGCCATAATTACAGATTTCTCATAGGTTAAATGTATGCCGTTTGTAACATCTTTTAACTCTGATAATTGAATATACCCTATAAATTCACTGGCTGCTAATTTGATTCCTAATAATTGTCCCATCAATGTCATATCTATAGCAGGAACACCAATTAACCACATTAATGGCGCAAAAAGATATCCTAAAATAAATTCTATAGAAAGTTTATCATAAGCCGTATTTGCTGCAATAATTTCATTTACAGAAGTTAGATTCCCTATTAAACCTAAACCACCATTTAACATGGCTATTACAGCAACAAAAACCAACAACATTGCTCCTACATTTACTGCTAAACGCAAACCCTCTGTTGTACCGTTTGCTATAGCATCTAAAAGATTAGATCCTATTTTTTCTTGTGAAACCGTTACATCTGTATTTACTTTTTCTGTTTGAGGATATAAAATTTTAGAAATAACAATTGCTCCAGGAGCTGCCATTACAGAAGCTGCCAATAAATGCTTTGCAAAAACTAATTCTAATTGTTTGTCTCCACCACCTAAAAACCCAATATACGCCGCTAAAACGGCACCTGCAACTGTTGCCATTCCGCCAATCATTACCAACAGCATCTCTGACCTGTTCATTTTCTCTAAATATGCTTTTATCAAAAGTGGTGCTTCTGTTTGACCTAAGAAAATATTACCGGCAACAGACAGACTTTCCATACCAGAGATTCCTAAAAATTTAGATAAAACGATAGCTAATACCTTTACAACTTTTTGAATAATTCCTAAGTAAAATAATAAGGATGTTAAAGCTGAAAAGAAGATAATTGTTGGTAAAACTTGAAATGCAAAAATATATCCAAACGTGTCCATATCTGCAATTAAACCATCAAATAAAAACTTACTTCCTGCCTTTGTATATTCTAAAATTTCTATAAAAAGCTTTCCAATTAACTCAAATGCTTTCTGAATAAAAGTTACTTTTAACACTCCGATTGCGATAATTAGTTGAAGTGACAAACCAATTCCTGCCTTTTTCCAATCAATTGCTTTTTTATTTGAGCTAAATAAAAACGCAATCAATATTAAAGAAATCATTCCTAAAACCCCACGCCATAAGGTATTAATAGAAAATCCTTGACTTGGTAAAATAGCAGTTACCTTTTCTTCGGATGTTGAAACATCATCCGCTATAATTAAATTAGTTTCTTTTTTTGGTGCTGCAATATTTTCATTAAAGGATAAATTATAAATTATATCATTTTCAGAAAGTACCAAACGAGCCGCATCAAAAGAAACAATATTAAAATAGCGAACAGTATCTTTTGGCTCTTTAAAGTTAAAAATTATTAAATTATTCTGATGAATATAATTTCCAGAAGCTTTTAAATTACCTCTTTCTTTTAAAGAGTAGGTAAATTTTCCATCCTTTAAATTAAAAACATCTGTAGAATCTGTTTTAATAAATTCTTTTCCATCATTTTTTTTGATGGATGAAATGCTCCAATTTTGTTCTATTTCTTGAGAATATGAAAACAGTGAAACGATTGAAAATAGAAGGATAAAAATTTTTTTCATAAGGATACCTATTTAAGATCGATTGCTAATTTCGTCTCTAATTTTTGCAGCAAGTTCATAATTTTCATCAGTAACCGCGTTATTTAATTGTATGTTTAACTCTTTTAAGGCTAAGCTAGAAAATTTATTCTTTGGGTCTTTTTCAGGAACTTTATCTAGTTTTAATGTAATTTCTGTAGATTCTTGTTTGTTTTCTAATGCCATTTCATCCTCCACTTTCAAATAAATACCTGCTTTGTCTAAAATATTTTCGTAGGTGTAGATTGGCGCATTAAAACGAACTGCAATTGCAATTGCATCCGATGTTCTGGTATCAATGACTTCTTCTTTACCTTCTCTTTCACAAATTAAGCTAGAGAAGAAAACCCCATCCACTAGTTTGTGTATAATTACTTCTTTTATATTGATATCAAAAGTATCTGAAAACGTTTTAAATAAATCGTGGGTTAACGGTCTTGGAGGTCTAATCTCTGTTTCTAAAGCAATTGCAATAGATTGTGCTTCAAAAGCTCCTATAATAATGGGTAAGGTTCTTGTTCCTTCCATCTCACTCAAAACTAACGCATATGCACCGCTTTGGGTTTGACTGTAAGAAATTCCTTTTATGTTAAGTAGTATTAAACTCATATATCTTTCTGCAAAAAAAAGTATGAATATCTAAAATTAAATAGCTCCATTAAGAGTAAAAGAGAAGTAATCTCGATTTTGAGATTGCTTCATTAATCGAAATGAAAAAATTTGTATATTTTGATATTCTTAATCAAGGGCACAATTTAATAAAAATAATAGATTGAAAACTTTTATTTCTTTAGTTTTTATTAAGCATAAAAACCTACCAAGTTTTTAACTAAGTAGGTTTTTAAAACAATGTTTTTATAGTTACTTATGCTAGCTTAAATGCTTTAAGCTTCTCTATTAGCTTAGGGACTATTTCAAAAGCATCACCAACAATCCCATAATCTGCAGCTTTAAAGAAAGGCGCTTCTGGATCTGTGTTAATAACTACTTTTACTTTTGACGCGTTAATTCCGGCTAAATGCTGAATTGCTCCAGAAATTCCGATGGCGATATATAAATTTGAAGCTACTGGTTTTCCTGTTTGCCCAACATGTTCTCCATGAGGACGCCACCCTAAATCCGAAACTGGTTTAGAACAAGCGGTTGCAGCGCCTAAAACAGTTGCTAACTCTTCAATCATATACCAATTTTCTGGTCCTTTTAAACCTCTTCCTGCAGAAACAACAATATCTGCATCTGCTATTGTTACTTTACCTGAAACTTTTTCAATTTTTACAGATTTTACTTGTAAATCTTCGTCAGGAATTGAAACATCAAAACTTTCTGTTGCTCCAGATACAGGATTTTCATGAATTCCGTATGCATTTTTAGCAACTCCTATTACTTTTTTGTCCGAAGAAATTACAGTGTTTGAAAATGCTTTGCTAGAAAATGCTTTTCTCTGCACCGTAAAAGGGCTTGTAGCACTAGGCAAAGCAACTACATTAGAGGCATAACCTGCATTTAAAGCAACCGCAACCATTGGCGCAACAAATAAGCCATCAATACTAGAATCTAAAATTACTACAGATGCATCTTGCGCATTTGCAACTTGATGTATTACTGATGCGTATGCTTTGGCATTAAACATTTTTATAGAATCGTTGGAAACGGCGATTACTTTCTCTGCCCCGTAAACATATAACTCTTCATTTTTGTTCGCATTTATTGTTAAAACAACTAAATTGCTTCCTAATTGTTCAGCGACTTTTTTTCCAAAAGAAACTACTTCAAAAGCGCTCTTCTTGAATTTTCCTTCTGCCGAATCTGCAAAAACTAAAACTGACATATTTTTATTTTTTTATGGTGAGTGTTTAAAAGTTTAACTTTTTAATTATTGAGAAGAACTCTAACAATTACACTATTAAACATTTTAACAATTTTACGTTTATATTACCTTAGCTTCATTATGTAGCAAGTTAATCAACTCGTCTATATTATCCGCATCTATTAACTTTACAGTTCCTTTTGGCGCTGGTTTTTGAAATGATTCTATCGAGGTTGCATTTTCTGCAGCAATAGGTTCAACAACATTTAAAGGTTTTTTACGAGCCATCATAATTCCACGCATATTTGGAATACGTAAATCTTTTTCTTCTACAATTCCTTTTTGACCTGCCACAACTAATGGCAAAGAAGTAGTTAAAGATTCATTTCCGCCATCAATTTCTCTAGATAAAGAAACTGAAGTTCCATCAACTTCCATACCTACGCAACCATTTACAAAATTGAAATCTAATAAAGCAGCTAACATTCCAGGAACCATTCCGCCATTGTAATCTATAGATTCTCTACCTGCTAAAATTAAATCATAACCTCCATTTTTTACAACTTCTGCTAATTCTTTTGCAACTGACAAACCGTCTGTAGCTTCCATATTTACACGAACTGCGTCATCTGCACCAATTGCTAAAGCTTTACGTAATGTTGGCTCTGTAGAAGCATTACCAACATTTACAACAGTTACCGTTGCGCCTTGATTTTCCTTAAACCACATTGCTCTTGTAAGGCAAAATTCATCATAAGGATTAATTACAAACTGAACTCCATTTGTATCAAATTTTGTATCGTTATCTGTAAAGTTAATTTTAGAAGTCGTATCAGGAACATGACTAATACATACCAATATTTTCATAAATTCTATTTTTTAATCAATTATTCTGGAACGAAATTACGTCTTTTTTTTAAAAAATACTATGCATGCATAGTATTTTTTAAAATATTTAACACTTTTCGAAAAGGATTGAGTATTTATTAACATAATTTCAAGTGATTTCTAAAAAATGAATAAAAATTTTGAGTAATATTTGCTTACTTTTGCACATCAAAATTAACAACTATATTAAACAATACATGAAAACAGTTCAATTCAGAGAAGCAATTTGCGAAGCAATGAGCGAAGAAATGCGTAGAGATGAAAGCGTTTATTTAATGGGTGAAGAAGTTGCCGAATATAATGGTGCTTACAAAGCTAGTAAAGGAATGTTAGAAGAGTTTGGCGCAAAAAGAGTTATAGATACTCCTATTGCAGAACTTGGTTTTGCTGGTATTGCAATTGGTTCTGCTATGAATGGCAATAGACCTATTGTAGAATATATGACTTTTAATTTTTCGTTGGTTGGTATAGATCAAATTATAAATAATGCTGCAAAAATTAGACAAATGTCTGGTGGCCAGTTCAATTGCCCTATCGTTTTTAGAGGCCCAACAGGTTCTGCAGGTCAATTAGGCGCAACACACTCTCAAGCATTTGAAAGTTGGTTTGCAAATACACCAGGTTTAAAAGTAATTGTGCCCTCTAATCCTTATGATGCAAAAGGTTTATTAAAAGCTGCCATTAGAGATGATGACCCAGTTATTTTTATGGAATCTGAGCAGATGTATGGTGATAAAATGGAAATTCCGGAAGGAGAATATATAATCCCTATTGGAGTTGCAGAAATTAAGAGAGAAGGCACAGATGTTACCATTGTTTCTTTTGGAAAAATTATTAAAGAAGCCTACAAAGCTGCTGATGAACTAGCAAAAGAAAATATTTCTGTAGAAATTATAGATTTAAGAACTGTAAGACCTATGGATCATGCAGCAATCGTTAGATCTGTAAAGAAAACAAATAGATTAATAGTTTTAGAAGAAGCATGGCCATTTGGAAGTGTTGCTACTGAAATTACTTACAGAATACAAGAAGAAGCATTCGATTATTTAGATGCACCTGTAAAAAGAATTACAACTGCAGATACCCCAGCTCCCTATTCTCCTGTTTTATTAGAGAAATGGATACCAAATTATAATGATGTAATCAAAGCAGTAAAAGACATTTTATATTTAAAAAAATAAACTTAACTTTATATCACAAAAAATCCTTTTTGATTAATTTCAAAAAGGATTTTCCATTTAACAGTGCATCAAACTTCAATTCGATAAAGACCGAAAAGGTTTGTGTTAATTATTCTTTTAAAAACTCATTAATTCTGTATTTTCGCAATCTAAACTATGAATAAAAAAAAATAAAAATATGGTGAGAGAAGACGAAACTACTTTTGATGTTTTAATAGAAATACCAAAAGGAAGCAGAAATAAATACGAGTATGATTTTGAGTTGCATAAAATTCGTTTTGATAGAATGTTATTTTCTTCAATGATGTACCCTGCAGATTATGGTTTTGTACCTGAAACCTTAGCTCTAGATGACGATCCTTTAGATGTTTTAGTTTTAGGACATGAACCAACGTTTCCAATGTGTGTAATGCAAGTAAAACCAATTGGTGTCTTTCACATGACGGATGAAAAAGGGCCAGATGAAAAAATAATCTGTGTTCCTGTTTCAGATCCTATCTGGAATGGCAAAAAAGATATTTTTGATTTAAATCCTCATAGATTAAAAGAAATTGAACATTTTTTTAAAGTCTATAAAGATTTAGAAAAGAAAAAAGTTGATGTAGGCGGTTGGGGAGATGCAACAGAGGCTTTAAAGATTTATCATGCATCTGTAAAAAGATATCAAGAAAGTGAACACAAAAAGACTAATAAATTTAGGATTTAGCAATAAAATAACCAATTATTATCAACCTCTTAAAATTAACTTTTTAAGAGGTTTTTTATTTCATTATGAATTTATTACTTTTACCCCCGTTTTAAACTAATCAAATTAAATATTATTTATGGAATCAATGATGATTTACATGCCAATTGCAATGGCTATTTTAGGCTTAATCTATATGTGGGTTAAGAAATCTTGGGTATTAAAGCAAGATGCAGGAGATGGTAAAATGAAAGAAATTTCTGATTACATTTATGAAGGAGCTTTAGCATTTTTAAGCGCAGAGTACAAATTATTAGCAATTTTTGTTGTTATCGTAAGTTTTGCACTAGCTGCAGTATCCTTTATTGTACCAACAACTCATATTTTAATTGTAGTTGCTTTTATTTTCGGAGCTATATTTTCTGCTTTTGCAGGTAATATAGGAATGAGAATAGCAACCAAAACAAATGTTAGAACTACTCAGGCCGCAAAAACTAGTTTACCAAATGCCTTAAAAGTATCTTTTGGAGGTGGAACCGTAATGGGTCTTGGAGTTGCTGGTTTAGCTGTTTTGGGTTTAACAATATTCTTTATCATTTTCTACAACTACTTTATGGGTGGCGCAGAAGGAACTTTTTCTGTAGACAAAATGACGATTGTTTTAGAAACATTAGCTGGTTTTTCTTTAGGAGCAGAATCTATTGCATTATTTGCTAGAGTTGGTGGAGGAATCTACACGAAAGCTGCAGATGTTGGTGCTGATTTAGTTGGTAAAGTAGAAGCTGGAATTCCAGAGGATGACCCAAGAAACCCTGCTACAATTGCAGATAACGTTGGTGATAATGTTGGTGATGTTGCTGGTATGGGAGCAGATTTATTTGGTTCTTATGTTGCAACCGTCTTAGCTGCAATGGTTTTAGGAAACTACGTAATTAAAGATATGGGCGGAAGTATTTCTGACGCTTTTGGCGGTATTGGTCCAATTTTATTACCAATGTCTATTGCAGGTATCGGAATTATTATTTCTATAATAGGTACAATGCTTGTTAAAATAAAAAGTAACGACGCTAAAGAATCACAAGTTATGGCTGTCTTAAACTTAGGAAACTGGGTTTCTATAGGTTTAGTAGCAATCGCTTGTTATGTATTATGTAAATGGATGTTACCAGAAACTATGCAAATGGAGTTCTTTGGTGAAGGTTTGCAAGAAATCTCTTCTATGAGAGTGTTTTATGCCACTTTAGTTGGATTAGTTGTTGGTGCAGTAATTTCATCAGTAACTGAATACTATACAGGGTTAGGAAAACCTCCAATCTTAAAAATTGTACAACAATCTTCTACAGGAGCAGGAACAAATATCATTGCTGGTTTAGCAACGGGTATGATTTCTACGTTTCCATCAGTATTATTATTTGCTGGTGCAATTTGGACTTCTTATGCTTTTGCTGGTTTTTATGGCGTTGCTTTAGCGGCTTCAGCAATGATGGCAACTACTGCTATGCAATTAGCAATTGATGCTTTTGGACCAATTTCTGATAATGCCGGTGGTATTGCAGAAATGAGCGAACAAGAACCTATAGTTAGAGAACGTACAGATATTTTAGATGCTGTTGGTAATACAACTGCTGCAACTGGTAAAGGTTTTGCAATTGCTTCTGCAGCATTAACATCATTAGCCCTTTTTGCTGCTTATGTTACTTTTACAGGAATTGACGGAATTAATATTTTTAAAGCACCTGTATTAGCAATGCTTTTTGTTGGTGGAATGGTACCTGTAGTATTCTCTGCATTAGCAATGAATGCTGTAGGTAAGGCTGCGATGGAAATGGTACAAGAAGTTCGTCGTCAATTTAGAGAGATTCCAGGAATTATGGAAGGAACAGGAAAACCTGAATATGACAAATGTGTAGCAATCTCTACAGAAGCTTCTTTAAAAGAAATGATGTTACCAGGTTTATTAACCATTGGTTTTCCATTAATTATCGCTTTTGTTCCAATGATTTTTGGAATGGATAATTTGGCGATTGCAGAAATGTTAGGTGGCTATATGGCTGGTGTTACTGTTTCTGGTGTACTTTGGGCAATCTTTCAAAACAACGCGGGTGGTGCATGGGATAATGCTAAGAAATCTTTTGAAGCGGGCGTTATGATTAATGGTGTAATGACATACAAAGGTTCTGAAGCGCATAAAGCGGCCGTAACTGGCGATACTGTTGGAGACCCGTTTAAAGATACTTCTGGACCATCAATGAATATTCTAATTAAACTTACATGTTTAATTGGATTAGTTATTGCCCCTATTTTAGGCGGACATAATGCTGAAGCAACAAATGTTAATTATGAAGTAAATGAAGTTGTTTTTACTGAAAGCACTCAACAAAATACAACACAATTTATCAAAGTAAAAATGATTGAAAACAATGATGGTAGTGTAAAAGCTACACTAACGATTACTACTTTAGAAAATGACGTAGAAAAAGTTGAAGAAAAAACTTTTGAAGGTACTGAAGAAGAAGTAGAAAAGCAGATTAAAGATTTTGAAGCTACATTAAAAAATGTAGAAATTAATGTTCAAAATAATAAATAATCTTTTTCAACATATAGTATACTAAAAATTCACTCTTAATTGAGTGAATTTTTTTTGGTTTAATTCTAAATACAAATCAATTTAATAGCTTCTCTTTCTAATAATACTTGGAGCTCTTTTTTCAATAACACCTTTGCTAAGACATGCAATTACTACTAAGATTGATTTAAATCGAGTAATCTTTGAGCAAACTCTCTAAATAACGTGAATTCGACGTAAGAAAAGTGTCTAATTATTAGTAAAACAGAGAAGGAATCATTAACTTAATGGTCTGAATAACAAGTTAATAATAAAACCTTCTCCATGATTACTGACT
>Ga0335396_10007422_pt1 | contig 10505 bp, 13 predicted proteins | sample FRY02_FD_205743 | JGI IMG/M metagenome (GOLD analysis project Ga0335396, IMG submission 205743) | Freshwater microbial communities from Lake Fryxell liftoff mats and glacier meltwater in Antarctica - FRY-02 (spades assembly) (version 2) | ecosystem: Environmental > Aquatic > Freshwater > Ice >... | reverse complement strand
TGGGTTCTTTGGAAAGGTCGAAAGCTGCTTTTGCTTTAGGCGATGCTAAAAGATCATAGGCGCGTTGGTAATGGCTGCCAAGCGATTGAGCGCTTTGAATAGATTCGAGTTTGTTAAATTGGCTTTCGATGGATTTCTGCAGACCTCTGCGGTCTTCAATTCTTGATGCAGGTAGATCCAAGCGTAAATCGAATTCACCAACTTTGTAATCGGGCTTTGATGCATCATCATCAATGCGCATCGGATTAAAGCGGGAACCCAACCAGCCTGCACCCTGCCCGTGGGAAGATTCCACAAACCTAGGCGAACCATTGGGAACTACAGGCATCATTGAAACATAAGGTGGCAAAGGCCCTTTTCCTCTGCCTAGGTAGGAAAGCATTGCGCCATAGTTAGGCCAATCTTCGTTCATAGGGGCAGACCGAGTTGGCCTATCTTTTCCGGTTAGCATAAAATGGGTTGCAGAAGTATGATCGACATCGTTATGGGTCATCGAGCGAATTTGCGCCAGCTTATTCATACGCATAGCAAGCTTAGGCAGATGTTCACAAACTTGAATGCCGGGCACCTTGGATGCGATGGGTTTGAATTCGCCACGATATTCTACGGGGGAATCGGGCTTCATATCCCAAGTATCTTGTTGGGCTGGGCCGCCCCACATAAAAAGTACGATGCAAGCCTTAGCTTTACCAAGGGTTCGAGAGGTTTGATTTTCGCCTGATTTGAATTCTCTTGCTTTTAGCAATTGGGGCAAACCCAACCCTAGTAAGGGAAGTGAACCTGCGCGCAGAAATTCCCTTCTACCCGAATTAAACATTGAAGCATCCTCTTTATGAATTGTAGTTGTTAATTCCATTCGTGTCAAAACATAAGGGGATTTAACAATTTGCAAGGAATCGGATCCCCCCGACTTTGTTTCTTATATACCGCTGCAATAGTAATGAGAGTCCCCACCGCCCCTGTTATCGATTTGGGGTCGCTGGGCTTTGATTGTTTCATTTTAATCGGCGTTGGTGCAGGGCTTTGAATTCAGTTTGGCACCTGTACTTCGCCGAACGGCCACAAAACTGCCTCGTAATTAAAGCCTTAAAATTGTATTTTACCCAGCTAACAAGTTGCGTTAATCTAATTAAAGCTAATAAAACTAAATCAGGTGAGGTAAGGTATGAAGCTAATGAGAAGTGGGTGCTTAACAGCGATTCTTTTGTTTTCGTTTCTCGCAATAATCCAAAGCGCGGAACCTAAATTCGATGTAGTCATTCTAGGCAAGACTTTGAATCTAGAGTTGGTTTTAATCCCTTCAGGCAAGTTTACAATGGGGTCTTCTGAAGATGAAAAAGGTCGTAGCAATAATGAAACACTTCACGATGTAACTTTAACTAAAGCATTTTACCTGGGTAAGTATGAAGTCACCCAAGAGCAATGGGAAACAGTGATGGGAACCAACCCTAGTGCTAATAAGGGGGCCAAGTTGCCCATAACGGATGTAACTTGGAATGATTGCCAAGAGTTTATCAAGAAGTTGAATGATAAGACTAAGGGTGGGTATCGATTACCTACAGAAGCAGAGTGGGAATATGCTGCTAGGGCAGGAACTAAAACAGCTTACTCCTTTGGAGAGACTATCACCCCTAAGGATGCTAACTATTCTGATTCTAAAATTGGAAAGCCAAGTGCGGTGGGAAGTTATAAGCCGAATGCGTTTGGCTTATACGATATGCACGGCAATGTTTTTGAATGGTGCCAAGATTGGCGAGCTGTTTATCCTGTGGTCGCGGTGACCGATCCGGTTGGGCCAAATAGTGGAATGATCCGGGTAGTGCGTGGCGGGTCATTTAGTTTTGATGCAAGAGATGCTCGCTCTGCGGATCGGGACCTAAGGGTTACCCCAGATGAGCAAAGCGACTACACCGGTTTTCGTCTAGCAAAGTAAGAAAGAGAAAGCAATCATTAGGTTGGCAAGTTGTTTGTTAAATTAAAAGATGCTATCGCAAACTAACAAGCATAAAGAGTTAAGTTTCGCAGGGAACTTGCACCGGTTCTAAACTTCGCTTTGCAGTTACAATTGCAAAAAAGATAACCCCTAAAGCATCCCCAAGCCACATAGCATATTCATACCAAGGCTAATAAGATGGCTCCGGAGGAAATCTTTAAGAGCTTGTAAGGCGTTAGGAATAACAGTTACATCCAACTTAGTAATATCCTTTTGAAGGAATATTTGATCGGTAAGTTCCGCCCGTTTAATACGGTCGTTTTCAACTTTAGGAAGCCATAACCAACCTGCAATGGCAAGAAGGAAAGCAAAACCAGTGGAACAAGTCATAGCAATGGCTAATCGCCCAGAAGGATATCTGCGCAAGTTGCCCCAGAAAATAATGGTAGCGATTGCGCCACACTGTTCTTCGAACGAACAGGGATGAAGGCGTGTAATCCAGTTTTTCTGAAACTTCTTCGCCTCAATCCCATTCGAAATCAATGCACGATCAGATGCTGAGACCTCAACACTCTTGGCATCACGGGTGACATTTGGAAACGGGAATGTTCCCGCTTCCAACCGTTTATACTACAAGGCATAGCCATCTCTATCCCAGTACAAAATCTTTAAGCGGTCGTTCTTTTTTCCATGAAACAAAAACCAACTTCCTGACAATGGATCGCCTCCTAGGTGACCGCGCACCAGCATTGCCAAGCTGTCAAAACTCTTCCTCATATCTGTTGGTTCAACGCATAGCAATATATTTGAGACGGGGAGGTTCAGCATGATGCACCTCCACTTAAAGACGCAAATAATGCTGATAATGTTTGGTTATCTACTCCGGCGATGGACACCCTATGACCCGATGGGCAATGCACCTTGATTTGAAAACTTGTTTGATTTAGCAAACGCACGGGAACAAAGGTTGGAGTTGGGGTCTGGTTTAGACTTGGTTCTAATTGGCGCAGTAATTTTTTACGCCAGTAATGAAATGCTCCTTCGGATATTCCACGCCGTAGGCAATAAGACCGGATTGATTGTCCGCTCTCCTGACAATCTTTGATAATATCCCGCCAGCGTTGCTCTGATCTGAGATTTTTTGTAATCGACATTGCTTGTTCTCCCCAGAGTTATTGAAAACTCCTAGGCTAACATGCCCCGCAAGAAGGGTTTTCACCGAACGGACACGATACATATGAAGTAACAACAAAACCAAGATGCCCAGGCTAGCGAAGGGCCCTCTTCCCAGCGGGAAGAGGGTTGGGAGTAGGGAGAAGAAAAAGTAAAAGATGAAAAAACAAATTGATAACAGTTGGATTGTTTATACTCAAATCACATACAGGTCCACATATTCATTCACGGGCATTGCTTCTAATGCCTTCTGGTCAAGCGATACTTTTAAAATTTGTTGTTGCTGGCTAGCGGGGAATTGCCTTGCTAAGTTGATTTTAAACTTCTCCTCTAAAAGGGGGATTCCCTCTACGCGTCTGCGTGCGTGCCCAATGGGGTATTCAACAATGACTTCATCAAGTTTAGTGCCATCGTAAAATTCGATGGCAAGGGCGTTGGCGATCGAGCGTTTGCTTGGGTCGTGGTAATCCTTGGTGAAAGCAGGGTATTCGGTGCAAGATATTTTGTCGCGCAAAGTATCAATGCGTGGGTCCCCCGCGATATTATCTTCGTAGTCTGCAGCAGTCAAACGGCCAAAGATCAGGGGCACTGCAACCATATACTGGATGCAGTGATCGCGGTCTGCGGGGTTGTTCAACGGGCCTTTTTTATCGATGATGCGGATGCAAGCTTCGTGGGTGCGTATAGAGATCTTTTTAATGTCGCAAGCGGTTTTGCCTGCATTATGCAGGTGGCGATGCAAGGTCATTGCAGCTTCGACTGCGGTTTGGGAATGGAACTCCGCGGGGAACGAGATTTTGAACAAGACATTTTCCATCACATAGGAAGTGTAAGGGCGTTGGAACTTGAATTTGTTACCTTTGAAACTGACATCGTAAAAGCCCCAGGTCTTGGCAGTCAAGGCAGAGGGGTAGCCCATTTCGCCAGTCTTTGCGATCAAGGCCAGCCTAACTGCACGCGAAGTTGCATCGCCAGCAGCCCAAGATTTTCTGCTGCCCGTGTTGGGGCTATGCCGGTAGGTGCGAAGGGATTGGCCATCTACCCAAGCGAGGGAAACCGCATTTAAAATTTCACTTCGGGTAAGGCCCATCATTTGTGCAACGGTTGCAGTGGAGGCTACCTTAACCAAAATCACATGGTCTAGGCCAACCTTGTTGAACGAGTTTTCAAGTGCTAGGCATCCTTGAATTTCATGCGCCTTGATCATCGCAGTAAGAACATCCTTCATCGTCCTAGGTGGCTTGCCCATAGCCAAGGCGTTGCGTGAAAGCCAATCAGCGGTTGCGAGGATGCCCCCAAGGTTGTCTGAAGGATGGCCCCATTCTGCAGCCAGCCAAGTATCGTTGAAGTCGAGCCATCGGATCATAGCACCAATATTGAAGGCAGCTTGTATGGGGTCAAGTTGGAATTGAGTGCCAGGCACCTTGGCGCCGTTGGGAACAATTGTGCCCGGAACGATTGGCCCGAGTAATTTCCTGCAAGCGGGGTATTGCAGCGCTTCCAACCCGCAGCCTAAAGTGTCGATCAAACAATTCCTAGCTGTGGTATACGCAATATCCGAATTGATCTGGTAGTTCATCACATAATCAACGATGTCGATGATTTCGGAGTCAAACTCTTGTCGAATGTTGGAAATAGGCACGGACATATAATTCCCTTTTGCTCGTGATGTTTACTTTGGGTTATCGTTTGTCAAGCGGTACAAAAGCCCTGTCTTCAGGCCCTACATAGTTTGCACTAGGGCGGATGATCTTGTTATCGATGCGTTGTTCGATCACATGGGCACTCCAGCCCGAAGTTCGAGCGATCACAAACAAGGGTGTGAACATTGCGGTGGGTATTCCCATCATATAATAGGAAACCGCAGAGAACCAATCGAGGTTGGGGAACATCTTTTTGATATCCCACATCACGGTTTCCAATCGTTCTGCGATTTCAAACATTTGCATCGATTTTGCTTCCTGCGAAAGGGTGCGTGCAACTTCCTTGATCACCTTGTTGCGAGGATCCGAAATAGTGTAGACCGGATGGCCAAACCCAATCACCACCTCTTTATTTGCGACCCGTGCCTTGATATCCATCTCTGCTTCATCCGCATTCGTGTAGCGTTGTTGTATCTCTAATGCAACTTCGTTGGCCCCACCGTGTTTGGGCCCCCTTAGCGCACCAATGCCCCCGGTGATCGCAGAATAAATATCCGAACCGGTTCCCGCGATAACTCTGGTGGTGAAGGTGGATGCGTTAAACTCGTGCTCTGCGTATAAGATAAGGCTGGTGTGCATTGCTTTGATCCAAGAAGCACTGGGCTTGGTGCCGTGTAAAAGATGCAGGAAATGTGCGCCAATTGAATCATCATTGGTTTCGACATCAATGCGTTTGCCGTTGTGCGAATAGTGGTACCAGTAAAGCAGCATAGAGGAAAAAGAAGCCATCAGTCGATCTGCGATATCTCGCGCGCCTGGATGATTATGATCGTTTTTTTCAGGTAATACACATCCTAAAACCGAGGCCCCAGTACGCATTACATCCATCGGGTGGGCGTTTGCGGGTAATGCTTCCAGCGCTTGTTTTAATGCAGAAGGCAACCCACGCAGCGACTTTAGTTTGGTTTTGTAACTTTGTAGTTCCGCCTTGTTTGGTAGTTTGCTATGCACCAGAAGATGTGCGATCTCTTCGAACTCGCAGGTGTTTGCGACATCAAGGATGTTGTAGCCCCGGTAGTGTAAATCGTTGCCTGCCTTGCCGACTGAGCAAAGCGCGGTATTACCCGCAGCGACGCCTGAAAGTGCCACAGATTTCTTGGGTTTAAACGGAATAGTTTCAGCGGGTGTCATCATCACTCCAAAAGTAAGTAAAGGTACAATATTAAGATAAACAGGGTGTTAATGGTCGTTTGAATATGTTACTTGGGCTTTTCTTTGTTCTTGGCGAATAGCTCATCGAGTTTTTGCTCGTAGTCCAGATAACCCAGATATTCGTACAATTCCATACGCGACTGCATACTTGGCACCACGCTTTTTTGCGTGCCTTCTGCTCGTAGGGTCTTGTAGAAGTTAAGTGCAGCGGCATTCATCGCTCGATAGGCCCCACAGCAATAAAGGGCGATATCAACCTTTGCTTCGCGCAGTTGATCAAGCGTGAAGAAGGGGGTGGATCCAAACTCGGTCAGGTTTGCAAGAATGGGAACCTTCACTGCGCTGCGAAATTGCTGATACATTGAAAGCTCGGTGATCGCCTCGGGGAAAATCATATCCGCCCCTGCTGCTACATAAGCGCAGGCTCGGTCGATCGCTGCACTTAATCCTTCAACCGCCAAGGCATCGGTGCGTGCCATAATAACAAAATCATCATCGGTTCGTGCATCCACCGCCGCCTTGATGCGATCCACCATTTCTTCCTTGGAGACGATTTCCTTGCCGGGTCGATGGCCACATCTTTTGCTTGATACCTGATCTTCCATATGAACCGCAGCAACATCAGCACGGATCATATGGCGGATGGTGCGTGCGATATTAAATGCGCCACCCCAGCCGGTATCGATGTCAACCAACAGTGGCAAGCTGCATACCTCGGTGATTCGCTGGGCATCGGTGATAACATCATCAAGGGTGCTGATGCCTAGGTCGGGCATACCAAGTGAGTTTGCAGCAACGCCACCACCTGATAAATAGATGGCACGATAGCCCGAGGCTTGTGCCATGCGGGCGGTGTAGGCGGTAATGGTGCCAACGACTTGGAGAGGTGATTCTGCTGCAAGGGCGTTGCGAAACAAAAGGCCTCTAGAATCTTGCCGCATAATGGGTTCTCTTTCGATGTTGGATGGCTTTGGAAATAGTTGGCAAGAAAAGTGCAGTTGATTGCAGTAAGGGTGATGGAAGTAATGGTTTGGTAATGGTAAGTTTCATTGAATCATTTTAAAAGCAGCTTAATTGATTTGCAAGGATGCTTTTTGGGTATTGCAAGGGTAATGAAAGCTTCAAAGGTTTGTGGGAAGTAGAATAAGGGGCCAAAACTTGTCGCACCTCTCGATTTCCCCTTGATTTTTCCTTGTACTTGCACCACGCACCGGTTAAAATGCACCAGTGTGAAGAGAAGCTGAATCTCTTCCGTTCCGGCGACATCGCTAATCTGAGTTAGATAGAATCGAACTCGGATTAAACAAGAATGAAAAGCCGAGTTAGATGGAATTGATTCCATCCAATCATTGTTCGGCATTTATGTGGAAAGTATGATACTTTTGTCGAATGAAAGTAAAAGAACTTATTGCACTAATTGAGGCTAATGGTTGGTTGCAAGTGCGGCAAAAAGGCAGCCACCGTCAGTATCATCATCCATCCAAATCTGGAACCGTAACGGTTTCAGGAAAGCCCAGTGTTGATGTTCCACCCGGAACGCTCAACAGTGTTCTGAAGCAAGCAGGTTTGAAATAGGAGGTGTCCTTATGCGTTATATGGTAGTTGTCGAGCAAGGTCCAAGCAGTTTTGGGGCATATGTTCCTGATCTTCCGGGCTGCATTGCTGCAGGGAGTTCAAAGCAAGAGGTATTGCAGCTTATTACAGAAGCCATCGAATTTCATCTTGAGGGCATCAAAGACCAAGGGGCTTCTGTGCCTCAGCCACTCTCTTACAGTGAGTTTGTTGAGGTTCAGGTTTAACCCTGCATTCAAGCGGACCGCCTCGATCTCCGTCGCCCATATCTTGCGCAGATGCCGTTTATTGTGGAACAAGATGAACTGGCTCATCCAATCGATGTAGGTGCTCTCCGTGCGTTTCGAGTAGTTCAACTTGCACATCTTCGCCGCGACCTGACCACGGAGGAATCAAAGGCGATTTGGTCACACCTGCGTTTTCGTTGGGAAATCCCACTGGGCCCCTGGTTTCCTCTTGCAGAATGCAAGCTGCCTGACCTGGTGGCCTTCAAGACCAAAGCCTTCGACGAGGCCGTCTCACATGACGGACTGCAAGGCATCTTGCGAACCCTTGAGATCGAGCGTGTTTGGGAGTTGAAGAAATAAGGCCCGGAATATGAGGAAAATGTGGCGTTGTTCAAGCCATGTTACAACGGCGCTGAAGGTTACTGGTCGTCTGGTGACCTGAACTGGATCATCTACGCCTTGCATGAGAGTTCTGTCACAGTTAGTGGCGCGCTCTTGAGCGAAATGAAGGCAATGTGGCCTTCGTGGCAAGCTAATGTGTGGACTGGTATTTTCAACTGAGCGGGACAGTGCCAGCTAACAAAGCGATGCACTTGACCGGGCCGGCATTACGGTTTTTTAAGGTTCACCGAGCCGGCCCGGCTGCTGAGTTAAGTCGTTAGGCCGCATCAATCCCCCCGCAATGGACGCATTAAATTGTAATCCATGCTTTACATTATGTAACTCATGGGTTACAATACTCGTATGAAGCGAATCGAAAAAACCAAGGAATTCCAAGACTGGTTCGCGGGCTTGTCCGACAAGCTGGTCAAAACGCGGATTCAGGTGCGCATTGATCGTTTGTCCTTGGGCAATGCAGGTGATGCTGGCCCCGTTGGTGAAGGTGTCAGCGAGTTGCGCTTTCACTTTGGCAGTGGATGGCGCGTGTACTACACCGAACAGAATGAGCAGATCATCATTCTGTTGGCGGGCGGCAACAAGCGCACGCAAAAACGTGATATCAAACTTGCGCTGGAACTGGCGCGTGAACTTTAGGAGTTGACCATGGCTAAAACTGTTACCACCCCTTACGATACTGCTGACTATCTCAAATCCGATGAAGACATGCGCTTGTATTTCGAGGTGATTTTGGAGGAAGACCCCGGCGATGGCAGTTTGATCCGCCATGCGCTGGGGGTCATTGCCCGCGTGCGCGGCATGACCCAACTTGCCCGCGATACCGGGCTTGCCCGCGAGGGGCTGTACAAGGCTCTGTCAGCCGACGGAAATCCAGAATTCACCACAGTGATGAAGGTCATCAAGGCACTAGGCCTCAAGCTGCATGGTGCTGCACTCGTTTGAAAATGTGGTGTCATCAAATTCGATGCCTAACCCTGCATTCAAGCGGACCGCCTCGATCTCCGGTGCCCATATCTCAAGTGGATGCCGTTTATTGTGGAACAAGATGAACTGGCTCATCCAATCGATGTAGGCCCTTTCCGTTCGATTCGAGTAGTGCAACAACCGCATCTTCACGCGCGACTTGATCGAGTAATTCCCAGCGACTGAACATGCCTTCTATGGTGAATCCATCTGATTTTTCCTTGTACTTGCACCACGCACCGGTTAAAATGCACCAGCGTGAAGAGAAGCTGAATCTCTTCCGTTCCGGCGACATCGCTAATCTGAGTTAGATAGAATCGAACTCAGATTAAACAAGAATGAAAAGCCGAGTTAGATGGAATTGATTCCATCCAATCATTGTTCGGCGCGCGAGGCCACGATTGGGAGTCGCCCTGTGCCGACAGTACTGAAATCTGGCCCTTATCGCTTGTTCTTCTATGCGGGGGGATCGTAACGAACCGCCGCATGTCCATGTTGAACGGGACGATAGGATCGGAAAATTCTGGCTCGATCCAATTCGGCTACAAAGCAGCGGCGGATTTTCGCGCGTGGAACTCGTGCGGATCGAGAAACTGGTGAATGATCATCGTGTTGAACTTATGGAGACTTGGAATGACTACTTCGGCCATTGAGATGGACATACCCTTTGCCGAGAATGTAACCGTTTCGGTCGATACGCTTTGCGTCGACCTGAGCGATGGCCGGAGCATTTCGGTTCCGCTTGCGTGGTACCCACGGTTATTGCGCGCAACCGCGGCAGAGCGCAAGTGCTGGCGGCTGATCGGCCGAGGTTTGGGTATTCACTGGGAGAATCTCGACGAAGATATCTGCGTCCAAGGGCTATTGGCCGGCAAGCCGTCGGGCGAAAGCCAAGCGTCCTTTAGTAACTGGCTTGCGAAGCGGTCATCGCATCCAACAACGCGCTCAACACAGAGGCGCACCAAAAAGCGTCGCAGCGCTGGTTAGCGCGAACATTTAGCTCGAACATTAGCCCTCTCTTGGTGCTTGCATTTTGGCTTGACAATGCGTACGCTTTATCGTACCGTTACTATTTCTTAGTTAAGGAGCACAAAATGCAAACATTTACTGCCAGCGAGGCGCGCGCGAATCTGTACCGGCTCATTGATGAGGCGGTAGAGTCTCATGAGCCAATCATCATTTCTGGGAAGCGTAGCAGTGCTGTTCTGCTCTCTGCGGAAGACTGGGACGCAATTCAGGAAACTTTGTACCTGCTTGCCTTGCCTGGTATGCGCGAGTCCATAAAGGCAGGTATGGCCGAGCCCCTAGCAAAAAATGCGAAAGAGCTTAAGTGGTGAGTTGGGAGATTGTTTATGCCAAGCAAGCAATGAAAGATGCTAAAAA
>Ga0335396_10007420_pt1 | contig 10507 bp, 8 predicted proteins | sample FRY02_FD_205743 | JGI IMG/M metagenome (GOLD analysis project Ga0335396, IMG submission 205743) | Freshwater microbial communities from Lake Fryxell liftoff mats and glacier meltwater in Antarctica - FRY-02 (spades assembly) (version 2) | ecosystem: Environmental > Aquatic > Freshwater > Ice >... | reverse complement strand
AGCGGACTTCTATGGCCGAATGTGCCGGAGAGCAAAAACCCCTGTAATTCAGAGATTTGTCTGCTTTTTCTTGGTGCGCCCCCCCGGACTTGAACCGGGAACCCACTGATTAAGAGTCAGTTGCTCAATGGGCTTAGAATCCAGTAAATTAGCCTTTGAAGCCATCACGAGAGCCATTTCGTGCCCAATACGTGCCCAACCGACAACTGGATGAACGGCGGGAGCGAAGTTCGTCTCACCGATTGTGCACCCGCAAATCTTCTTCTCTACGGCGGGAAGCCATCCCGCGAGTGCGCCTCTCAAGCTCAAGCCATGTGGGTACAGTGATGGTATGGCGAAAATTTTCGGACCAAACACAGTGCGTGATTTGGCTCGAAGCTATCCAATGCCACATCTTTCAAATGCCGCAGAGATTATCCAGCGATGGGCGCACGACTACCATTCTGGAAGCCTATTGAAGGATAAGGAAACGTCTAGGGAGCAGGCTTTCAACCAGGATTTCTTCATCACAATCCTGGGCTACAAATCCAAGCCCTTCAATCCTTCAACATTAGAGCCCAAATCATCGACGAAAAGTGGTCAGATACCGGATGTCCGACTCTGCTTCACCGACCTCACTGTCTCGAGCGACTATACCTTTGCGGTTGTTGAGCTAAAAGGTCCTTCGGTCTCCCTGGACAGGCCACAAAAGGGGCAAGAGAGCCTTAGCCCGGTGCAACAAGGTTTTAAATACAAGCCGCAGTTCAGGAATTGCGAGTTTGTTATCGTCAGTAATTTCCTCGAGACAAGACTCTACAACGACAATCTCCTTGACTTTGAGAGCTGGACCCTTGATGAACTTTCAAACCCCACAGATGACTTCATAAACCTGCGCATATTTCATTTCCTGCTTTGCGCTCCTAACTTCACAAGTTCCTCAGGGTTCTCCCCAACCAGCCGACTATTGCTTGAAGCGCGTTCAAAGCAGGAGGCGATTTCCAAGAAGTTTTATCTTGACTACCGAGTGACGAGACTCTCCCTCGTGTCGGACATCCTGACAAACAACATTCGATTCGAGAACAACCCTGAGGAGGCCATCTTCTTGGCCCAAAAACTCGTTGACAGAATCGTGTTTGTTTGCTTTGCCGAAGATAAAGGCTTCATACCTGATCATTCGCTAGCTCGAGTCGCTCAAGAAGCAGACTCAAGTGCGTTCTCTGAACTGTGGGCGACCTTGACTAGCTTCTTCGCGTCAATTGACCAAGGAAGCAAAAAACTTGGAATTCCCGTCGGCTTCAACGGCGGACTCTTTCGATACGACCCCAGTTTGGAGGGACTCGTAGTTTCAGACGCAGTCCTGAGGAAACTTCTTAATTTGGGACAGTATGATTTTTCGGAAGATTTAACGGTAACCGTGCTGGGGCACATTTTCGAACAATCAATAACTGACCTTGAAGATCTTCGTAAAGAAATTGGTAAAGGTCGCCTATCGGACTTAAACGCTACGTCCAAGCGCAAGCGAGCCGGGGTCTATTACACGCCCAGTGCAGTCGTGCGGTCGATCGTGCAATCCAGCGTTGGCTTATTTCTTGCCGAGATAGAAACCGAGCTATTGAAAAAATTCGCAGTGAAGGATGATCTCAAAGAAACTACCTTTATTAAAAGACAAAGGGTGGCCTTTCTAGAGTACCAAAAGAGACTTCAGAGCATACGAGTGCTTGATCCGGCATGTGGATCGGGGGCTTTTTTGGTTGCCGTATTTGACTTTCTGCTAGCCGAGAATCAGAGAGTTGCATCTATTCTTGGCGGAGACTTGCTCTCCAGCGACGAAATGATAAAGCCCATTCTGCAGACAAATATTTTTGGCGCTGACCTGAGTGAGGAGTCTGTGGAAATAACGAAACTCAGTTTGTGGCTGAAGTCGGCAAGCAAAGGTCAAAAGCTTACAAAACTGGATGACAATATTGTCTGCGGTAACAGCTTAGTTTCGGGCATGCCCAATGCGATAAATCCTCTAATTTGGGAATCTGCATTTCAGGAAGTCATGGACGATGGCGGGTTTGACGTTGTTTTAGGTAACCCGCCCTATGTCGACAGCGAGCTTATGACAAAAACTGAGCCCCTACAGCGACGGTTCATAAGTGCAACTTATCCAACAGCAAGTGGGAACTGGGACCTATACATTCCCTTCTATCAGAAGGCATTTGACCTCACAAAGAGCCTTGGAATTTGCTCGATGATCATTCCCAACAAAGTGCTTGTCGTCGACTACGCTAAGGGGCTTCGCGACTACATCCTCGAAAAGGGAAGCGTGGTGGCCGTTTCTGATCTGACCAGGGATTCCATTTTCGATGTAGATGTTTACCCCGTGGTTCTCACCACTGGGAAATTCCGCCGCCAAGGTCTTGTCAGCGTAAATCCAGTAGGCCAAGAAGATTCTCTGGAGGTGCGCGAGTTGGACTCCGCTGCTTGGTTCAGGATACTCTCCGACAGTTCGGAGCCTCACGAAGTAGGGCGCTTCTTTCCGCTTCAAGACTTATTCAACATAGGGGCCGCAGCTACGGTCTCCGAGGCTTATCAGCTAAAAGAAATTATTTTTGAGGACGCAACTGCAATCGGTCTCAAGGTCATTAATACTGGCACGATTGATCCATATTGCAACTATTGGGGCGTCACTAATATGACCTACATAAAGGGGTCCTACAAATTTCCGGTGGGCAGCCTTGAGCTCCAGGCCGCAAAAAAGTGGAATGGAAGATCGAAAGTGATTGTCGCCGGCATGAGCACCCGTATCGAAGCATGCTATTCCCATCTCGACGAATATTTCCCGGCTAAATCTACGGTCGTAATCACCGAAAAGGAGGGGAGCAACTTCGACTTGTTTTCCTGCCTGGCAATTGTTAATAGTCAGACGTTCTCAACGCTCTTTTCTTTGGACAACAGCCTGAATGCAATGGCGGGAGGTTACATGACGATAAGTCAGAAAAATCTAGCAGCAGCGAGAGTGCCCGTCGAGGCTTTAGATTCCCCTGAATTACTCAGCGGGCTTGGTTTGACTCTAAATCAGGAGGGCCGGAAATTAGTGGAAGTGACTGCCAGACTGCGCACACTTCTATCCTCTAGATACGGGCCAGACTGCTGGTCGTCTGCCCCCAAACTCTGGTGGACGCTCGAGTTTCCTGGATTCACCAAGTCGCTGAAGGTCAAACTTGCTTTGGCGGAGCAGGAGCAAGTCTTGGAGCTCTTTGAGAAATATCGCCCGCTGGCGGCCGCGTTGGCTCGGACCATTGACGAAACGGCGGCTGAGGTAGACCTTTTGATTGGCTCTAATAACCAGTCCTGACCCATGCGCCTCCTCAAATCCGAAGAGAGGACAGTTTGGCCGCTAACACCGACGGTCCCCCTAAAGTCGGTGTTAATTCCGACACCGATCCTCTGAGCTGTTCTCAAACGGAAATGCTAAAACCGACATTGAGTAAAATTGCCCCTAGCTACTAGCAGGGTCTCACCCCTAGCCCCCACGCCGTAAATAGGGGACGGGGTAAATCTCTAGGACTTAACGAAGCAACACCCATCAGCTCATGCTTTTACACACATCGCCAACATAAAAGAAAATAGTAAAGCCCCAAGCGGCCCTCTATGACACTAGAGAAACCACCTGGGGCAATTACCTAATTGGTTAGTTATGTCTCAAGAGTTTCCCTAAAAGACGCGTTTCGCTCTTGTTTGCGGCGGATTAGTTCGTCTAACTTGCTCTCTGATTTGACTTGCACAAACCCAAGCCGTGCCCGATCCGTAGGGGTTAGCCCAAGGTTCGCTAAGTTGCTAACAATTGCTCTATCAAGTTCCCTAAGACCAATCCTTAGCCGGGGTTGGTCCGGGGCCTCTTCGACTAGTTGGCGCAAGGTTGCCCGTTCCTCGAACTGATCACAAAGAATCCCTAGAAGTAAAACGTCAAGCTTGAAACTCACCCAAGCACTTGCTTCAGTTAGGACTTGATTCCATACTGAGCGACCTAGTTCCCCTAAGCCATCGGGTGGATCCGGGAACTCACCTTGGACTAGGGATCCCTTGAGACTCGGGGAGAGAACTCGATCAGCTCTCAACGTCCCCCTTAGCGCCTTTATCTCGTTTGGGGTTGCCTTACCTGTCATTGACCTAACCTCGCTTTCCAATCGGGCTTCACTTGCGGTTGCCCCTTGCGCTTGCGCCGCTTGAGTGCCTTACGCTGCGCCGACTTGCGCTTATGAGTTGGGAAAGGTATTCCCGTCCAAGTTCCGATAATGGCGCTCAAAATAAATCTCCGCCCGTCGGTTCCGTCGGCTCCGTCGGTTTTGTCGGTTCCCTGGGAGTGACCCCAAGTTGCCACCACATTTTGTTAAATTGTCTGGCGTGATAACCGCGCGCACTGTCTCCAATTCTTTGAGAATTGACGCCGAAGGCCCCTCTTAGGATTCGCCCCAGTCTTTGGGCGGTTAGATCCTTGCCGTAATAGCTAGAACTTGACCATTGATCCGGGTTGAATTTGATTAGCCTGGCAACCAGGCTGCTGGTAGGTATAAAACCGAGTTCGGGGTTATAGATTGCAGATAGATCTTTAGCCACTTGCAAATGAAGCGAAAACTGAACATCACCGCTTTCCGCTTGCTCTATCTCGCTCTCTATGTCTGCCAGAATCAATTCATCGACCACTCGTGACCAATGATCACCCGCGAGCGCCGCGATCCGTTTGAGTGGATACCAACGTTCTTTTAGCCGATTTACACAACCGGGCGGGAGTTCTGGGCGGGAGTTCTTGACCTGCTCTCGATAGTCATTAGTGATTGCTTCAATTTTTTCCGCCAACTCTTTAGCTGGAAGATCTAAAAGTTCCCAATCGCTAGGTTCAATCTTTCCGTCTCGGTCAGGTAGTAAGCGAATCACAATGCATCTTGACCTAGTGTCATCAGGTAAGAGTGGGGTATTCCCGGCTATCGCGACGGGAGAGAACGTCGGCATTTCCTCAACAACCCAATTATTCTTGGACTGGATGAGAACCGGACGGGTTCCGCCTTGCTTATAACCACTATTCAGAATTGCGATTAGATCATCAACCCCGGGTTTCTTAGGGTTAAGTGCCCGGTCAGCTTCATCAATCAAAAGCGTTCTGATTTCGTTCGCCGTAATTCTCGCGAGCATCGCCGAGCTTGAGATGGCGGCCATGTGCGCCGGACGTCTTGACAGCTTTCCCAAGTGCTCTAGGAGGGTAGTTTTACCCGATCCCGGGACGGGGCTATCTATAAGCAATCTTGGGGTTGTATAAGTTTCCTCACACACCCAAGTGTGAATAGCCCAAAGAGCCAGCACGTCCAGATCTCGATCGTTCATCACAAACACGTATCTAGCGAACCAATCTCTAACTTCCTCTATAAGGTCACTCAGGGAACCGACGGAACCGCCTGAACCGACGGGGCCATTCTCGGTAATTCTTTGATTCATCATCGAAGCCCCCGAATATAATTGGCTAAGTCCGCCCAATCACTCGCCCAATCAGCACTCGCGGGAATCGCTGGATCCGATTCAAATTGAAATCGCAAGTCAGATCGACACCACGCGAAATCTAAATGGGTAGGTATCGGAAACCCAAAAGGAACCCGGGGCATATTTACGCGCACCCGAACATTTCTGCCAAGGTCTAGGTCCGAAGTTGCTCGCCGTATCTGCTCGCGAGGATCACCAAATGATGGATTTAGTTCTATACAAACAACTGAACTAGCTCTATTTCCAAACACCATACTCACCGCCCTCGTAAGGCGTAAGTAGTGCTTGAACGTCTTGCTCTTGAACCCGAACAATCCGCGCGCCAATACGTTTGGCTTTGAGGCGACCGCTCGCTATTAGATTGCGAATGGTGTTCGGGTGAACCGCGAGCTCTTGTGCTGCCTGATTTATTGTTAGCAGACAATTTTGAATGCTCTTTGATGGTTCCGATTGAATCAAATTCGAAAAATCGACACTTCTGGATTTTTGCATAATTCCCTAGCGAAATAGTTAAATTTCGCTAGAGCGGGAATCGAACGCGGTTCGTCCCCCATAAGCCCAAGGGGGGCGATTACAGATTCAGGCGATCTGTCGATTCTACGCTTAGAGTCGGACTTGAGTCCTGTCACGCATCTAGCACCACACAAGGCGAAATAAGTTCTATTCCGCCACCTATTGATTAGTCTTAATCTGACTCTCTGGCAAGATTTCCATCTTCCTCCCTCAGTATACAACATCTAGATGTTCTTTTGTTCTGACACGCTACATGTTGTGATTAGTTGGCAGGGCTCTTGATGGTTAGTAGCACCTTGCCTGCATACAATTGCGCTTCAGTCGGTTTGTTTTGGTACCAAGTAGAGAGCTCTGGATTCAGAGCTTTGGCATACTCACAAGCTGCCTTGGCTCGCTTTCTCACCATGATGTTGATGCTCATCGACTGAGAATAATACCTGATCCCGGTGCAGATGAATTTCTCTGCATTCGGGTTAGCGACGAGGGCTGCTTTGACTTGCGATTTCTGTAGTGCTGTAAGTGCCGTTGCATCTGTCGCAAAGGATGCGAGGGTTTTTTGGGTAAAAACTAGCTTGGGAGGAGAAACAAAACCCAGGATACCGTGGGTGTACCCCCTTACTTCTGTGCCATCCTGCAAATAGTACCTGAAGTCAAAATGGTTTCGGAGATCAGTCCCGACATTCTTAGAAAACCTGAATTCCCCTGCGGCTTTCTTTATGGATTCTGAATGGTGATATCCATCAACCGTAAAGACTATGTCGACCTCGTCGACTTGTGATGGCAGCCCGGTAACCATTAGAGAGATTTGAGTGCCGGAAAACCAGTAGGTAAACTCCGGACCACTACCTTGCGGAGCATTTACGATATCTTCTTGGTGGAGAAAAGTGGCCTGAGAAGCTCCAGCCCTAAGGTCCAAATCCTCAGGAGTGACGCTAAACCCACTCGACTGGGGAGGATCTCCGTCAGCGGCGTATCCTAAGGAGCCTGGAAGTGCCATCATGCTCGCCACAAGTAAAAAACTGACTCTTCGCACTAAGTCCCCAATCCTAGAATTTTAGACTAGCATTCCGGCTGCCAGGCAGCAGCTCAGCAGTGACCCATTTGCCTCAGCTCAGCCTTCTGAGTAACTCGACGTCTCGACCTGAAGATCTTTGATAGAGCATCGCGGTTTTTATGTCACGGTGCCCGAACCGATACATTAGCTCTTAATTCGTTGGGCTCAGTTTTGCGAAGTTCGACTGGCATGGATCATCAAGCGCCATCGGCGAAAATCAAGCTAGAGTCCCAACAATTTGGCTTTAGCCGAATCGTAGTCCGCCTGAGAGATGAGTTCAGTGTCAAGCATCTGTTTCAGCTCTTGCATTTTAGAGATCAAAGAATCTGCTGGTGCTACCTGTTGCTGTCCATTTTCGGATGGCTGCTGTATCCCGCCGATTCCGATCGAACCCGCCGCGAAACCCAAACCCAATATTCCGGCTGAGCCCTCCACTGCACCGGCAGACTCTAAGCCTGCTGCGACAGATGCCTGAAGGTTAGAGTTACCCCTGTCGCCGGAAAGAGCGTCAGCGCGCTGAACATTCTTGAGCAGCTCCTTACTGGAGTCGTCATAATCGATCGACACAATGCTAGTACTAACAATCTCTAACCCACGAGATGACTTCCATTTGAAATGCGAATCAACAACGTCAAAAAGAGTATGACCGAATCCAATGGAGTCACTTTGTATGCGAGACATTCGATTCTGCTTCTCCGGAGCGTTTAGGTAGCTTGAAAAAGCACCAGCCAAACTCCCCACAACCTCATTGAACAATTGCTGAGCCGCTGAGTTATTGAGATCAGTAAAGTCGAAAGCATCACCTTGTTGCAGATAGTTATTCGGAACAAAGTTATGAACGAACAGCAGCGGATCGGTAATTCTTAGCGAATACGAGCCTCTAACTACCGCTCCAACCTGAGACTTCAAATAGTGGTCGTCCCAATAAATTTCAGAGCTGGACCCGAACTTATTATTGGAGATTTCCTGCAAAGAAACATAAACGGCTGTTTGCGCTGATTGCGGCCTCCCGCCAAACTTGAACCTCTCCCAGGTGCTCTTGAGTAAGGGCGAAACTATTCCATCGCCTGCAAAAATCGACTGGGAGTCCAAGGCTTCTGTGTCCCATGTGTATCCACCCGGTTCGGAAACAAGACCCGTGAATGCGCCATCCTCCAAAAGGATTAGAGCGTACCCCTCGGGCACGATGAACTTGCTTCCGTTAGTAATAATCGAGTTTGAGCCGACAACGTTTGAACCCCTGTTCCCGTCGACACCAAACTTATGAGCTGCGACGAGGGCAATTGTGGGTGCGAGCCCAATGGGTATGGAGTAAAAATCCTTCCACTGATCCGCGAATGACCCTCCGATTGCCCCAGCGGCAGCCTTTATCAGACCCAAACTAAATCCCGAGTACTTTCGCTTTTGCTGATTCGAACTCTTGGTCTGTCAGTAACCTTTGATACCTCAGGTCGGACAGTTGCGCTACTTTTTCTGCGGCTGGTTGTCCAGTGTTGTTCAAGATCGTTTCTATCATTATTGAGATGTCCGCCGAGGTGACCCCAACGGGCTTTCTCGAATCAGAAACAGCAGAAAGTTGTCCAACGATTCGTCTCGCCTCAGCTGTGCTCTGCAGGTCTATCTGAAAAGTTTTCGACCAACTAGACGACAAGAACATAACGCTAGCGGAACGCAAATCCTGCTTGTTACCCTTGCCGTCTATCTGAATCGAGCCTTCGATGTGGACCTCGCCACGAGTTGACGAGTCAGTGTCGAAGGCTTGTTCGCCATAAATTATCCAGTCATTGAAAACTTCGATGGGTGTGCCCGCTGTCATAAAATTCCTACTCGAAGGGATAACTCCGATTTTTGTGGAAGCAACTTTCGTTTTATCAAACTTGAGCTCCCTAAGGATCTCTTCAAAACGAACCAAATATTCGGGTGACTTGGTTTCCCGTAACAACCCCTCAAGCTTTCGATACTTCACGAAAGCCTGCCCCCCATGAGCTGACTCAAGAGATAGAACGGTGGCTTGAATATTGTTTTCGAGCTTGTCCGAGGTGGATTTTTCCTTAGCTAGCCTTTTTGGACTCTTCCCCTGGCCACGAATGAAGTACACACCTAGGGCAACAGAAGGTAAGCCCACGATTAGATTAATAATCCAAGTTCCTGAGCTTATGTTTGCGGCAGTAAAAGTACCCGTGATGCAGATAACCCCGAAGACCAAGAGCGTCCAACCCAAGCCTTTATTTTCATACTTAGCGGCAAAAATTTTCGGCTTCATGCGCCCTCCAAAAGTTGTTTATCTCCATGTTAGATGATGTCGCTAGGAGACTAAAGGTTTTCTGGTAATTTTGGGAGAAACACTCATTTCCCGATTCCAGGCCTGTCCATACTTGTGCACTATCAAAAGCTAAGGTGAGGTCCTGTTAGTAACCCTGTTACATTCGCCTTAGTAGCTCAGCATCGCGCCCGGTAGTCCGTTGATAGCGCATCGCGGTTTTTATGTCCCGGTGCCCGAACCGATACATTAGCTCTTGGTTGGTTGGACTAAGTTTCGCAAACTCGGTTGCCGCGTAGGTTCTGAGCGAATGAAAGCGCCCGGTATAGCCGGCTTGCGCCCTTATGTTTCGCCATAGCGGGTTAATCTCATACTTTCCCCAATGCTCGTTAGGAGTCTTTCTACTGGGGAACAAGAGCGCGTCGGGATCGATCCCAATCGTTCGCAAGTGAGCCATAACTAAATCGCTAATGCTCAAGGGTAAAAGCAGAGATCTCACTCCCGCATCAGATTTTGGCTTGCGAACAATCGCTTTTTTCTCGTCCCAAACGACTCCCCTACTAACCGCGACCCGAACCCAACGCTCGCCCTCATCTTCAACTAGCTCAAAATCTTTTCGCCGTAATTCTAGGATCTCGCCTTTTCGCAATCCGCCAAAAGCTGCTAAGGCGATAATGACTCGAAATTGGTCGGTCGCGCTTTCCAACATAATTTGAACTTGGCTCTTAGTGGGAGCAATCGGCTCGCTCGGGGTATATGCGGAACCCCGCTCTATCTCGCAAGGATTCAACGCGACCCAAGATCTCTTTTGCGCCCAAGTCATAAGAGTCTTTAGGTGCTTATAAGCCTTAACGGTTTGATTAGGTGCGCGCTTGAGCTCCGGTGTGCGCCAATTTTCAATCTCTTGTCGAGTAATTGCCCGAATAGGCAGATGTACGAATCGCTTTAGAGTGCTCTCGATTAGTCGCTGATACTCGTTAAGTGTTGTCGGGCTGAGTGCCGAACCCTTGCTCGATACTTGCTGCCCTCGCCAATGTTCCGCCAACTCCCCCAAGGTCATCGTTTTGGGATTCAGATCCCCGGCTTTTGCGCTTTCGTCCACGTGCCAGGTTCCAGACTCAACCGCGCCCCGAATTCTTGTTAGCTCAAATTCTGCTAATGCTTTTGTTTGAAAGGTGGTC
>Ga0335396_10007416_pt1 | contig 10513 bp, 9 predicted proteins | sample FRY02_FD_205743 | JGI IMG/M metagenome (GOLD analysis project Ga0335396, IMG submission 205743) | Freshwater microbial communities from Lake Fryxell liftoff mats and glacier meltwater in Antarctica - FRY-02 (spades assembly) (version 2) | ecosystem: Environmental > Aquatic > Freshwater > Ice >... | reverse complement strand
TCATTCTTCGTACCAGTCCAAATCTATAGAGTGGATAACTATTATCCTTCCGCTCCCTATTCGCAGTACTTCATGGTCGTCTAAGGTTGAGCCGAGATATTCGGCGGAATTAATAGTATCATGGGAATAAGACCTACCTTCAAATACATCAGGTATCAAGTCCCCTTCATCTATATGCCTTACCTTATGTTTAATTAGTTTCATCATCATCCTCTGAATTAGCAGATACATAGTCATTTGTTAGCGCGTTGTCTACTACCCAGATGTTCATGCCCATGGCTTATCTGTGTGGTGGGCTGCACAATACTTAGTCTTGGAACGGATTCTCCGCTTGATGTATCTGTTTTCTGTTAGTAACTGGTAGTTGGCAATGAATAAAAGTATAAGCATACCTAGTAGTATGACCATACTGATAAGCATAACAGTTGCCTCAGTCATAGATAGATTCATATCATCTCCTTGTTATGTATATAAAATTATAATGGACTTGCAGTTGTCCGTATAGGTTACGGTTTGGGTACTAAAAAAGCGGACAGGTGGGAAGAGAAGTCCCCACCTGCCTGCTTCTGTATTAGTTACGCTCGATTGCGTGAACTTCTAACTGGTAACGGAATTCATCTGCCCCGCCAGTCTTAGACTTAGCAACCCACTGTGTGAGTCGTCCTGTTAGTGTCACCGTTGCTGATTCAGCAGTACCCTGTCGGGCTTGATCTAGTGCTACGAGTTCTTTGATAACCTCAGGGTCTGTTGCTTTGAAGCCAACACCTACCACATAGCGTGGATTTCCTGCTGCGTCACCGTTACTCATGCGTGGCATATCTCGTTGGCTTAACCAGCCAATGATTTGTGTGCCGTATTCGTTGGTCTTGATTGATTTGTCAGTGAACGCCTTGATTGTGCCACTAACTGTTAGTGTATTTTGTAACATGTTTCTCCTTGTTTAGTAGTTAGTTGGGAGGGTTTTCCCTCTCACAGAGTGAGGGGGAACCCTCTTGGTAGATTATATTAAGTTGTTTTGCTTGTAGCAGTTGCAATATCTACCTGCTCCACATTCATCTGACATTGCTTTCCAACGGCTTGTCACATGATTGACAGTCGTTGAATAGTTTGGGCGTGAGTATGTTGCACCATCTGCACTGCACCTCACGCTTGGATTGTGTGTAGTCATCTAGTTCCCACAATTCTTCGTGGACACCGCCGTCTTGAAGGCTGACTGTTGGGACGGCGAACTCTCTGCGTATTAGCCAGCCACCTTCTCGTACTGTCTTGTTAACTGTCTCATCTATGTGATACCAGTTTTCATTCCATTGCATAGTCTCTCCGTGTTTGTTTATGTATGTACCTGTAGTTATCTTCTTGGTAACTATACTTATGATGTAATAACTCTGGGTTTGTAGTGTCTCTGACGCTACCCAGTCAGATGCTGATGGTTCGTTTCCAGCCCTGCTCCATATACTGGGGTAGATCTGGTTGCCTTCGTCTACTATCTGGTAGGCGATATATGTTGCTCTTGCCTCTGCTAGTTCTGTGCACTCAAGGCAGAGGTCTTCTATCTGCTGGCACTCATAGCAGGTGTTCATTACGGTGATACCGATTGATTCATTCATCTTAACTCCTTACTTAGGCGAAGCCTGTCTGCCCAAGGGGACAGACAGGTAGAGCAGGGTTTACTTATGCTGTAACCTTTATGGTATTTATCCCACGCTTTTCTGCATAGGTTGCTGTGTGAGTAGCACCCTTGCTTTCGTTTTTGATGAACGCTAGGCACATATCTGCACCTAGTAGTACCATCTCTGCATTGCGCTTGTACCCTGCAGATTTACCATATTTGTTCCATTCAGCGGGGTGGGTTTCAACAATCCAACCTGCTAACTTACCTAAGTCTTCGCAGATTGCGTCGGCTCCATCGGGACAAGCACCCGATATTAGCGTTACATCAGAACCATGTTCTTTCCACACCTTGCGGAGTTCGACAGCAATTGCTTCCTTATCCACCCAAATCCTTGAACCAGTAATTAGTAAACGAAACATGTTAAACACTCCTTAGAACATAAGATATAATTATAATTTATAACTACATAGACCAGACCAACACGATCGGAATGAATTGTCAAGCCACAGTTTTATCGTGGCTTGATAAGAAGGGAGATTGTGTTAGTAGTTGTACTTAATAAAGCATTAGCATTAGCATATATAACTATTTAAACCAGTAGATACTGTGCCTCAGCCTGCTGGCTGGCAGATAGTACCGCTACATACAGCAGCCAGTCTGTAGTTTTAACAGCACCACGGACTGTTCTAACAGTACCATTAGACCCCGTATAGTTTAATTCTCAGTCTAATATACTGTTGTATCTCTACCTAAAAACTTCTGTCAGTATAGTGACTACCCCATCTGAGCAGGACTTATATAATCAGTTGCATCAGAAATGTTCGTTTTACCTGTTTGAACGGATTAAGTATATATAGAGAACAAAATATATTCGGAAGTCTTTATAGAGCCTTCCTCATACTGTGACAGACTACTGTACAAACTGTACTTTATAGGCAGGTGTACTGTGTCAATAGACGGGACAAATGATGGCTGGGTTTAAGAGTGGGGCTGAGCACCATGCTTCTAAAGGTGTAGCCCAAGCCAAAGAAGATGTCCTCATAAGGGTCGCTGCTGGGGTAACTGTCCAAGCCGCTATGGCTGCGGCAGGTAAGAAACCAGACACAATCCGTCAATGGATAGTCCGTGATCCTGACTTTGCTCGCAAACTTGAAGAAGCCAAGGCATCTGGACAAAAGCAATCTTTTAAAGAACTAGGTATAGAAAAAGAGTCAATTCCTTTCAAAGACTTCTCTAAGTTGTTTCTAGACCAGTTAGTATTTCCACATCACCAAGACTGGGTTGATCTCCTTGAGGGAAACCAACCTTCGTGGCTGCACCCTAATATGATTTATGAGCCAGGCGAGTCAAACCGTTTACTGGTTAATGTACCTCCTGAGCACGCTAAGTCCACCGTCATCACGGTGAACTATTCAACTTACCGCATTGCCCTCAATCCTAACATCCGCATCATTGTGGTATCAAAGACATTGAATAAGGCGCGAGAGTTCGTATACGCTATAAAGCAACGATTGTCCCATCCACGCTGGCTAAAACTGCAGACCGCTTACGGTCCAGATGGCGGCTGGAAACAGGACGCAGATACTTGGCGCACCGATACTGTCTATCTTGGGGGCGATGCGCGTAACTCAAGTGAGAAAGACCCGACTCTCCAAGCGTTAGGTATGGGCGGTCAGATCTACGGTGCACGTGCTGACCTTATTATTCTGGATGACTGTATAACAACTGCCAATGCCCATGAGTGGGAAAAACAGATGGACTGGTTACAGAAAGAAGTTATTACCCGTTTAGGTAAAAACGGTAAGTTGCTAGTAGTAGGGACGCGAATTGCAGCAAATGATTTATATAAAGAACTTCGTGATCCGAAGCATTGGTCAGGTGGCAAGACTCCGTTTACTTATATGGGGATGCCTGCTGTACTGGAGTATTCGGAAAAACCAGAAGACTGGGTTACGCTTTGGAAAGAGTCGGATGTCCCGTGGGATGGGGATGATGAGACTCCTCAGGAAAACGGCTTCTTCCCCAAATGGGACGGTGCAGCCTTATTTAAACGTCGTTCAGAAGTCACACCTTCAACTTGGGCACTTGTCTACCAACAAGAGGACATCCAGGAAGACTCAATTTTCCCACCAGTGTTGGTGCAGGGCGCAACTAACGGAATGCGTAAGCGGGGAACACTAAAGCCTGGTGCTGCTGGACATCCACCACAGGTGGAGTCTCACACTGTTATTGGCTTTGACCCTGCTATGGCTGGCAATGCTGCCTTTGTAGTTTGTACGTACAACCGAGCAGATGGAAAGATTTACATATTGGACTGTATCAATATGAGCGAACCGACACCTCAGAAGATTAGGGCAACAATTGAAGAACTGGTTCAAAGATACAAACCACAAGAGTTTAGAGTTGAAATCAACGCCCACCAAAAAGCCTACTCACTTGATGAGGAACTACGAAACTGGCTTAGTCAATACGGCGTACGGCTTGATGCTCACTTTACAGGCAAGAACAAATGGGACACATCTTTCGGCGTTGCCTCAATGTCAAACCTCTTTGGTACAGAACGTGATGGCAAACATCAAAAGAATAATATAATAGAACTTCCTTCTTCAGAAGGCAGCGAAGGTATCAAGGCTCTAACTCAGCAACTGCTAACTTGGAAGCCAGAGACTAGGGGCAAGACAGATACTGTTATGGCTTTATGGTTTGCAATAATTCGCATCCGCGAACTAATGCAACAGGGTAGCAGAACATCTATGTATGTTAATAATCGTTGGGCTACTAAACAACAAATGAATGGTAGATACGCAATTAATCTAGATGATGCCTTTGCAGAGCAATGGCAAGAAACTTACGGATAGGGAAACTAAAATAGCAGTACCAATTATCGGCGCAGCAGCACTTGCTGCTGCCAGAGCAGTAGCGGTAAGTAAATAATTTTTAATCAATCGTTAGGACAATAATGTTATCAATGGAGCAAATTGCTGCGCGAGTGGCTTCTCTTAAATTACGCAATTACGAACGTGATGCGCGTAACCTTGATGTCCTTGCTGTCCGTAAAGGAAAAATTTCTCAGATCTATCCTGACTTTTTTCCTGAAGGTGTAGATACTAACGTAGTTGCTAACTTTGTTGATATTGTAGCCCGTGACCTTTCTGAGGTAATGGCTCCGCTTCCAGCGGTAAACTGCTCAGCAGCAAATCAAGTTTCTGACAGAGCGCGTACATTCGCTGATAAGCGTACTCGTATTGCATCTAACTATTTCTCACACTCAGACCTAGCAGTACAAATGTACTCAGGTGCTGACTGGTACATCACATATGGTTTCGTCCCTTTCATTATTGAATTAGACGAAGAAGCAAAATTGCCACGTATACGTATAGAAAATCCTATTGGGGCTTACCCAGAATTTGATCGCTATGGACGTTGTGTAGCATTTGCTAAGAGATATACACTTACATTAAGTGAACTTGTTTCTCAATTTCCTGAGTATGAAAGTCAAATACTTGGTACTTTAAAATACAAACAGGATCTTAATGTTCAGATTGAAATGATTCGTTACTACGATAAAGATCAATCTGTTATATATCTTCCCTCTAAAAATAATCTAGTCATTTCTGCGGCTCGCAATCCGTTAGGTAAGATGATGATTGTTGTAGCACGTAAGCCATCTATTGATGGTGAACTGCGTGGACAGTTTGATGATGTACTCGGTATTCAATTGCTTCGCAATCGTTTTGCATTACTTGCAATGGAAGCAGCAGAGAAGTCAGTACAAGCACCGATTGTTCTACCACAAGATGTACAAGAACTTCAGTTGGGTGGAGATGCGGTTATCCGTACCGCTAACCCAGCAGGTGTTCGTAGAGTTGAACTTAACATACCGCAAGGCGCGTTTACTGAACAAGAATTACTTAATCAAGAACTACGCGTTGGCTCTCGTTATCCAGAGGGACGTACTGGAAACATTAATGCAAGTATTGTTACTGGACAAGGTGTACAGGCTCTTATGGGTGCATTTGACACCCAAGTTAAATCTGCTCAAGCAATTTTTGCAGCCGCACTTCGTGACGTAATCAGCATCTGTTTTGAAATAGATGAAAGCATTTATCCAATTGAAAAAACCATTCGTGGCGTAGATTCGGGTTCACCTTATGAAATTACATACAAACCAAGCAAGGACATTAAGAGCGACTATTCTGCTGATGTTCGGTACGGTATGCTTGCTGGTCTTAACCCAGCACAAGGTCTTATCTTTATGCTTCAAGCACTTGGAGGAAAACTCATCAGCCGAGATATGGCTATGAGAGAACTACCGTTTACAGTTAATGTAACTCAAGAACTTGAAAAGATTGAAATTGAAGATATGCGTGCAGCGCTACTTGGTTCGCTTACTGCAATGACTCAAGCAATTCCACAAATGGCAACACAGGGACAAGATCCATCAGAGATAGTAAGAAATATCGCTGCAGTTATTAAGGCTCGTCAAAAGGGTCAAGCCCTTGAAGACGCTATTGAAGCAACCTTTGCTCCGCAGCAACCAATTTCTCCTGCTGGGGAAGCGCCTACGGTTGAGCAAATGTCCCCTGCTCCCACTGCTTCTCCAGTAGGAGAACTAGGACAACAGGAGACACCACCAGATTTACAGATGATGCTCAGCCGTTTAACATCAAATGGACAGGCTAGTGCTTCTTCTCAGATAAGACAACAAAGAGTAATCTAGAGAGGCAATGATGGCATACAAAAAGAAAGTTATTGATCTAGATACTTATTCTGTTATGGATGGTTATGCAATTGCTCTTAACGAATGGTATAAATCATTACGCCGTGCAGGTTTTTCCGTAGATATAGCACTTGCAATAGTATTAGAAAAAGAATCATTTCCTACTTGGATATTACCAGTTAAACCTTTAGAAAAAATTACCGATATTGAATATGATGATGATGAGGATGAATAATGGCTGGAACAAAAGGACAAAGCGGTGGATACCGTCAACCAATGAATCCCGCACCAGTATCACCTCCAGGGGCTTTATCACAACGTACTGATGGTGGAGCACTTGACGGTATGACTCAACCCACTAAGCAATACACAGGTTTGCCTTACGGTCAGAATAAAGAAATAAATGATGCACAAGGTGCAGCAAGTATGGCTGGTGATACCAATCCATTTTCTAAATTTACTCCTTTAACTGCACCTAGCGCACGTCCTAATGTTCCTATTACTAATGGCATTGCATCAGGTGATGGTGCTGGTACTGAAGTAATGCGTGATATGCCCAACTACTCACCATCACTTACAGATACTATTCGTCATCTTGCACAGTTTGATGCATCAGGAGATACAGAATTAATTTTTAGACAACTTACTGACAACGGATACTAATGTATAAGATTAATCCAGTTGTTGCTACAGTTTCACCTAACCTTTACAACGCTGCTAAGACTGCTAATCTAAACCCTAAAGAAGTTAATCAGGTTGAGCAGATGAGTTATACAATTAATGAACACCGCCAACTTACAAAGTTAGGCGAAGAAGCAGCACGCAAGCGTTATGACTCACTTGATGTTGGTATTCAAGATCAATTAAAATTTATGTTTAAAGAAGCAAACTATATGCAACCACCCGAAACAGTTGCAGATAAAGTACAGGGTTTTCTTGGCGGTACACTTAAACTTGCTGCTTCACCACTTATTGGTTTGCTTAAATTAGGCGGAGCATACAACCGTGCAATTAATACACCTTATGCTGTTGCTCGTCAGGTCTACCAAGGTGCAGAATTATTTTCTGCAAAAACTTGGCATGATGGCTGGGATGGTCGTAGTCTTTACGACAATAGTGCTTTAAAAGAAGCAACAGATTACTTTGGTAAGTTTGACGTAGAGGTAGCAAAAGGATTATTGGCTGGTCGAACACCTGGTGAAATTGTAGAAGCATACGGTAGCGTTGATAGCAATTTACTTGAGTCAATTAAGAAAGCATACAACGACCCAGATGCTTTTAAAGAAGTACTTGAGGGTGTTAAGTTTACACAGATTAGCCCAGGTCGCGATCTTGCTCGTATGTTAGATGATGATGGTAATCCTAGTGTTTATACAAAACCTAGTTCATTTGCAAAAGGTTTATCTGGCAAAGTTGATTTTATGTATCAGATTGCAGTTGATCCATTAACTTGGATGACTGGTGGTTTTAGCAAAGGTGTTACTAAAGGTGACAGAATTGCTAAAACAATATCAGAACGACTTATTAAGAATGAAAAAATAGATGTTGTTGTTTCTGATGCGTTTAAAAATAATCCAGAGTTAAGTAACTTTTGGGACAATGGTATTGGACCTTTAATCAAAAGATTTGCTGAAACAGAAAAAGGCGCGAAGGGCGCAGTCTTTGAAGAAATCGGTAAAAGATTTCCTGGCTATAATGACCGTACAATTATTGAAGCATTTGCTGAGCCAACTGCTAAAGTTTATGATGCAGCATCAGCAGAAAAGTATTTTACTAGCGCACAGAATTTAAATTACCTTATGGCTGGACGCGTAAGCGGATTAAGTTATTCTCGTAATGGTGTTGTTGTTGCTAGAACTAGCCGTAATCTTTATGATAGTTTTTCTAGATACTTGGATAGCGTTTTCAACGCTACTACTCCACAAGAGTTTGCTGGCAAAGTAAGTAAGGGACGCACTGTTGCCCAGCGTGATCCAGCAACAGAACCAATCATTAACTTAATATCTAAACCTGAAGTATTGCAACGAAAAGATATGAAAGTCATTGAAGATGCAACTGCTGAAATTCGTGGTTGGAGATTACAGAAAATTGGACAACTTGCTGCTCGCTCCCCTTTGGCTCGAGAAGTAGAAGTTGGATTAGGTGCAGCACGTACTGCTGAAAACTTTACAATTCGTGCTCGTCAAATTCTTCCACGTGATATGGCGCAAACACTAACAGAGCATTTTCTTGCTTCTACCGTTAGCGAACAGTTTGTTATACTTCGTAATCTTGATGCTGCAACTATGTATTCAATGGGTCTTGGTGGACATGCTAAGGGTGATGAATTAATTGCTAAGGTACTTCGTCAGAAGTACGGTGTCGGTGCTGGTATGGGAACTAAAGTAGATCGTACAGTACCAACAGAATTAGTTAATGATACACCAAAACATATTATGGCAACCAATGGAACTAATGCAGTTTCAAGCAACCTTGGTAACATACACAGATACCAAGCAACTTATGCTGTTGGTGCATTGCCTTACAATGAAATTGGTTCAATGGTATGGCAAATTAAATCAAAAAAGTTTTCAGTTGAAGCAATTGGTGGAGCAGTACAAGGTGATTTTTCTAAAAAATTAGTTGACGTATGGTCTTTCCTTACACTGCTACCACGTTTAGGTATTCGTTCATCTATTGATGAAATGACAATGTATCTATTGACAGCACCTACACGTGATGTATTTAGTTTAGCGACTCTTCAGGGTCGCAAGATGGCTAACGTATCAAGAACGTTTACTGGTTCTACTTTAAGCACTGGACCAATCAAGCGTGGAGTGCAAAGACTATTTAATCTTGCACCTGATAAAAGCCTTATTGATAATATTGGTAAGAAAATTAAGATTAGTCCAGAAGAAGCACTTGATGATGCTGCACGTTATGAGGCATTGGAAGTATATGCACTATCTAAGAACCTAGATATTTCACAACTTACAAGTTTGCAGAAACGAGAAGCCGTAGGTGCTTCTATTCTTAACATGTATGGTCCATATATTAGAAATCAAGAAGATTTAGGTTATCTATTACAAGCATTTAAATATTCACCTGATGCTCTTGATGGTATGGCTCAGGCTCTTATTGGTAATACTGGTATTTCTGGTGAGTTTGGTGAGAAAGTATTACAAAACATTATTACACCAACAATGTTAGATAAAGCATTTGCTTCATTTGGTTCTAAAATGTATGGCAAGACAGTAACAGTTAATACTTCAAAACTAAGTGAGCGACAAATTGCTGGCGTACAGTACGAAAAATGGTATAAGTTATTTGTTGGTAACAAATATAGAATAAAATCTGATAGCAACCCATACTTTACGCCTAGCCAGGTATTTTTAAAGAATAATGCTCTACGTACAAAAGATGATTATGTCAAAGCAATTGATGAGAGCATGGAGCAGGTCGGTTTTACTCTTAGTCCAGTGAGCAACACTTGGACTATCTATAATCCTGCTTTAGTTAGTAATTTCTTAGGTGATACTATGGATACTGTATCTGGTAGAGCCGCAGGACTTAGTGATGGAACTATCGCTCGCGGTCAGTTAGCAAATATATTTTTAGATATGCGTGAAACTTTCCACGGTTCATCTGAATTATCTGTATTCAATGATGATCTGTTAGCGCTTATGACTAAAAAAAGAAAAGAAGTTTCTTCATCACTACAAACCAAGTCTGGTAATGCAGGTAAGCAAGCAACATTAAGTCAATCTGCTGCCGCTATTAGTTTAGATGATTTTCATGATGCATCAAAGGGATTCCAAATCCAAGGAGAAGTTAATACTACTCTTGACTTTGGTGATGACATTGAAAGCATCTATCGTAGATTTGGTAACTGGGGCTTTGAGCAGATGGATAAGCAGGTTACTGGTATTTTCCGTCAACCAGCAATTAACATTGCTTATGTTGCTGTTCGCAAGAAGTATGCAGGCGCAGAAAAAGAAATGACACGACAATTAACCGAAGGTTGGACTAAAGGTTCTGCTGTTGTTAAAGGCAGTAAAGAATATGCAAGGATTGTAGACTTACAAAAGGCTGTAGCAGAGAAACACTTTACTGAAATCTCACTACGTGAAGCAGCAGATACTGTTCTAAAGTTTGCTGATAACCCTAGCATTCGTTCTAACTTCTCTTATTCTGCACGTACA
>Ga0335396_10007406_pt1 | contig 10525 bp, 12 predicted proteins | sample FRY02_FD_205743 | JGI IMG/M metagenome (GOLD analysis project Ga0335396, IMG submission 205743) | Freshwater microbial communities from Lake Fryxell liftoff mats and glacier meltwater in Antarctica - FRY-02 (spades assembly) (version 2) | ecosystem: Environmental > Aquatic > Freshwater > Ice >... | reverse complement strand
ATATATGTCATACCATCCGACGAAAGGAGACGCTGGTGAACACCGTGGCTGATTGCTCGGTGTTTGCTACAGGTATTCCTCGTTACAATGACCGGGATGATGCGGTTGTCGACACCACAGCTCGAATTAACCACAGCGTTTTCTTGTAGTAATCTAGCCGCGAAGGCAGGCGTGGACACCACAAGAGACACGCCAGCACTGTTTTCACTAGCGGGATGTGCGGCTGCTGTTTCGGAATCTGAGCGCAAGCCGCGACGCTTTGTGGGTGTCATGTTGCACACGATGTCTTGGTTGGCGTGCTTTGGAAAGTGCACGCCACACCGGAACATCTGTAGGGTCTTGGCCAGCAGATGCCGCTTGACAAAGGAGCCAAATTTGTCATACAATATGCCTTCCACCTTCAACGGGTTCGAGGTGGCGGTGGACTTGAATAGGCCTTTGAAAATTGGGTTGCAATAATCGGGAACAAGATATCCACGCTGGATTACGATCATGCCCGCGCAGTAAATGTGTGTGAGATCGGACATGGCGGGCATGCGGGCGATCTCTGCAAGCAGCCGGCACAGCTCACACCTCCCGCATGGCCCTGTTTTCCCCAGTTCTATGCACTCGATGGGTAGGATCGGCACGACCTGCGTCACGTTAAAGCGGCAGACACAGTCGCACCCACAAGCACCAGAAATCGACACAGAGTCAGTCCCGATGGGAGCCGTCTCCTCATGAACAATCAAGACACAACAGGTGCGTGGATCCAGCCCCATGTTGTGAGTGTAGATGCAAAGCACCACACCCCTTGGCACTTTTAGAGACAGGTGCCTGAAATAGTTTTTTTGGCGACCTGGCATGATTCCACATACGAGGCGCGTGGTTGCGAACACCGCGTCTTTTTTTCCACGAAAATGTGTCGGTTTGCGTGCGTTTATTATCGAAAAAAGGCAATATTTTCTGTTTCGAGGGCACGCATTCGCTGTTCCAGAAAACACAGCTTTTGGGCAATTTCCGCCTGCACTTCCTGCACGGTGCGCGCAGTTGTGACGCCCACATAGGCGCCAATCTGACTGTACAGATGAAACAACATCATGTCTTGATCGCGTCGCAGCGCCGCGTTTGAATGTGCGCATGCGTGGTGGTCCTCTTGCAGCTGCTGGCGCAAATGGTGCATGTCCATGTTTGTCTGTGCCAGTTGCAGGGCGACATCGACCTGTCCCGCCCATTCGTGCGAGCGCATTTCACACTGTACGCTGTCGATTCGGGCGTGCGCCTTGGCAAAGCTATGCTTGGTATGCGCTGCTGTGCGCACATGCAATTCCTTTATTTCCAGGCAACCTGCCCGCATTTCGTGCTGCAATGTGGCAATTGTTGCCGCCATCTGCTGTAGTTCGAGCTGCAACGCCGGCACGCCCTCCAGCGTCTCAGTCGGCACGTCACGGGCGCTATCAGAAGCATTGCTGTACCCGGTGTACACTGCAAGACGACTGTTGTTTGGCGACGCTGGGTCTGTGTGAGGCCGATGGCACAGCTTGCAAGCGTGTTTTGCAGTCGCATGCACTTCATTGGGTGTGTTTTTTTTTGCCTGCTCTTGCATCTCGGCCAGCGTGTGTCTGTATATGCTGTGTTTTCGAAGATATGGCATGTCCATGTGCCGGAATCACCCTGCAGATGTGTTTCTTTATATACGAAAATGAACAGTGCACCATGCCGATTGTAAACACGGCAGTTCCGGTAATGGGATCCACAGAAAACACCACGCCTACTGCAAACAATACAAAGCAGGGGTCGGCACTATATATGCACGGCAAACATACAAAACGTGTGTAGCTCCATATGCATGACAGAATATTGAATCCCTATATCTTGTTCAAGGCCCAGTCGAATGACATGTTTTCCGCCTACATGGACACATCTTTCCACACAATAAAGCAAAAAATACAAAAGGCACACACCCACCGTGCCGTCGTGGACACTGAAAACAGTCTCTGGCGTCCAGTGCTGTCCGTGCACCCTCACACCAGAAGTGACACAAAAAAACGAAATGTACAGCCCTCACTTACCCCGACATGCAGGCATGCTCTTGTACCACACAACACCCCGGACGACTTTGTCCTGGTAAACAGGTCGAATGCCCAAAAGCCGCGAGCCGTGGCACAGCAGTCGTCGTGTGCAGCCCATGTGGACACCGAGAATGAGTTTGTATTTGTAGATTACGAATAAAACACAAAAATAGCATTTACTCGCAAAAAAACAGTTGCAGTCTCATTTCTACACACAAGGAGAGGTATTGCAAGATTGGGCACGACAGATCGAGGAGGTTGTTGATCACGATGCCTGGCACTGACATGTCCTTTCAGACACACAAGAGGTACTGCTGCATCCAGCACGACAGATTTACACACAAGGAGAGGTATTGCAAGATTGGGCACGACAGATCGAGGAGGTTGTTGATCACGATGCCTGGCACTGACATGTCCTTTCAGACACACAAGAGGTACTGCTGGATCCAGCACGACAGATCAGTGAGGCGCACGGGGAGAGCCTGGTCTTCGCCGTTGATATTCATCATCATCTCCATGTTCATCAGCCGGTAGTAGATACTCACATTGGCCTCCTCGTTTTTGCCAAAAAGCTGCTGCTCCAGCGCGCACAGTCGGATGTGGAGCGGGTGCGACTCGTCGCCGTAAAGCGGGATGTTGTTCATTCTGTCGACGACACAGAGGTGGTGGTGCTTGTTGTTGTACACAATCGGTGCGTTCTGCAGAACATTCTCATCTCCTTCGTGGAGTGTGTTGTCGTGCATGCCACAGTGCAGGTTGTCGTTCCACAACAAAGTCTCGTGGAAAATCGGATAGGTGCCAATTTCATGGCCCGTGTGCACTACATCCAGGCCGCCTGCACACTCCTCACAGTCTTCGGAGGCAACGTCTGCCGTCGGAGCAATGGGCTTGTCGATGCCCTCCTCGTGATTGTCACTGGTGATGGGATTGGTGGCGTCGTTTGTGTCTGGAGTGTCGTCACACGCGTCGTTTTGTAGAGCAGATGCAACAGAGTCTGTCGTGACTTCAGGGGCAGTCGCGCAGAAAGCCTCCATGTCAGCATTGTAAGTCCAGTTGAAACGCTGCCAAATACGCTCGCTGAGGAAATCCACGAGTTCGTCCCAGGTCTTTTCACACGACGCCTGCTTCTTGATATCGTTGAACCAGGTGGTGAGCCGCTCCTTGGAGATGCAGTTGTTCGATACAATGTCTTCATACTCCGTGTGGAAAGTCGTCTCGAACAGCATCATCAACTTCGAGTTTTGTACAGGATACACCCCCTTGTGCAGCACCATGTGCTGGAATTTGAGCTGCGAATTTTCCATGGCCGCCAGCAGCGCCTCAACCTGCTCGTATACCTTGTAGTTGATGTAGGTTTTTTTTTCGTTCTGGGTGCGGATGTTGCACTTGCCAAACGGCGAAAACAAGTCCATCATCTCCTGGTGGTTCGGGACCTCCTCGTGCATAAACACCACCGGGAAAAACGTCTGGTACTTCCTTGGCTTGACCTCGACACAGTACATAGACGTGCCATGCTCGGCATTCAGATTATCTTCAACAAACGACTTCATGCCCTCAACAGCAACGTCGTACGCGGTAATCTTCATGTAGATGATGCTGTCATACACACTGGTGTCGCCCTCTGCCGTCGCAGCCCCTGGGGGCTTTGTCGACTTGGCAGACTTGGCAGACTTGGCGGACTGCAAGGCCTGCTCGGGCGCCGTGTTCACAGCCGTCACGAGAAACGCCCTGTCGAAACCGTATGCCTCAATGGCATGCACCACTTTGGACAGCAGGTGCTTCGGACAGGCCTTGACAAGAAGCGTCACGATCGAGGTGTTTGACGTCATCTCGTGTGCCACACGTTTTGAACCGTCTTTGTCCGGGCACTACACGCTACTTATAGACATTTAGCATGAGTCTATTTCGGATCCGTCGTCCGCGGGCGCGACCACCACGAACCCCGCAAAACAAGCATAAAACCCACAAAACACCGCGGCAACACGGCTTTTGCCAAGGGCATGGTTTTGCTGGTAGTGAACTGCGATTGCGATGCCTCAGCGTGGCCGCCAAAGTCCACATTGCTCGCAGCGGCCTTGATGTCGCAAAATAAATACCAGACTGACCTCGCAATGGGTTATTGATATATCTGTTTGCCCTCTATAATGTATTCTCGCGTACAAACACAGCATGCAACAATAGGTTGGGAATGGGATGATACCGTGTTATATTTTGGCGTGATAACAAGTTTTGTTTTGTTCTCGGGTATTGCTGTATAAGCATTTGTGTGTTTCGAGCGTACTCACATTTTTAACGGTTTCTGACGCCGATTTGCATGCATTTCGGAATAAAACGACTTTTTGACTACCTGGGGCGCGTCAGCACTGCCAAAATAGGCACATTGGTAATGTATTTCGAGATCCGTGTGTACTATAAATGAGTGCCTTGGAATCACAATATAGAACAGCACGTGGAATCAGTGGCACGCACTTGGCAGCATGACTTTCCGCCTACCATGCACCGATGCATCGGTCAACACACAGCTGCAGGTGTTTCGCTGTCCGGAACGCTTGCACGATGCTGTGCAGAGCGACGACGACGACTGTGTGCTGACCCTTGCAAGCTGCTGGGACCACGACGACCGAGAATTTATGCGCAGCAAGATGCAGTTGTTGGCGAAGGACGTATTTGCCGTTGCAACGAATTTAATGCAGACGGAATGTTGGAAAAATATACCAGGCCGCATAATGCGCATGCGCGACACTGGGTGTCTTTGTGTTATGGGATGTGGCCACAAATTCTCTGGCGTGCCGCTTTTGTACACTTTTATGACAGTGGGCTTCAAGTGTCCAATCTGTCGCTTTGGCGACAACGCCACCATTGACATCGACGCGTCACCCCCCCGGTCCTTGTGTGCCGAGACATGGAAAGTCATGTGCTGTTTGGCCAACGTGGTTCGCAAACGCGACAAGCTCGAAAAGTACAACGAGGAGCGTATGTTGGCCGTGCAGATAAGCCGACAAAATATTTCCATGATGTATCGGAGTATGCCGTGGTTCATTGTGTTTGCGCTGTATAAGGAGAACAAACCCACCATGTCAAGCACACCGTACGCACAGATTCCTATTAAAATGACAGTGGAGGTGTTAGGCGCTGCGGACCTTGCCTCAGGGCAGCCTGAGATGGTCAAAATGAGCGCTGGTAAGACGCCGCCAGCGTGTCATGCTGCTTTTGCCGTTGTTGTGGAACGAAACACCAGAATAACTTGTTTCTCATACGCTCATGTGTACAGGGAACAGGGGTTCGGCAAGTCGGAACTTGTCTGCACAGATGCGCACCAGTGGGTCGTTTTTTGTCGAGGTAATTGTCGACATTGAAACCAAACGGCACATTCTGTTTCAGAGCGGCAAAATGACATACAAGGACGTGCCCACCTCGACGACCAGGACGCAAAAATGCTTCCACACCCCGGGCACCATCGGCGAGTGCGCGATTTCGTTTGAAAAGTGCCAATATGAGAACAACAACCTGCTCAAGCGGGTCGACTACATGGTCCTCGAAGAGAAACTGATGTCGTTTCTGATTGCATCTCGGGCATATTGAACTAGTAGTGGCCGTTTTGGCGCACATTCCAGTTCGGGTGCGCCATTCATTGCTCAAAAACTGCGTACAGGCTAATTCCACACTTCATTCTTTACCTCTTAACGAGACGGCCCCGACCTTTTGCGGCTCCCGGTCGCGTAACGCACAGTTATTTTCGCTCAAAAATGCCACAACATACTGGTACAGCCTGTTTCGGAAAGATAGACCACGGCCCCTTGCGCGCGACTGTGTGTACACGTGGCACTCGATTTTTTCGCACGTAATAAATAGACCATAACCACGCATATCGCCATTTGATGCCGACTAGCAGAGACGGCAATGGAGTGCCGATTGTACTACGGCATAGATATATAGCCTGTGCATTCGTGTCGACAACACAGCTGCGACCATGACAGAACGGACCAACATGCCGGAGCTCCTGAACCGATTCATGGAGACCAGTAATATTGCCATCAAACCCACGGACACGCGCCTGCATCGGCTCATTATACTCCGTTTCCTGTACTCGTTCGGGCAGGTGTCCGACGTCGACAAATGCGTGGCACAACTTGAGGAGGCTGGTGTCGACATTGGGATTTTCAACAAACCAACCACTCAGGTGTTGTGTATCCCAACCCGTCATACGAGTAACATGTGTCCCTCTTTTTCGTACTCCCACTCGCTCGCACTCTCTCTCTCTCCCTCTCTCGCTGGCTCCCTCTTTCCCTCTCACGCTCGCTCCCTCTCTCCCCTTTTCGCTATTTTTTTTGCGCGCGTGTGCGCGCACTCTCTCTCCCCCTTTCTCATTGCTCAACACGGCGATATGTACATATGTTCAAACATGTACCATTTGGCATCAACACCAAGAAATGTGGAGGATGTGTCGGTGACAGCACACGCTGATTACACTGACGTGTGAACATGCAGATCGGGCTCGCGCACAATTTGACCACTATGCAGATCAACGAGTGGGTAGAGCTGATCAGGCTGTTGCACATTGAAACGTTTGGCACTGTGGTGGCCGAAATGCGGGAGCGGTACCAAGAAAATGACCGGAACAGCAGTCCGGTTCTCATTATTTTCGACACCCTACAGGTATTCTAGTGCATGTGCCCACGCCAGTCGCTGCCGTCGGCGCACTGACCACTGTTGTGTGGGTTCTGGTGTGTTTGTACAGCAAAATCACGTCTCGAGCAACATCATCGACGATCTCACGATGCACCTCTTCCTCAGCATATACAACTGTGAAATCAATCGGGCGCAGGCAGTGTCGTTTCTGTTGCAAGGTGCACAGGTGGCGAACTTCTCTGAAATGGTGTTCCATATCATGGGGCATATTGGCTCGAACCTGTCGTCGGAAAACATCATGTTTGACCTGTGCCTTGTGCTGCAGAGCATGACGATTCCACAGTACAGCACGCTGTGTACGCGAGTCGAAAATTACACCATGAACCAGGCGGTGATCGGACCGCTCATGACAAGCAAGGTCTGGCCGCAACAGTGCCGCCTGTCACTGCGCAAAGTTTTGCAAACCATGCGGCACGAAACCAACACGATGACGGTGGCGGACAACTGTGTGCCCCCCGATATGCCGCTGCATGCCATAAACTGGGCGTCAAAGTCCTGCACCGAGCAGCAAATCACGCTGCTCATTGTATGCATGCAGCTGCCGTACGTCCAGAACAAGTTTGTCTTTATACAGTCGCTGTTTGGCAACGTGGTGACAAGCGAAATCGACCAGTATAAGGTGCAGCATCTGCGTATCGAAAGCATCATCACGTTCACACTCCCGCTGCTGCATAAGATCAATAGCAACATTGACATGAGCAACACTACGTTGATTATTCTTGTCAACCGCTTCATAGAGGAGTGCTTCAATGGCATCTTTGGACAAGTGCACCGCGCGCTCATGACGCTCTCGTTTTTCGCACAAATGTACATTATCGCCTATGTCGAGTCGCCAATGCGGGTCAAGTTTTACAAGCACATTGTCGAAAACTTCAACAGGCGCCTCGAGACTGCCAACAAGGAGCTCACCATTTCTTGCAACATCCCACACAACCTCATTACCCACATGGACACGTGGGCAGGGAAGAACCCGTTTTCTACGGCCGATTTCCTGCAGACTTTCAGGACAATGTGCATTTGATCGTGTGTTTATTCGGAAAATACACACCCCTCATCTCCTGCATTGCCCGCACAATTCCTACGGTCTGTTTATTGCGCCGAAAATGAGTGTGCACTCTCTGTTCTTGCAGTAAAAAAACATCTCCCGTGTCTCCTCTGTCAAAAACAGACACATTATTGCAAACCTGCTTTGCTAATGTTCTGCCACGCTGCGTGCAGGGCATGCACCTCCATATCTGCGCCCTCTGCACACGGGAAGTTGATGACAATGATTTTCGACAGTCCCAGTAGCTGGCCGTAGCGTTGGGCCTGGTTCAGGTGTGCGGGTGTGATTTTGGCAACAGCTTTCAGTTCCACCACCATGCTTGTGCCGATGACAATGTCGGCACGCACAATGCCAATCTGTATATTGTTATACGTGACCGGAATCACGCGCTCTATTTCGTGTGAAACAGAGCACGCACCGAGCTCTTGCGAAAGTGCCTTGTGATAGATGGTTTCGCTGTACCCCGGACCGAGCGTCTCAAACACTTTGCGGGCCAGCTGATGCACAAAGTCGTAGTTGATGGGCGCAGCAACCTCTGGCAGTGTGGGCATGCTCTGTGACTCGTCCTCGGAGTACAGAGCAAACTCGTGGCACGTGAAATTATCAAACACCACGGCAGGGATTGTCAGCCCAGGCAAAATGTGTAGTTGCGCTGCGATGCTTGCGCTGTTTACCCGCAAAGCCTGTGCGACGGCGTTGCAGGCCGCTACACTATTACTTGCCGAGAAAATCACAGTTTTGCATGCCTCTGTCGTGGCATACGGGGCTTCTATGGTGAGTTTCCACTGTGGCTCTCCGCACGCTGTGGAGGTTTGCACTTCACACGCCACACTATACTCGCATTTGAAGCGCTTGACATGACGGCCTGACATTTTCAACACACATGTTTTGACGCATGCATCTTTCCACAGTGTGCATTGTTTCTGTTTTCTGATACCGTATCTGCGCAAGAAATACCACCTACACGCACAAATGGATCCGAAGCCAGTGGGAAACAAGGCTGGCATGCGGAATGTTTGCACAGTACAGTGTCTCTGGTGTTGTCCAGGTATATAAGAAATCTCGTCGCATTGTATCTCCAGATATCTCACATCTGATGCTGCAACAACGGCAACGCCATGAGGTGGTACCTGATGCACAAACACACCTGGAACTATGCTCGTTCGACGTCAAATTCTGTGGTCAGGACCAGGACCCTGCGAGCTACAAAGAATTCATATACGACAAGTTCACGTTCTATGCCTTCAATCTCAGCACAGGCCAGTCGCTACCCGTCACAATGCGTGGCAATAGACTTTTCGTGAATACACTAGACATTAACTTTTCGCAGATAAGCGAGCAAGAAGACGTGCTTGTCCGCAAACTGCAGGAAATCATCGACAGGCCTTTGTATGTTGCGACACAGGCAGTAAAACACAACGCACACCAATTGACACCGAAACTTGCGCAACAATTCCGCATGGGGCTGCAAAATGTGCTGCATCTGTACAGTGCTGCCTCCGTGCCAGACACGCGCACAAAAAGCGTGGTGTCATCGGCTGAAGAGTACACCCGAGCTCGACTGCATACCAATCATACCAAGCAGGCGGCACAGAGGCCTGCCACGCACGAAAACTCGTTTATCGAAATCACTTTCAGCATCCTCAACAAGCCTGCGTTTAGCAACAGCTTTGCCGCCATGGTGCCCATCTCGGACAAAAACGGCAAGCTTGCGGCCCTACTGCCCTACAATGGCTGCATGTGGGAAAAACACATTACTGACACCGGTAACAATTTTATCAAATCGCATATTGTGGCACAAAGCACCAACTGCGACAAGCGGGTCTCGCAACTACGCACCATATACAACGACAGAAGCGCCATGTATGCCGGGCGCGATCTTATTGTGCCGTTTCTCAGCCTACATAATGGGCGGGAAAACACAGTTAGGTCGAATCCGGAAGACTACATGATTATGCACCAGAACACAGAAACATACGTCATGCTGTATGGGATACTTGTTTCCATTGGGCGCTCGCACGTACTGATGACAGATCATTTGATGGACATGCAGATTACGCAGAATATTATTCTGACGGCACTGAACATATTCGGCCACAGAGGAAACGCCAGCAGCCCTGACCTTATCAACATGTTTTACAGCATCTTATGCTATTGCATCCAGCTCTGTCAGATCGGCAACAAAACCTATCGCAAAGACATCCTTGGCGAGGACATTCGAAAGCGGTAATGCTGTGTTTGTTTGCTTGCTGTTGTTGGCGTTTAAACATGTGATGTTCGCCCTTTGACTCGCGTGTGCCATTCTACAACACGCCAGGTGGTGCAGCGGGCGCATCGACGAAGAACTGGACCAGGAGACAACTCTCTTTGAAGGCTTTGACTGCGAGGACTCGGTGCAGACCCTGATACAGATTGTCAACACCACTGTCGCAAACCTACCGGACCTCACCAGGTGCACATGTTTTGCTCGACGATACGGACACTGCACGGGTAACAGCTAACACACTGTTTTTTCGTACACACCGCAGATGGGCACAGAAGCAGATTTTTGTGGCTACAAACAAGGATGCCGATGAATATGGCGACATGTCGTGTGCGTTGCCGACGATGCTGAATAGCGTTTTTTGCAACGTAACCATGATCGACAACACGCCATACATAGCCCGCGGCATTTTCGTGGACGCCGCCGGCAATGACAACAACCACACGTTCGGTGTGATTGGCCACAAAACCAACGAAT